>Ga0302322_100000298_pt1 | contig 37116 bp, 59 predicted proteins | sample Fen_T0_2_FD_203757 | JGI IMG/M metagenome (GOLD analysis project Ga0302322, IMG submission 203757) | Peat permafrost microbial communities from Stordalen Mire near Abisko, Sweden - Fen_T0_2 | ecosystem: Environmental > Terrestrial > Soil > Wetlands > Permafrost | place: Sweden: Abisko...
GCAGCCGACCTCCTCGAGGACGCAGCCGAACGACTGGCGATACAGCAGGAGGGGAGCGCGAGCGCGTAACGCCATCGCCCCCGCTCGCGCTTGACCGCGCCGTCAACGTGGGTGCACACTCGCGACCGTGCGCTTCGACCTACACGTTCACGTTCACATCAACCTGGGAGCACCCACGATGTCAGCACTCACCGATCTCGTTGACGCCATCAAGGCCGACACGGCAACCGAACACCAAGCAGTCACGGCGGCCATTGCTGCCCTCCAGGACGCGACGGCGAAGTTGGCCGCGGCGATCGCGGCACTCGGCGACGAACCGGCGGCCGTTGCCGCGCTGACGGACGTCAAGGCGGCGATCGAGGCCGACACGGCAGCTTTGCAGGCAGCGATCGCACCTGCGCCTGCGCCCTGACCATGCCGCTCGACAAGTCGGGATCGAAGGCCGCCGTCGGGCTGAACATCGCGACGGAGATGGCAGCGGGCAAGCCGCAGAAGCAGGCCGTTGCCATCGCACTCAACACGCAGCGTGCAGCCGGTGGTGGAAGGCCGGCGCACGCGTCGACGAGCATGAGCTCGCACAAGCCGGCGCTGCCGCTCGATCACGGAACCAGGCCGCACGTCAGCAAGGCGCGCGACCCCTACGACCGATGAGCAACGAGCTCGAGCACCAGCAGGACGCGACCACGCACGCCGTCGCCGCGGAGCACGCGAAGAAGGAGCGCGTCGACATGGACGTCGCCGTCGCGTTCCACCCGGCCGGCGCCCGCGGCGGGCATCCGACCTCGCCGTCGTTCACGCTCACGATCCCGGTGCGCCAGGCGCGCGTGATCATGGATCACGACTCGATCAAGACCGCGACCGTCGCGACCCTGGTGAAGTTCGCCCGCGACGCGTGGAACCAGGCCGTCGGCTCCGACTGCGACGAAGGCACCGCGCAAGCGATCGCGAAGGCCTGGCTCGAGCAGATGGCGCGGCCGTCGCTGATCCTGCCCGGCGACGAAGGCTATCCGCTCGGAGCGGCGCGGCTGCAATGACGCCTGAGCAGTTCGACGCGATCCTCGAGGACGTCCGCAGCGGCACCGCGGTCCGGCGCGCCATCGCGAAGCAACCGATCAGCCCGAACGACTTCTACAAGCTCTGCGATCGCGACCTCGAGGCGCGTGACCGCTACCGCCTGGCGCGCGACGCGATGCAGGATGCCATCTTCGACGAGATGCTCGAGATCTCCGACACGGTCGAGATCGGCGAGATCGTGACGACGACTGAAGTTCCGGGCAAGGATGGCAAGATGACGAAGCAGACCAAGCGCGAGACGCGCGACCTGGTCGAGCGGGCCAAGGTGAAGTTGGAAACGCGGCGATGGTTCCTGAAGGTCACGGCGCCGCAGAAGTACGGTGACAAGCTCGATGTCGACCAACGCGTCGAGCACGTCATGGCGAAGGAAATCGAAGAGCGGCTGAACGATGGGCGCAAGCGACTCGCACTCGTCAAGTGAGCTCCTGCTCGCGGACGCGATCGCGGACTGCTACGCGGATCCGTACCGGTTCGTCATGCTCGCCTTCGCCTGGGGCAAGGGCGACCTCGAGCGTTGGCCGGACGGGCCCGACGACTGGCAGCGCCAAGTGCTCGAGGACATCGGTGCCGGCGTGCTCACCATCGACGAAGCGATGCGCAGCGCGAACGAGCATGACGCGATCCGGCTCGCGACTGCATCGGGTCACGGCATCGGCAAGAGCGCGCTTGTCGCGTGGTTGATCCTCTGGTCGATGTCTACGCGGCCGCATGTGAACGGCGTTGTCACCGCGAACACGACGAAGCAACTCGAGACGAAGACCTGGCGCGAGCTCGCGGTGTGGTGGAAGCGTGCGATCAACGCGCATTGGTTCAACTGGACCGCGACCAAGTTCTACCACATCGATAACACGGAGACGTGGTTCTTCGCCGCGGTGCCGTGGACGGAGCAGAACACGGAGGCCTTCGCCGGGCAGCATGCGGCGCACGTCGTGATCATCTTCGACGAGGCCTCCGGCATTCCCGACGTGATCTGGGAAGTGGCCGAAGGCGGGCAGACAACGGGCGAGGTGATCTGGGCGGTGTTCGGCAATCCGACGCGGCCGACCGGCAGGTTCCGCGAATGCTTCGGCCGGCTGCGCCATCGCTGGCAGACCAGGCAGATCGATTCGCGCGACTGCAAGATGGCGAACAAGAAGCAATGCGCGCAATGGGTCGAGGACTTCGGCGAGGACTCCGACTTCGTTCGCGTTCGCGTGCGCGGTGTGTTCCCTCGGGCCGGCGCGAAGCAGTTCATCGACGACGAGACGATCGAACAGGCCCAGGCGCGTGACGTCGCCGACGACATGGGCGCGCCGCTGTTGATGGGTGTGGACGTCGCGCGGTTCGGCGAGGATCAATCGATCATCCGCTTCCGCCGCGGCCGCGACGCGCGCTCGATCAAGCCGAAGAAGTACCGCAACGTCGACACGATGGACCTCGCCAGCTACGTCTGCGAGGCGATCGACACGCACGATCCGGACCTGGTGTTCATCGATGGCAACGGTGTCGGCGGCGGCGTCGTCGACCGCGTGAAGGCACTCCTCGGCAAGGATCGCGCGAAGATGGTGATCGAGGTGCAGAACGGAGCTCGAGCGCAGAACCAGTCCGACTTCTTGAACAAGCGCGCGGAGTGCTGGTCGCGGATGAAGGACTGGTTGCCGGGCGCCTCGATCGATCGGGACGCGGATCTGCGCGATGACCTGGTCGGGCCGGAGTACGGGTACGACCTGCACAACCGGCTGAAGCTCGAGAGCAAAGAGTCGATGTCGGCGCGGGGGCTGCACTCACCAGACGACGCTGACGCGCTCGCGCTGACGTTTGCAGTCAACGCGCCGCGTCGCGACAAGGAAAAGAAGACGCAGCAGAAGCAGCATGGCGGCACGCGCTTGTCGCCTGGCGCGTGGATGACGTGATCGGCGTCCCGCATTCGATGTTCATGGCTCGAGGAGGCAGCATGGAATTCCCGAAGATGATGTACCGATCGATCAAGCGGGCGGAGGCCTGGGTGATCGAGCATGTGATGGCGCTGCACCCGGAGCATGAGGCGGCGATGTCCGACCGCGGCTTTGGCACGATCGCCGATGCCCGGACCGGCGTGCCGGAAGGCGTCGCGCCGACGCACGCAGCGGTGCAGGTTCCAGACATCATGGCGACGGAAGCCGCGCCGAAGCAGGAGCCGCCGGCGAGCACCAAGGCGCACGGTGACGCGGACGCCCAGGTCATCCAGGACGAGAAGGACGCGCAAACGCGCAGCGATGCCGCCTGACGTTACCCTGCCGGGCATTGACGACGCGCCAGGGCCGTCGGACCCGCGCACGGCCGCGCTCGACGCGGTCGACGCCAACGTCTCGAACTCCGACGCCGGAGGCGAAGAGGCGGAGGACAAGGGCAACGCGGCCGTCGTGCTGCGCGCGCTCGAGCGTTGGCAGTACGTCGACGCGGAGGACGCGGAGAATCGCAAGAACCAGATTGAGGACACCAAGTTCGCCTGGAAGAAGGGCGAGCAATGGAACGCGAAGAACAGGGAAGACCGCGAGCGCGCGAATCCGCCGCGGCCGTGGCTCGAGTTCAACCAGACGGGCCCGTTCGTCAAGCGCATCACCAACCAGCAGCGCAAGAATCAGCCGGCGATCAAGGTGCGCCCGGCCGGCAATGGGAGCTCGCAGCAGATTGCGGACATCTACTCGGGTCTGGTGCGCGCGATCGAGTACGACTCGCAGGCCGGCAGCGTCTACGACACCGGCATGGAGCACGCCGTCACCGGCGGCCGCGGCTACTGGCGCGTGATCAGCGACTGGGAGGCGGAAGACTCGTTCAACCAGGTGCTGAAGTTGCAGGCGATCGCGAATCCGTCGGCGGTGTACCTGGATCCGGATGCCAAGGCGCCGGACAAGAGCGACATCCAGTACGCGTTCGTCTGCGAGTGGTTGGACAAGGAAACCTACGAGAAGGAGTGGCCGGACGCTGGCGACGCGGTGTCGTGGGATTCTGCCGAATACTCGAGCGGCTCCTGGGCGTCGTGGTACGCGGCCGGCATGGTCTGCGTCGCCGACTATTTCGAGATCGTCGAGTACCAGGACGTGCTGTGCCTGCTCGACAACGGCATGACGATGTGGGAGGAGGATTACCAGCAGTTGATGGAGAAGTTCCTCGCCGCGCTGCCGGAGCCCGCGGTGATGGGCATGATGGCGTCGCCGCAGCTTCCGCCGCAGGTGATGCAGAAGAAGGACCGCACGCGCAAGCGCGTCGACTGGTACAAGGTGACGGCGAAGGATACGCCGCTCGCGAAGTACGAATGGAAGGGCAAGTTCATCCCGATCGTCTGCTGCGTGGGCGACGAGATCATGATCGACGGCGAGCGCATCTACCAGGGTGTGATCCGCCGCATGCGCGACGCGCAGATGATGCTGAACTATGCATTCACGCTGATGGTCGAGCGCATCGCGCTGGCCCCTCGAGCTCCGTTCATCGCGGCCGCGGGCCAGACGGAAAACCAGAAGGGATGGGAGACGCTCAACACGGAGAATCATCCCGTGCTCGAGTGGAACATCGTCTACACCGAAGACGGCCAGGCGATCACGCAGCCGCCGGCGCGGCCCGAAGGGATCGGCGTCGACCAGGGCCTGGTGACGATGCTTTCCCTGTGCGTGCAGAACCTGCAAGCGATCACCGGGCAGCACGATCAGCAGGCACCGGATCCGGACACGCCGTGGCGTGCTCTGGTGCAGTCGCAGCGCGTAGGCGACGTCGCGGTGTTCCAGTACGGTGACAACGAGGCGCGCGCGATCGAGCACACCGGTCGCATCATCGTCGACTTGATTCCGTACTACTACTCCGGTCAGCGCGCGGTGCGCCTGGTCAACATCGATGGCACCGACAAGCAGGTCACGCTGAACCAGCAGATGTCGGATCCGAACAATCTTAACGCGACGAAGACGGTCAACGACGTTCGCGTCGGGCGCTACGACGTGGTGGTGACGACCGGGCCGTCGTATGAGACGCGTCGCGTCGAGGCGGCGAGCGAGATCAAGGAGTTCATGGACGCGATGGGGCCGCAGACGGCGCCCCTCATCGGCGACATCTTCGCCGACATGGCCGACTGGCCGGGCGATGTGGGCAAGCGCGTCGCGCGCCGGCTGAAGGCAATGCTGCCGCCGCAGATCCAGCAGATGGAGGCCGACGAGTCGCAGGATCCGCAGGTCGCGCAACTGAAGCAGGCGCTGCAAGGCGCGCAGCAGCAGATGCAGGCGATGACGCAGCAGGCCCAGGCGCTGATCAAGAAGCTCTCCGACGAGAACGCGACGCTGAAGACGAAGAACGAATCGAAGCGGCTCGATTTCATGTCCTCGCTGATGGAGACGCAGGGCAAGCGCGACGACCTCGCCACGCAGCGGCTGATGGAGGCGGAGAACAACGCGTCGCAGGAGTTCATCGCGAAGCTCGACATGGTCGGGCAGATTGCCGGCGCGATCGCGAAGCTCGGGATGGATCCGACGCCGCTATTGCCGGCAATCATGCAGCAGGTCGCGGCCGGCGGGCAGTCGATCCGCCGCGGGCCCGACTTCTCCGACGTCGCCGCGGCGATCCAGCAGCAGGACACGCAGGATCAGCAGCAGATGATGGGCGTCGTCGCGCAGGCCGGACTCGGGCAACCGGATCCGACGCAGCAGCCTGCGCCACAAATGTCGCCGCCAGGGCCTCCGCCCGGACCGCAACCAGGCCCTCCGCCAGGAGGCGGGGGTATGATGCCGCCGAATATGCCGCCGCCCGGCGGCGCCCCACCGCAAGGAGGTAACGGACAATGATGGTCGACGCATTCCTTCCCGCAAATCTCGGCACGCTGACCTTGAGCGTCACCGCGGCCGCGATCGGCGCGCGCATTCCGACCGGCGGGGTAACCGGGGCCTTCGGCTCGCATAGCGGCGGCGAATACCTCGAGATCCAGAATGTCGGGCCGCAGATCGTCTTCGTCGAGACATCTCCCGGCGCATCCCCTGGCGGCGTCGACACGCCGTCGGTGACGGCGACGGTTGCCAACTCTTATCCGGTCCTGGTCGGACAGCGCAAGATCATCCGCCGCGCCCAAGGCGATTCGTTCATCTCCGTCATCGGCGCCGCCGCCGGCCCGTCGACGGTCTACGTCACTCCGGGCAACGGAATCTGATGTTTCACCCTCATCCGCAGGGTTTGCGGACATAACGCAGCACCAACGCAGGAGAAGAGCACCATGTCCCTTCCCAGTACCATCATCAACTGTCCGGCCGGAGCGCCGCAACTGATTCGCCCATCGCCGGGAACGTACTACTGCCTCGAGGCGATTCCCGCCGGCACCGGTACGATCGGCATCGAACGCTCCGAAGACAACGGCACGACCTATGTGCCTTCGGCTTTGGGTGCGGTGGCGACCGTCAACACGATCGCCGGCCAGGCGGGCGTCTCGACCATCCTGCGCGTCAGCGCCGCCACGGCGGCAGGCACGGCCGTGCTGATGACCCTGTCCAACCCGCAAGCTGGCGGCGGCGGCCCGGAGTTCGTCATCAACGGCGTGCAGTACACGACGCAGGTCACGCTGACGACGGAGCTCGAGCTCTTCGCGGTACGCTTCCCGGCCGGCTTCCTCAAGCCGAATTTCCGCCTCGAGCTCGACTACGCAATCACCTGCAGCCAGAACGTGAACGTGAAGACGCTGAAGCATTACTTCGGCAACAGCGCCAACACCGCGTTGGAAGGCGGGACGATCATCGGCACGCAGCTTGCGACCTCGAGCGCGGGCCAGTTGACCCGCATCGTGGTCACGGGCCGCGGCGACGGCGCGACGATCGACGCGCAGGGCATCGGCGTCACCGGCGCCGGTTGGGGCTTGAATACCACCGCGCCGATCTCGGTTGCATCCGGCGCCGCATATTCGGGCCCGAGCGCAGTCGAGCAGGCGCTCGTCATCAGCTACCAGAAGGCGACCGCGGCTGACGCTCTTGTGTTGCAGTCCGTCATCGGACGCGTTTATCAGTAGCAGCATCAACAGAGGCCGCCGCAGTCGATCGCGGCGCCTCGATTGATGTTGTTGCACGGCCGCACCTGCTCGAGGTCGAGCGGGGAGACAGCGATCGCAATCGGCGAGCGATCAAGGAGGCAACATGCCGCCCGAACTTGAACTGCCAGGTATTGACAGCGCAGCACCTGCAACTCCGGCCGCACCGGCGCCCTCAGCGCCGGAGGACACCAGCACGCAATCGGCGAGCGTGCAGCAAGACGCGGGGCAACCCGCGCCGGGAGCACCGACCCCGGAAAGCGACGCCGGCGACATCGATGGCGAACCGGCGCAGCCGCGTCGGCGCGACAGCGGAGCGCAGCGTCGATTCGGCGAACTGTTGGAACGCGAACGTACTGCACGCGAGGAAAGCTCGCAGCTTCGCAGCATGTTGGCGATGGTGTTGCAGGGACAGATGAATCCGGCCCAGGCGCGCGCGCAGGCTGACGCGCACCAGCAGGAGGCTCCGCCCCGGCTCGAGCAATTCGGCAACTGGGCCGACTTCAATCAAGCGCAGGCGCGGTATGAAGCGCGGCAGGTCGTGCGGCAGGAGTTCGCGGAAGCGACGCGCATGGCGAACGAACACGCCCAGAGGCAAGGTGTCGAGCAGCAGCAGCGGATGTTGGCGCAGGCCGACGTCGAGATCAACGGGGCCCTCGGGCAGCAGATGCAGGAAGCTGCGGCGCGGTTCCCGGAGTATCGCGACGTCATGTCAGACGCGCATTTCGATGTCCCGCAGAACGTGCGGGCCGCGATGGCGCTGTCGGGCATGGGGGGCGATGTTGCTCTCTACCTGGCGAAGCACCCGCAAGTCATCCGCCAACTCGCGACGCTGCCGGACATGTCGCTGTCGTTTCAGATCACGCGAATCGCTAACGCAATGCGCTCGGGTTCCCTCAATGTGTCCAACGTGCCAGCACCGGGACGACCGGCTGGCAACCGCGGAACGGGTCCGTCCGATTACCCCGCCAACGCGACGCCTGAGCAGCACCTGGCGTGGCGCAACCGAATGGCGAAGGCCGGAGCCGGACCGCGGAAATAGCGAGAGGAATCTGCTGTGGCCAATACCGTACTCACTCCGACCATGATCACCAACGAAGCGGTGATCGTGCTGGAGAACCAATGCAACGCCGTCAAGTTCATGGACTCGTCCTATAGCGATCAATTCGCGAAAGACGGAGCCAAGATCGGCGCGACGTTGAACATCCGCAAGCCGGCCCGCTACATCGGCCGCCAGGGCTCCACGCTGCAGGTCGAAGACCAGACGGAAACGCAAGTCCCGTTGGTGCTGACCACGCAATTCGGCGTCGACGTGCAGTTCACGTCGCAGGAGCTCACGCTGTCGCTGCAAGACTTCAGCAAGCGCGTGCTGATGCCGCAGATGGCAGTCATCCGCAACCGTGTCGATCGCGACGCGGCGCTGCTCTACCTCACGACCCCGAACGAAGTGGGCACGCCGGGCACGCCGCCGGCGACGCTGACCTCGCTCCTGCAAGTGCGGCAGCGTCTGCTCGAGATGGGCGCACCGGACGACGACCAACTGTTCCTGCTGCTTTCGCCGGCGGCGAACACCTCGCTGATCAACGGCCTGGGCACGCTGTTCAACTCGCAGAAGCTCCTGACGGAGCAATACGAGTCGGGCACGATCGACGCGGGCGTTGGCCTCAAGATCGCGATCGACCAGAACGTCGGCACGCAAGTCGTGGGTCCGCTCGGTGGTTCGCCGACGATCAACGGTGCCGGCCAGGGCCTGACCTCGGGATGGGCGTATTCGATGAACCTTCTCGTCAACGGTTGGACGGCGGCCGCGGCGCCTCGTCTGAACGCGGGCGATGTGTTCACGATCGCGAACGTGTTCTCGGTCAACCCGCAATCGCGGCAATCGACCGGCGTGCTGCAGCAGTTCGTGGCGCTGTCGAACGTCTCGAGCGACGCGGCGGGCAACTCGACGATCCCGATCGTGCCGGCGCTGATCTCGGCGGGCCAGTACCAGAACGTGACGATCTCGCCGCCGAACGCGGCCGTCGTGACGCCTCTGGGCAGCGCGGGCATCTCCTATCCGCAGAACCTCGGGTTCCACAAGAGCGCATTCACCATCGCGTTCGCGGACCTGGTGCTGCCGAAGGGAGTCGACATGGCGGAGCGGAAGGTCTACAAGAACATCAGCCTCCGCGTGATCCGGGCGTATGACATCAACAACGACCGGTTCCCGTCGCGCACGGATGTGCTCTACGGCACCAAGGCAATCTACCCCGAACTCGGTTGTCGTTTGACCAACTGACGAAGGGCCAGGTGTTCATGGCGGGCGCTCACTCCCTGGCGCTCGAATTCGCGGGCCGTCTCCGCTCCCCTGGGGGCGGCCCGTTTTCTTAGGAGCAACGATGGCACTTCCCGATCTCAGCAAGATGAAGGACGAGGATTACAAGCGGCTCACCTCGCGCGACCTGCTGAAGCACAACCTGCAGATGCCGGAAATGGATTACGAGAATCCGTACCTGCACCAGGAGTTCCCGCGCGTCTGCTATCGCGTCGTGCTGAACGATGCCGGCGATCGCGAGCTCGAGAGCGTGGACGTTCCCGACAAGGCAACCTACGACGAGATCATGGCGAATCCGGAAGACGGATGGCGCAACTCGGTGATGGATTGCGGCGTCGTGCTGCACACGGAAGCACCGAAACTGCAGACGGGCCGCCACACCATCCCGCTGCCGCCGGTTCCGACCGAAGTCGTCGCGGAGCCGCGCAAGCCGGTGCCGCAAAAGGTCAAGGTCACGCCGGCGTGATCCCGCTCGGACCACGTCTCGCCGTCGAGCGCCGGAACCAGGAACGGATCCTGGAGTCCGGCCTCGTCGTGCCTGGCGGCGCCGATCGCCGCACGGAGCTCGAGGGTGTCGTCGTCGCGAAGGGCTCGCCGCGGATCGCGCGGAGCGGAGCGAAGATGCCGCTCGACGTCGAAGTCGGCGACGAGATCCTCTACTCGGCGCGGTGCGATGTGTTCGAGCTCGAGGACGGGAGCATCATCGACATCGTCGAGGAGAATTCGGTGATGGCGCTACTCTCGCGTGAGGTGACGGCATGAGCTATTCCGCGCTCGACATCGTCAACGATGCCGCGCTGTTCGCCGGCGTCGGCGACATGTTCAACGCGCTGAGGGCAGAAGAGTCAGCGATGGCGCTGCGGCTGCTGAACGACCTGCTCGACAGCGAGTCGACGCAGGAGTACAGCATCTACAACATCATTGAGGGCACGATCCCGCTGATTAGCGGAACCAACACCTATACCGTCGGGCCGACGCTGCTGCTCAACACGACCCCGGTCGAGATCACGCGCTGCACCGTCGTCGACGCCTCGAGTATCACGCACCCTATGCGCGAGGTCGGCCAGGAAGAGTGGGCCGACATCCGCTACAAGCCGGCCTCCGGGCGCCCGTTCAACTGGTTCTACAACCTGGGTGCGCCGAACGCGACCTTGTACCTCTATCCGACGCCGGCATTCATCAATGATGTCCTGCACGTCTGGTACGGGGCGCAGTTGCAGATCTTCGCGAATCTGTCCGCGGTGATGGTCGGCCCGATCGGTTACGCGATGTACTTGAAGACCTCGCTCGGCGAGCTCCTCGCGGCATGGTACAAGCGCGATCTCACGCCGGCGAAGGCGAAGCTCGTCCAACGCTATCGCAACAATGTCCGATCGGTCGCGCAGCCGCTCAAGGTTCTGAAGACCAACATCCCGCTCGATCGCAGCACGGGCGTCTACAACATCTACACCGACAACCAATGATGCAGCCCATTCAAGACATCGTGATGTGCACCGTCAATCCGGACGAGCGCGTGCTCGCCTCCGGACTCGTCATTCCCCACGTCAACGATCCCGACCGCCAGCATGCCGACGAGCGCGACGTTGGGACCGTCGTCGCCGCGGGTCCGGGCCGGCGCCTGGCCGACGGATCCCGCCGTCCGATGTCGGTCGCGGCCGGAGAGAAGATCGTCTTCGGGCGCAACAAGGGGCAACTCGTTCGCCATCGCGATCGCGACTACTGCGTGCTGCGCGAAGAGCACATCATCGGCAAGATGAACGGGCACGGGTTCGAGCCGCTCGGTGACTATGTCGTAGCGGAGGAGCATCTGCCGGAGCACGTCAGCGAAGGCGGCGTGGTGATCCCGGAGTTCCGCGATCGCGACGAGGCGACGGTGATCGCCGTCGGTCCTGGCCTCATCAACGAGGACGGCACGCTCGAGGCGCCGTCGGTCGAAGTGGGCGACGTGATCCTGTACAACCCAAGGATGGCGGAGCCATTCGAGCAGGCCGGCCGCAAGCTCATCGCGCTGCACGAAGCGCACATCGTCTGCGTCACCAACCGCGATCCCGCTTGACGTCATGCCAGCGACTGCAAACCCTCTTCCGCTGTTCGGGCGCGGGTATGCGTCGAAGTCACCATCGGTCACGACGCAGCGTCTGATCAACGGATACCGCGACGTCGAGGTCGATCCGGATAAGACGGCGATGCCGATCTACGGCACGCCGGGCCTGACGCTGATCAACAGCGTGACCAATGGTCCGGTGCGCGGCGGCATCGTTCTGAACCTGGTGCAAGGCGGAGGAACCTATATCTTCCTGGTTGCCGGGACGAAGTTCTGGGCGATCAATCCCGCAGGCACGCTCGTCGACGGCGGCAACATCCTCAATGGATCCGGCCCCGTCTACTTCTCCTGGAACGGGACGCAGCTTTTCTTCGTCGACGGCAAGCAGGGGTGGATGTATCCGCCGTTCACCGCGCCCCTCGCGCAGATCGTCGACGTCGACTTCCCGGTGCCGCCCGCGGGCCCGACGACGTGCACCTGGTTGGGCGGCTACTTCTTCGTCACCAAGGCCGGATCGAACAAGATCCAGATCTCGGCGCTCAACGATTGCACCTCCTGGAACGCGCTCGACTTCTTCAATGCGGAGACGGCGCCGGACAATGTCGTCCGCATCGAGGCCGACCAGGGCGAGCTCGTACTCTTTTCCGATCGCACCGTGGAATGGTGGGCGCTGTCAGGCGACGCCGCGATCGTGCGGCGCGTCGGATCCTCCGGCATCGAGTGGGGCTGCGTCGCCGGCGAGACGGTGGCGAAGTTCTCCAACGGCCTGTGCTTCCTCGCGCAGAATCGCCAGGGTGAGGTGCAGGTCGGTGTGCTCGCCGGGCATCAGTTCAATGCCATCTCTGCGGATGATCCGGAGATCAACCATGAGCTCAACAACCGATCGCCGACGATCCTGGGCGCCGCGACCGCGTTCTCGTATTTCATGGACGGGCACTCCTTCTACCAGTTGAACTTCAGCGACGCGAGCTATCTGTACGACGACATGACGAAGTCCTGGTCGCGCGTTACAAGCGGCACCTTCGGATCTCGCCACTACGCGAACCTGCGCCTCGCCTTCGCGCAGCAGCCTTATGTCGTCGACTACCGCAACGGCAACATCTACCTGCTCGACAAGACCAACTACACCGACAATGGCGACGTGCAGCAATTCGAGATCACGTCGAAGCACATCTTCAACGCCGGCAACGAGATCAGCGTCAACGAGCTCACCGTCGAGATCGAGGCCGGCGACGGCCTGGCGACCGGACAAGGTTCGGATCCGCAGATCATGGTGTCCTGGTCGAAGGATGGCGGCCGCACCTGGGGCAATGAGGTCTGGATGCCGATGGGCAAGATCGGCGAATACCGTCGGCGTGCGACGTTGCGCAACCTGGGCCGCGCTCGCGACTGGGCCTTCAAGTTCCGGATCTCGGATCCGATTCCGCGCAAGCTCGTCAGCGCGGAGGTGATGCTTGAGCCCTAATGGCCGCGCCTCCTGTCTGGCGGATCACCGATGCCATCGTCAACGACCGTTATGAGCTCGTCCGCTGGCTCGACGCGTTGCGAGCGTGGGTCGCGGGGATGGGCGGCGGCGGCGGATCGCCATCGAATCCGGTCAAGAGCGTCCAGTACAACAACGCCGGCGCCTTCGGTGGTGACGCCAACTTCCTCTGGGACAGCGGCACCGCGACGATTCAACTCACCGGCAACATCCTGTTCGCCGGCCTCGGTGAATCGATCCAGGCCAACACCTCAGATGCGGCCCAGGTCAATCGTTTCTGGTTCTCCAACTCGATCGCCAATGCCAACACCAACTGGGGCATCAAGCCGAACGGGACTGCAACGTCTGCTGTCATGCGCGCGCTCGGGAAGAGCGATCCAAGTGCCGCGCAGCAGATGCTGCAGGTGGGTCAAGCGGGATCGATCAGCATCTGGGATTACACGGTCCTCAATGCCGGGGCGCAGGGGACCGGTGAGATCCGTTTCGGTGGCGCCACGGCAGCTCAGTTCGATGAAACAGGCAACGCGCAATTCAAGAAGGGCCTCCAGCGGCCCGTCGTCGTCAAGAACGCGAATTACACGATCGTCGAGACTGACGATGTCATCTTCGCCGATGCGAGCGCGGGTAGCATCACGCTCACGCTCCCCGCTGCGAACATTGCGGGCGCGGGATTCACGCCAACCTACAAGATCAAGCGCAGCGACAATGTCGGAGCAAACACCGTGACGATTGCGCGAGCCGGTGCTGACACCATTGACGGTGCGGCGACGTTCGTTCTTGGCGCATTGCAAGCGTGCGAATTGCAATCCGATGGCGCGACCGGTTGGGGAGTCTTCTGATGGACATCGGCCCCGGCTCCGCAGCGAACCAGATTCTCGCGTGGAATAACACCACGAAGATCTGGTATCCAGCGTCGAACGGAATCATCGTCGGCCTCGTCGGCCCGTGGATTTGGGGCAGCGGGCGCGACGGGTCTGTTCATCTTGACGGCACGAATACTTTCAGTTTCGCCAGCAAGGCCGGAAGCGTTTACTCGCTCAATCGCAATGTCCACGCGACTGATATCACGCTCGATGCGGGCGTCACCGTCAAGACGCTCAACTGGCAAGTGTTCTGCCAGAACGATTGCGCCATCAATGGCAGTCTTAACAATGACGGAAACGCCGGTTCTGGTGCAAGCGGCGGCGGCGCTATCGCGTCGGGTTACTACACCGCAACTTCGGGTGCTGGTTCTACCGGTGTGTCTGGCAATGGAACAGCGGCGGTCACAGTAACGAATGCGGCTTGCAACAGCAACACCGGCGCAGCGGGACACGGGTCTGGCGTAAATACAGGTGCCGCAGCATCCGTCGCAACGGCACCGACTGCGACAGCGGGCGGGCTGGACATCATCTATTTTCTGAACACGGCGCTGATCGGAGACAACAAGCAAGGCGTCAACTGGATCACGGTCAATACCGGGCCGGGTGGATCGACCGGCGGCGGTGGTGGTGGCGGTGGCGCAGCAGGGACAAGCGGCGGTGGTGGCAGCGCTGCTGGTGTGATGGGTCTTTTCTCGCGGACAATCTCTGGCACCGGATCAATGACTGCGGACGGTGGCGCGGCTGGCCTTGGAGTTGCCGGTGTTACATCAAACTGGGGCGGTAGCAATGGCGGTACGGGCGGACTGATCTGGGTCGCAACCACATCCAGCGGCTATGCTTCGACGGTAACAGTCCACGCGAACGGCGGCGCGAAATCGCTCGCGGTTGGTGGGGGCGCTGCGACTGATGGCAGCGACGGCGGCGCGGGCGTCGTGATCAACTTTTTCATGTGACCTATGCCATCTCTCTCTGACATCTTTCAATACCTCGATCCCCGCACCGTCGGTGCGACGCAGGGGCCGAACGCGTGGGCGAGCGTGGCGCCAGGCACGCACATGGTGACGCGCTCGAACGAGAACGGCACCTGGCAGGAAGAGGTGCCGAACGACGCGACGACGCCGGGCGCGCTGACGATTGATCAGTCGAAGATCCCGTCCCAGTACCAGGGGTTGATCTCGCAATACACCGGGGCGCAAGGCGGATCTCAGGGCGACGTCGGCTATGACCTGTCGAAGCTGCCGAATAACGGCAACACCGCACTCGGCAACATCACGCAGATGTATTCGCTCGGCAGCGGCGCGAACCCGACGCTATACATGGCGGGCAACGGGCGCAAGCAGGATGCGGAGTCGGTGATGAATCGCAACCAGGTCACCTGGGATCCGAACTATGGATGGATCACCAGCAAGACCAACATCACGCACCCGAATCCGGAGGCGCAGTCGTGGATCGACAAGGTCGGCCAGGCCGGAATGATGGGCGCATCGCTGTTCATGGGCCCGCAGATGGCGCTCGCGTTCGGCGGCCTTAACGCGTTGCGACAAGGTGGCGAGACAGGCAATTGGAAGAACGCGGCGCTCGGTTTCGCGCCGTCGGTGTTGGGCTCCGCAGTCGGCGGCCTTGGTGGACTCAACAGCGGATGGTCGTTGCCGCCAGAGCTCACGCAGGCGCTGCAGTATGCGAAGACAGGGCAGGGGATCTACAATGCGGCGCGGAGCAACGATCCGATGCAGCAGGCGGGCACCCTGGCGGGCTTGTGGCGGATGTTCAACGGTGGAGGTGGATGATGGATTACGGTTCGTTGTTTCAGCAACTCGCGGCGCAGGGTCGCGGCGGCCAACAGAGCTCGATGGGCGCGATGGGAGGCGGCGGCATGGGCATGCAGGATCCGGGACAGCAGGGTCAGGGACAGCAGGGCCCGGGACAGCAGGGTTCGCAGATGGGCGGCCTCATGTCCATTCTGCAGCGGCTGTTCAGCGGCGGCCAGGGCGGCGGCATGTTCGGCGCGCCGCAACAGGGCGCTCCTTCGATGGGCATGGGCGGCATGAATCCGTCCGCGGTGGGGCTGCGCGATCCGAATGCCGGCGCCGGTTGGGGCGGCCCGCAGACTGCGATGGGACCAGGCGGCCCGATCGGCGCGACCGCCGGTCCGTCCGGCATGAGCTCGTTCCCGGGCGCGCTGCAGTTCCTGGGCGGCCAGAATCCGGGCATGGGCGGCGCGATGGATCCTAATGCCGGCGGCGGCGCGAACCTGGGCGGCGGGATGGGCATGATGCCAGGGCGCCGAATGTTTGCCGGCGGATCTCCCGGCTTTCGCGAGCAGCCGGGCATGATGAATCGCGGGGGCGGCATGAACACGACGCTCGCGCAACTGATGCAACGTGCGCGCGGCATGTGAGGTGAACGATGGACTTCGGCGGATTTGATTACGGTGGCGACGGCGGCTATCAGCCGGGCGAGCCAGGTTATGACACCAGCGGCAGCACGCCTGGTTTCGACATCAACGACCCGACGCTCGGAGCGACAGACCAGAACTCGGGGATGATCGTCGACCCGTCGACAGGAGACGTCTACGACAAGGACGGCAACTTCGTCGGCAACATGAACGATTCGCAGTTCGGCGGCCCCGGCATGACGATGGGCGGAGGCGGCGGCGGGAATAGCAGCAGCAGCGCACTCTCCGCGCTGATGAAGCTCCTCGGCGGCGGCTCGAGCTTGCTGCCGCTCCTCGGCGCCGCGGGCATCGGCCTCGGTTCGTATCTGCAAGGGAAGGCGACGAACAAGGCAACGGGGCAGATGACCGACGCGGTGAAGCAAGCGAACGACGCGATCACCAAGATCCTCGGCGGCCAGTCGGCGGCATATCAACCGTATGCCGACATGGGCAAGGCCGCGACGGAACGGTTGACAGCGTTGGGCCCAAGCAACATCGCCGCGAACTTTTCTCCGCTCGCGTCGAAGTTCGGCCCGCTCGGCAATGGCCGCGGCATCGGCGGCCCGACGACGTTCTCCGGGCTGATGAACAAGGGAGGCTGACGTGACGGCACTCTCCACCCTGTACGACCCGTCGCTGCTCGGCACGCCGGGATACGCGAACGGCACCATCCAGGGCGAGCAGTCGATCTACAACTGGATGCATGGCGGCCAAATGGATCCGGGCCTCAAGGCGGCCTCGGTCAACGACGCGTTCCATCTGAACAACCTCGGCGGCTCGCAGATCAACAACTATCTCGGCGGCGGCGGCTCCGGCTATGTCGCGGCATCGCCGCAGGATTACGGGTGGAAGTGGCAGAACAACCAATGGGTCGCGCCGCAGGGTGACACCTCCGGCATCACCTGGGATCCGGCATCGCAGCAGTTCAAGACGGGGCAGAACTTCAACATCAACAACGTGGGCAACCCAGGCGCGCCGGCGCAAAACTCGGGCGGCGCACCAGGTGCGACGGGTGGCACCAATGCGGACGGGACAGCGATGACCAACGCGCAAGGAAGCGGGCAGGCCGTCTGGCCGACCTTCGGGCAGAACGATCAATATCAGTTCTCGCCGTCGGGCCAGTACAACGATCCGTCTTATCAGTTTCGGATGGACGAAGGCATGCGGAATCTGATGTCGCAGAAGGCGGCGATGGGCGACCTCGGCACCGGGCAATCGCTGCGCGACATTATGAATTACGGACAGAACGCGGCGAGCCAGGAGTACGGCAACGCGTACAACCGATTCAACCAGGATCGACAGTTCAACTATGGTGTGAGCACGGACGACCGCAACTTCGCAGCGAATCAGGCGAATATCGACCGCAACTTCGACTACACCGCGCAGACCGGCGATCGCGCCTATAACCTGCAGCAACTCGGGCTGATGGGTCAACTCGGACTCGGTGGCTTGCAGGGCCAGGGCTCCCTGCAATCGGCGCTCGCCGCGCTCCTCTCCGGCAACCTAAACACGATGGGCCAGATCCAGGGCAGCGGCACGATCGGCGGATCGAACGCGACCACCGGCGGCATTCAGCAGATCATCAACATGCTGCTCCAGCAGTCAACGTTGAATCGGTTTGCGCCGCAGCAAGGCGCGTAGGAGCTCGCGATGCCGCAATACGCCGACCCAAGTGTCCTCCTGCAAGCGAAGGGGATCACGTTGCCTGGTCCGATGGATCTCGCGACGCAGGGTGTCACGCTGTCGAATCTGATGCAGCAGAACGAGGCCGGCGCGCTGACGCTGCAAGAGAAACGCGCTATGCTCGCCGCGTCGCAGGATCCGCGGATGATGGCGCTCCTGTTCGGGGGCGCCTCGAGCTCGCCCGGCGGCGTGCCGAATTTCAGCGATGCGGACCTGGCGAAGTATGGGCCGGCGATCCCGCAACTGGCGAAGACCGGGCTCGAGTTCCAGAAGGGCTATGCCGACATCGACAAGTCGTCGGCGGAGGCGCTGAAGGCACGCAACGACGTGCAGACGCAGCGGATGCAGGCGCTCGCCAACTTCGCCTACTCCGGCGCGCGCGATCCGACGCAGGGCAACATCATCGGCTACCTGACGCTGTTCCGGCGCTCCGGCCTGCCGGAGGATGCATTCGGTCCGCTGCCGGATACTTCCGCCACGCCGGAGGTGTGGGCGAAGTATTTCGCCGGCGCCGCGAGCTCGATGACGAGCGCACCGGAGCAGACCGGCATCCCGAAGACCCAGGCGGAGACGAAGTACATCTCCGGGCCGCAGACGGCCGGCACGCAGGCGACGACGGCGAAGACGAATATCGAGGCCGGCCTGGCTCCGACGGAGACGAACATTCGCAGCTTCAGCGCGACGACGGCCCGCGGCCAACTCGAGAAGCCGGAGTTCTACACGGATCCGAATACCGGCGCGGACATGGTCCGGCAGACGGTGATGACGCCGCAGGGTCCAAAGCTCATCGTGCGGCCTGTCTACGGGGTCCAGGCGCCCGGCAGCGCGGGGGCGGGGGAGTCTATGCCTCCCGGCACCTCGTCCGGCGCTCCTGCGGCTCCTACGAGCGTCAGCGGGGCCCTGCCGCCGCGCTACCAGGACACCACCGCCGGCCCGCAGATTCCGTCGGCTGCGCCATCGGCGATGCCCGGTGCCGGGCAGAGAACCGTCCGGCCGCCAGTCGGACCGGTCGGCAGCGCCCAGGAAGGCGCCCCGAAGCCGCTGCAGACGGGCGGCATGAGTCTCGCCCAGTCGGAGCAGACGAAGGAGACGGCGAAGGTCGTCGGGAACCTCACCAAGGAGATCCCGGCCGCGGTCGAGGCGAAGAACACGATCGCCAACCTGCGCCAACTCGACTCCCAGGGGGTCTATGCCGGCGGCGTGCGCGGGAGCGAGTTCTTCAAGTCGCTCGCCAACGTCTGGGGCTCGATGCCGTTCGCCTCCGACAAGATGCGCGAGGAGCTCTCGAACACGCAGACCTGGGACACGCAGGCCGGCGAGCTCGTCTTCCAGAAGATCCAGTCGATGCCGGGGGCCTCGAGGGTCGCGGGCCCGCTGCTCAACTCGGTGAAGGGGATCAAGCCCAACACGCTGATGACCCCGCAGGCGCGCCAGCAGGTCTACGACCTCATCGATCGCCTGCTCGACATCCAGATCGGCATGGCGAAGCAGTCGGCGAGCGTCAGCGCAGCCCCTGGCGCGACCAACCTCAATGCGATGCCGGACACGGTGCCGCAGCCGCCGAAGGTGATCCGCCATCCGAATGGCGTGCTCGAGATCACCACGGACTGACATGAGCGAATTCATTCCGACCGCGGCACCCGACGTCTCGCCGGCTGGCGGGAAGGTGCTCGTCTATATCAACTCCAAGCGATTCGGCCGCGTGCCGATGTACGTCTCGCCGCTCCTCTCCCCGGAGGAAATCGCGCAGACGTTCAACGACCACATCGCGCCGCAACTGGCGCAGGAGACTGAGTCGAAGGCCAACGCGGCCGCGCTCGAGAACGCGAACATCCCGATCCCGGGAACGAAGACGAGCATTCCTGGCGCCAACTTGATCGGCCTCGGGCATGGCCTCGATCGGTGGATCGTGCAGCCGGCGAAGCAACTCGCGAACTGGGCGACCGACGACACGCAGGCGGAGACGCAGCGCCAGGCGCAGCAGCAAGCGGGCGAGCAGGCATTCGAGCGGCTCGCGTCGCAGTCGAGGGCGGCGAAGGTCGGTGACTTTGCCGGACAGTTCCTGCCGGCCGCGACCGCGGGCATGGTCGTCCCGGCGCTCGCGCCGGAGTTCACGGCCGCGATGGCGACGCGCGCGCTGCCAGGTATCGCCAACGCGATGGTGCAGGGTGGCGCGATCAACGCGATTCCGGATCCTGGCCCGCGCGGCTCGCGCGTGCAGAACGCGATCGAGGGCGCAGGATTCTCCGGTGCGTTCCAGGCGCCGTTCTCGATCGCCGGCGCGATCGGCGCCGGACCGCGCAACTATCTCACGCCGCCGCAACTGGCCGCGGTGCAACGGTCGGAGACGCAGATCCCGGGCTACAACCCGACCCCGTATCAGCGCACCGGCAACCCGTCGCTGAGGATCGCCGAACGCTTCCAGGGGTTCATCCCGTTCTCCGCCGGGCAGATGGGCGAGCGCACCGCGGGCAACCAGGCCGCCATCTCCAAGAAGATCGCGTCGATCATTCCGGACATGCCGGCGGGGACGACATTCCCCACCGTTGAAGAACTGAAGAAGGCGCAGGATGCAACGGTCAGGGTGTTCCGCCAGGCGGAGGGATCCGGCGCGGAGGTCGTGCTGTCGCCGGAGGCAAAGGCCTCGCTGGCTCAGATCCGCGATGAGGCGATCAGCGCCAACACGCCGGACACCAACACGGTCCGCACATTGAACAAGTTCATCGGCGACGCGTCGGCGACGCTGCGGCCGGAGCTCGAGCAACTGGGGCCCGCGGCGCAGGCGGAAGCTCTCCGGCAACTCGGGGTGTCCGCATTCATGCCGGCCTCCCAGGCGGCGCGGCGCTCGAGCATCTGGTCAACCGGCGCCCCGATCAAGAGCGTGCAGTCCGTCCTCTCGGATCTGTCGCAATGGTCGAACAGCGGCGTGCATGAGGCGGGCAAGGCGAAGGCCGTGATCGAGGATTCTCTGACGCAGGCCCTCAACGGTGTCGAGCCGGGCCTGGGCGACGCGCACGCGGCCGCCAGGCGCGCCTACGGTGCGATCGAGGCCGTGCGTGCCGGCGTGGATCCGGCGACCGGTGTCGTCTCGATGCCGAAGCTCGCCCAGGAGCTCTCCGGCGGCCGGGACGTGTATGGGTTCGGGAGCTCGAGCAATCCGCTCCTCGAGGACATCGCCGACGTCACGCGCACCGTGCGCGGGATGCCGCAGCCGCCCCCGGAGAACAGCGCGACCGCGGGCAACCTGGCCGTCGGCAAGGCGCTCGGGCTCGCAGCGCAGGCCGCCGGTGGTGCCGGTGCCGTGCTTGGGATGCATGCCGCCGGCGTTCCGGTCGGCAGCTACGCGTTGAATGGGCTGCTCGCGACGATGCCCTTCCTGGCCGCGAACTATGGGACGAAGGCCTACCTGTCGCCGACGATGAGCCGGTGGGCGTCGCAGGGTTTCCCGACGCTGCAGGAAATTATGGAGCAGGCAGCGCCGACGGTGGGCGCCGGCGTGCAAGGCTTGAGTGCTGGCGTGACGCAATGATGCCGATGAGACGGCACGACCAGTAGAGGGCGAACCAGTACAGGACGAGGGCGATCGGGAGTGGAAATCCGGCGTCCATTAAAACGAACGCGAACGGGAAGAACGCGATGATCGAGAAGGCGAAGAGGATGAGCAGGATCACCATGCGCGAAAGGTTAGCACAATGACGACACCGGTTGCTTTCCCCGTCTTCCGCGCGTTCGATCATTCGACCGGCGCGCCGCTCGCGGGCGGCCTCGTCAACTTCTACATCGCCGGCACGTCGACGCGGCAGACGGTCTATGCGGATCCGGGCCTCACCGTTCCGCTGTCGAATCCGGTCGTGCTCGATGCTAATGGCGAGGCGCTGATCTTCGCCTCGAGTGCCCTCTACAAGGTAGTGCTCACCGATTCGGTCGGCGCTATCCAATGGACTGCCGACAATCTCACGCTCAACGGCACGACAGGCGCGACGGCCTCTCTGTCGGGCCACAACTATCTGATGAACGGCGACTTCAGCACCTGGCAGGCCGGCACGATCGCCGGAGGTGCGGCATCGCTACTGCTCCCCGCGGATGGATGGGCATTGCGGATCGCGAACGGGCCGGGCGCTGTTGGCGATTTCACGATCACCAAACAGAACGCGAGCCCGCATCCTGGCGCGTTCAATTGCGTCCGCTTACAGCGTAATGCGGCGTCGACGGCGCAGTTGAACCTGTACCTGACGCAGAATATCGAGTCGCTCGACGCGGTCGGATTCTGTGGCAACTACATCGTGCTGAGCTTCTGGGCGCGCTCCGGCGCGAACAACACCGCGCAACTGGGCGCTCCGCAGGTCTATGGTGGAACGGGGACCGACGAGTCGTGGCAGACGGCCGGCTCGATCACCGGGCAGTCGACGCTGATCGCGGGCAGCGCGTTGCCGGTGCTCACCAATGCCTGGCAGCAGTTCTTCGCCGTGGCATCCGCACCGGTGCCGCAGGGTGTAACGGAGGCGACGTGCGTGATAAACATCGGCGGCTACTCCGCGTCCGCGGCCGGCGCGAATGACTACGTCGACATCACCGACGTCCAGCTTGAGACGGGCGTCCTGGCAACGGCATTCGATCGGCGCACGATTGATGAGTGCATTCGCCGCGCGCAGCGCCGTTACTACAAGACGTTCCCGCAGGCGACGACGCCGGTACAGAACGCTGGCGTCACCGGTGCCTATCGCTTCAACCAGGTCGTCGGCGCCGCAGTCGCCGCGCAGATCACGGCGCAATTGCCTTGTCCCTCCTGGATGCGCCAGGGCTCCGTGGGTCCATTCACTCTGTACAATCCGTCGGCCGCGAACGCACAGATCCGCAACGTCACCGTCGCCGCGGACACGACGCTCGCGGCAGGTGCTGACGACGGGAGTGCACAATTCGTCAGTTTCACGACCGCGGCCGGCAGCGCAGCCGGAAATCAGAACGCGGTCCACTACACGATCGACCACCGATTCTAAGAGGATCCACATGGCGACGCTTTCCGATCTTTACGACATGGGCGCAATGAGTGATGTCCCCTCCGGCCAAACGCAAAAAGACTACAAGGACTATGTCCTTGCCTGCCAGGAATCCGGCAAGAAGCCCCTCACCTTCGACGCATGGATCGCGGCCGGCAAGCCGAAAGGGTAAGGATGTGAACGATGTCTCTGCTCTCGAGCGCCGGCGGATGAATACCAAGGGCCTGTGGGTCCATTGGATCGGCGACCTCGTCTCGCTGGTTGTGATGGTGATCGCGCTCGCGGTCAACTGGGGAAAGATCGATGCGCGTCTGACGAGTGTCGAGCGCGTGCAGACGGAGCAGCAGACGCAGGCGCAGAACGATCGGAAGGAGCTCAAGGCCGACATGCAGCGCGAGTTCGGTACGCTCACCGATGCGATTCGATCGCTCGATACTAAGCTCACCGCGATCCTCATGGCGGCACCAGGAGCGCGGCGATGATCACGCGGGACGATTATTTCAAAGGTCGGGATCTTACCTATGACAACGACTATACCGACGCGATCGAACAGAATTCGATCGTCACGATCCGCGCCGCGAATCAGTTGCTGATCGCCTTCGGCCAGGACCGCGGCGTCAATAGCGGATGGCGGCCGCCGGCGATCAATGCGCTAACGGCACACGCCTCGCCGACGTCGCTACACATGACGGGGCAGGCGATCGACATCGAAGACGAGACGGGCGAGCTCGACGCCTGGTGCATGGCGCACCAGAAGGTGCTCGAGGCGCTCGGCCTCTGGCTCGAGCATCCGGTCGACACGCCGCGGTGGTGCCACGTCCAGACGATCGCGCCGCATAGCGGCAACCGTGTGTTCTACGCGTGATGGGCTGGCTGCGTGAAGCGATCAGCGACGATTGCGGAATGGCCGACATGGCATACATCGTTATCGGAAGCCTGGCCGTCTCTGCCATCTTCGCGCTCGCGTTCATCTTCGGCATGTCGGCGATCGATTACCACAACTGCACGCCGACGTTGACCATCAGCACCGGCGACACAGACTCGAGGCATGTCGTGCCATGTCGATTCGATCCGCTCCCGGTGGGTCAGGCGGCGGGATTGATCTTCGGCGCATTCGGTGCTCTCATTGGCGCGCTCGCCGGCTATATGGCAGCGACCAGGAGACAGGCGAGGACGACATCCTCGAGCGCGACCGTCACCGCAACATCTACCAAGGAGAGCTAATGTTAAGCCTGCTGATTTTCGTCGTCGTCGTGGGCCTGCTGGTATGGCTTGTTTCGCTGCTGCCAATTCCGGCACCGTTCAACCAGATTGTGATGGTGCTCGGCATCATCATCGTCGTCATCTCCTGTCTGCAATTCCTGTTCGGTATCGACCTGCTCGGTCATGTTCGCGGGAGCTTGAAATGAAACTATTCCTCTTCGTCGCATCATTCGTCTTCGGCGCGCTGCTCATGCTGCTCTCCGCCAACGCTCACGCCGCGCATCTGCTTTCCGATCCGCTCGGCAACAATCCGCAGGCGCAACCGCCGACCCATTGCGAAATCACGCTCGACGCTGCTGCGCCCGTGCTCGTGCCGGTGACGCCGGGCAACACCGTGCCGCCTCCGAACAACACGCCTGCGGGCACCATCGTGTGTTATTACGATCTCGTCGGGATCACGGCGGGCGCGCACGCAGGCAAGGCGCGATCTGCGTGGGTTGATCCGACGGGAACATTCGCGACGGCATTTTCCGGTTTTAGTAACACGGCAAATTTTACTGTGCCGGGAGCGGGACCGGCTCCGACGATCATTCGCCTCGTGCCGTAATTCCAAAGCCGGGATGTCGCCCGCTCGAGATCAAGATCCCGCCGCCGCGCCTGCACCCGCTGCGAGTCATCGATGACTAATCTGATCCCCTGGTGGATGAAGCTGATCGCGGCCGCGGCGCTCGCGATCGCGATCGGCGTCGCGGTGCATCGCGTGCTCGAGCATTTCCGCCAGGAGGGGCGCGACGAGATCCAGGCAAAGTGGGACGCGGATAATGCGAAGCGGCTGAAGATGACCGGCGTCGTGCTCGAGGCGCAGGCGAAGACGAACAAGGAGAATGATGATGCAGCAGACCGTCGCAAAGCGAACCTGGCTCGAGATTTTTCTGCTCTGGAGGTACGAGCTCGTAGCGGTTCTGGTGGCACTTGTACTCGTTCCGCTGCTTCTGCTCGGCTGCTCGACGACACCGTCAGGGCCGCCAATGCCGACCGGCCAGAAGCTGCCCCCGCTGACGGCGGAGGAAAAGCGAGTCCCGATTCCGTTCCCGTCGCCGCCGTCACCTACGACCTCATCGACGACGACACCTGGAAAGTGAAAGCCGGCGCCGCGTATCGCGACGCGTTCGACCTGTGGCTCGCGTGCCGTAAGCGCGAGGACAACGACCGCAACACTATCGATCGACTCACCGGAGGAGCACCATGAATGGAGAGAACGTACAGAAGGCGCTCGACTGGGCGAAGGCGCACGGCAAGGTGACGGCGGTCGTGATCGCGATCGTCGCCGGCATCATCATCGGGGCGTGGCTCGCGCATTGACATGCCGACGCTGTCTGACATCTGGGGATTCCTTACGGAGCCGGCATCGGAGGCGCCGCCGGATAGCATGCTGAACAGAATGTGGCGATCGTCGAGGCCAGGCGCGTCGATCCAGGATCGCAATGCGTTATCCGAAGACATCGGGATGGGATTCGCCGGCGGCGGAATTACGAAGGTTGTCGGCCCGACGATGAAGGCATTCCTGCAGGCCGCGGGGAAGATGACGGCGGGAATGTCGCCGGAGGAGATCAAGGCCGCGTATAAGGCCGTGCGCGCGGCGACGATGAATCCGAACGCAGCAGGCACCTTCGATCCGGTCGCGCTGCGTACCGCGTATCCGCAGACCGGCACGCCGCGGATCGACGTCGACAAGGTGAAGGGACCGTATCTGGCGAAGAACCTTACCTCGGAGGAGCTCTCGATCCAGAAGGCGCGCAACGCGGCCCAGGCCGACATCGAGGCCGGACTCTACGAACCGATGTTCGACGTCTCGCAGCGCGCGCACATCGATCCGGCGCAGTTCCCGGTGCAGGGTAATACGCTCACCGATGCGATGCCGAAGAAGCAGGCGACGATCGACAAGTACAAGCAGATGCTCGACACGCCGGAGACGCGCGCGAACCTCTAGGCGGCCTACGAGCGCGGCAGCAAGGATCCGGGCGCCAACGACTGGTATGCGATGAAGCAGTTGTTCGATCGCTACGTCCAGGAGCTCGGGCCGCAGCAGGGTGCCGACGCGTTCCGCAACCAGTTCGCTAACGGCATGGCCGCGACGACTGGCGGCGCGGATCCGACCGCGAATCTGCTCATGTCGCACTACGGCAATTTTCTCAACCAGGCCGGCACGCCGATCCCGACCAATGCGTACAACATGCCGCATCCGGTCGGCGGCCGTTACGCAAGCGGCAACATGGGCATGTACGATCGCGCGATCGCCCAGGGGGGCGGATTGTCAGCGGCGGCGCAGCCGAAGAGGTTCAACTTCGCCGGCAATTTCATGGGGCACCCCGGCTCGACGATCGACGAGCAGATGATGAGCGCCTTCCCGCCGGATCCGAAGAGCCTGGTGCCGAACGCGAAGGGGGTCGTCAATCCGAAACCGTTCAACGCGCCGCCTGGCGATTCATACGGCATCGCGCAGGGTGTCGTCGACGACCTGGCGGCGCAGCGCGGTCTTCCTGGCCAGCAGTACCAGGACGTCGTGTGGCGCGGCCTCAAGGGCGGCGAGGGCAAGCCGATGATCCAGATCGTCAACGAGATGATCGAGCGCACCTCGAGGATTCTGAACCTGCCGAAGGAAGACGTGCTGCGCGGATTCATTCGCGCCAACATGCCGATGTTCAGCGTCGGCGGCGCCGGCGTCGGGCTATCGCAGATTATGGATCAATCGGACCAGAGTCAGCAGTAAATGCGAGGCGCGCCTCGATCTCGTCAGCGAGCGAGCGCAGCATCTGCATCGTGTGCTCATCGATGCGGCCCAGGTAGATCTGGACCCTGCTCCATCCTTCGGCGCGGCGCTCGAGGAACCGCGGCATCTGCCGCGTGAACAATTGCGCGATGAGCTCGTCCCCGTATTTGTACTGATCGAGCGCGAGCGTCAGCGATGCGGTGCCGTCGAGGTGAACCTTCTGCCCGCCGCATGCGACCTCTGCGCGCACGTTCTCCGCGGTGCGCTCGCGCATGATGAACAGGATCCCGTGCGCCATGTCACCGGAGCGCCGATCGCTGCGACGCGACCAGGCAGTCATCGCTCCCCCTCTTTGCGCGCGGCGTCGATGGCGGCAATGGCACCCATCGGGTCGGGGCAGCGCTGCAAGATAATTGATCGCGCTGCCGCCAATTCCCGCCCCAGTTCAGCCGCACGGGCCTCGGCGGCGACAAGCGCAACATTAGCTGCCTGTAGGCTATCGTAGAGTGCGTCGATGTCGTGCTGTTGCCGCGCATTCTCGGCCTGCGCCGCTTCCAGCGCGGCGGCGGCTTGTATGCAATCCTCCACCGTCCATCGCTGCGGGTTCTTCGCGCACAGTTCTGCATCCGCTCCCGGCGCGGGGGTGGCATCCGATCCTGTCGCGCCCTCTTGCGAAGGCCCGCTGTTAACTCGCACAGGCGTAGATGCCATTTGATCTTGTGCTGCCGGTGGCGCGGGGGGCGCGGGTATCCATTTGCAGCGTAGGCATGGGCCACCGGGCCAGCTTCCGCACACACAGGGGCCGATTACGTTCCCCTCGGGATACGGTGGTTGTCCCGGCGCTGCCGGTGGCACCATTGGCCCGAATGGAGTCATCACCGCCGTCGTGTCATCCGTGCCTTGAGCAATCGGCGCTGCCGGTGGCGCGGGGGCGTCGAACTCTGGCCCGCACGATATGAGGCCAGTAATTGAGCATCCCCATCTACGTGCCGCGTCATGTGCGGCTTCGCTCTGTGCCCGGTTGTACGTTGCCGCTGTGTCAGGATCGTTGCCGACCATCCATGCGATCACCATCTTCGCGCGCTCGCTCATCACTCGTCTCCTTGTGCAGCGCGGCGTCGAGGGCGCGCAGGTCGTCTCCGAGAATTTTCGGCATCCGGTCATGCAAGGCATTTGGCATATGCGTTAGCCCAGCTTGATATGCAACCTTCGCTGCCATCGCCACCCGCACCAACGCGGCGACAACCTCGGGGTCAAGCATGACCATGCGCAGCGTACTTTGCCCCAACGGTAGCCGGGACTCTGCCAGCGCTAGCAGCGCGGATAGTGGCTCGCTCATCTCTCCCCCTTGTCCTGCGACAGCGCGGAACTCCATCTCCACTTGCCGCCGATCAGGTCGTCCCCGATTGTCTCCGCAGCGCGCCCCGGTCTGGATGCCCACATTGCCCCGGAGCCGCCCGCATCGCCGTCCAATAGATAGCCGCTTGCCCGCAAACTCGCGCCGCCCTCGTCCGGTAGCGTATAGGTAATGATTCGCGCATAGCCCATTTCCTTTGCGATTCGGCGACAAGCTCCATAGAGTTTGCTGCAAGCGTTCCGCGCTCCGTCTGTGCATACCCGCAACACTTCGACCGTTGCGCCATCGTCCAATCTGCGCGCAACAGGACGACCGACAATAGCAACGCCGCGCACCTCATCATCAGCCACACCGACGCAAAAGATAGCGCCCAATGTTGGCCGATTGTGGCGATGCAGACGGCGAACGAAATCGTTGGCGTCAGCGTGGCGCATGGGCACGACCCGAAGCATCGCTCATCTCTCCCCCTTGTCCTAATACCAGTCCGCCGCGGCCGCGGCGAGCAGATAGCCGATGAGGATCACCGCGACGATCGCGAACGTTTCGAGCGCGCGCCTCACTTTTCCCATCCGCGCTTCAAGTAGACGCCGCCGGTGTCGGTCATCATGTAGCAGCCGCCGCGCACCGTCCACTCCACCTTCCATCCAGTCATCTGTCCGGTGTAGACGCAGGCCTGGCGATCGGTGAACAGGACGAGTATCACGACGTTCCACATTACGAGTGCCACGATCGTGACAACCATGCAGAGACACAACTTCGTAACGACCGACATGTTGCCTCCTCAGTTAGTCTTCCTGGCGACGAACGCGCGCAGCATCTCGAGCATGTCTTCCGGCGCGTTGCTCACATAGTTGAAGTCGCTGTGGTCGCGCTTCTCGAACACGATGAGGACGAACTTGCGGCCCTCGACGATCATGTCGAGCCCCTGCGCGATCGATTGCATCACCACCTCGATCGGCAGCTTCGGCAGTTCATCGCTCAAGGCGCGGGCGCCGGTTCCGGCGGCTCGAGGGTCAGCGTCACCTCATGCTGCACCAGAGGACATAGCGCAGCGTAGAGCTCGACATCGTCCGGCCGGAACTGGACGCGCATCGCGACGCTGACGGTGCCGCCTTCCATCGGCTGCAGGACGAGCTTGTTGATCTCGCAGGCCTCGACGATGATCGGCGTGCCGGCGCCGACACCTTGCGTGATCGTCGCGGTGTAGCCCATGCCTTCCCACTTCCACGGGATCGCGCCCAGGAGCGGGAAGCGCAGGTTCGGCGCCAGGTGTCCCTGGTTGGCGAGGTCACCGGGATCCGCGCGCTTGCAGAAGAGCAGCGAGCGCAACTGCTCGTCGAGCATGTCGAGCACCGACGCGTCGAGGTTGAGCGTGATCCCGATGTCGCAGGCCGGGACGAACTCATCTCCGTGCTTTTCGGCGCGGACGTTGACGCTGCCGATGGTGGCAGTCTTCTCAGCGAACTGCAGCATGTGCTTCTCCTGTCTGGTTCTTGCGTTTGACGGCCGTCTCGACCCAGGTCAGCGCCCGGTCGAATTTGTCGCGCGGGATGTGCGCGATGATGTCGACGCCGGCGGCGCGCTTCAACGCCGCCAGGTCGATGCTGTTGTCCAGGCACATCGTCTCGAGGCGCGCGCATTGCTCCTCGTCGATGTACTCGAGCGCCTGGCCGATCGCCCACTTCGCGATGCCTTCTCCGCAACGCTCGTCGATCACCTGGTCGAGCGGGAAGAGGTGCTGGTGCTGCGGCTGCAGCGGCTTGATCGGATGCGGGATGCCTGGTTGTCCGGGCATCAGCATGATCGATACGGTGAGCTCGAACGGCAGGTTCTTCTCGCAGATCGGGATCCAACCGTCGAGGCCCGTGAGCGAAGGCTTCGGGATCACCTGCCACTTCCCGTCGACCTTGCTCATCTCGATCTTCGGCTCCGCGCGGAAGCAGAGGATGAGGTGCGCCTTCAATTGCAGCAGGTGCTGCAGCATCCGCTTGTGCTCGAACTTCGGCTTGATCCAGGACGCCATCTTCGCCGCGTCGCGCGAGCCCATGCGCTCGAACTCCGCCTGCTGCATGTCGAGGAGGCCGCCGGAGCCCGCGTGCTCATGCGACATCGAGTCGACGACGATCACCGGATAGCCGGCCGCGTCGGCCGCCAGGATCGCGTCGGAGTAGCGTTCCGGTGTGAACGGTTCGCGCAACTCGGCGACGTCGAATGCGAACGAGTCGGCGTAGTGCGATGCGCGCCCGTTCTCGGTGTCGACGACCGCGAAGCGTTTGCCGCCGGACATGCCGGTCGCGAGACGGAACGCGGTGTAGGTCTTGCCGGATCCGCTGGCGCCGGCGAGGCCGATCATCAAGTTGACGTTCGACCGGACTGCGGGACGGAATTCGATAGTCATGCGCCCTCGCTCGCTTTCGCGCAAGTTGTCTCGCCCAGGATGAACTCGACGTCGACGACATCGCCGTCCTCGAGCTCGTTCCAATGCTCGATGATGTAGTCGTGCGCGACCGGGAACGTGCGGCCGCCCCAGGCGTAAGGATCATTGCTCGCCCCGCCTTCGCCCGCGAGGCGCGTGATGATGATGTTCGGGCGCCCGTCGCAGGCGTATCCGACGCGGCGCATCAGATAGCGTTGCTTGTCGTTCTCCGGATTGATGTCGACCGCGAGCAGCGGGATGAATGTACCGTCGTCGCGGAGCTCGAGTGCTTTCGCTTTCACGGCGTGCTCCTCTGGAATAGTTTGCTGATGTCGTAGGGGATCCCGGCCTCGACCTGCTTCGCGAGCCAACGCGATTCGACCCACGGTGGCACCTCGGGGTAGACGACGCGCGCCGGATAGGATGGGAACTCGTTACGCTCGACGCACACCGCGAGCGTGCTCAACGCGTGCTCGACGCGCTGCTCGCCGATCTCCATCCCGCGCGGATCCACGCCGACGCACGACGACAGGTGCGGCGCCTCCTGCTCCGTCACGACGAAGAGGTAGCACGGTGCGGCCTGCTGCGTCATCTGGACCCCGCGCCGGTAGAACGCGGCGCGCATGTAGCCGCCGCCATTGGCGATCGCACGCAGCGAGTAGGACTCCGGCTCCGCGCTACGCTCGGTGAACTTGAAGTCGATGATGATCGAGAAGTCTGGCGCCAGGATGTCCGGCCGGATCTTGCACGGCAGGTTGCCGATCGGGTCCGTCCACTCGAGCACGCGCTCGGGGAGTCCCTTCTCGTAGGCGAGCGCGACGGCCGGCTCCGCTGCGCGCAGGCGCTCGATGAACGCGCGCACCGCGGCCGCCATCGTCCGGACCCGCGCCATGTCGGAGAGGAGGACCGGGATCTTGCCCACGGCGCGTGCCTGGTCGCGGGCAGACCGGATCGCGTTGTTCGTCCATCCTTCGGGAATCGCGCCGGTGGTCTTCGCCGGGTAGTCCTTCGGATCGATCACGTCGACGGCGCCTTCGTTCTTCTCGCACACGATCGAGTGCGCGATCGTGCCCAGGTCCGCGGCCGTGCTGAAGTCGAGCTCGCGATCGGGATTGAACGCGGAGCCGGCGTGCGCCGCGGCCGGGCAACGCTCGAGCAGCGTCTCCAGATCTCCGGCCGACCAGGCCTTGAGCCGGAGATAGTCCTCCATCGGCATCTGCTTCACAGGCCCACCTTCGAGCAGCGCACCGGGCGGAATCCGTGCTCGCCGAACATGAGCTCCTGCGCGTCGGCGACGCTGATCATCTTCGCCGCGAGCGGCTTAGTGTGCTCGACGAGCGCCTGCTGCGGGGTCTTCGCGATGTAGAGGCCCAGGATGTGGCCCTTCTCGTCCTCGACGACTGCGTACCCTTCATTGCGTGCTGCCATCATTGCTCCCCGTTTCGATTGCTGGTGAGATCTGCCGGACCTCGACGGTGGGCTCCTCGAACTGGATCCCGTAGAACTTGCAATTCGGATTCGGGCACTCGACCGCGAATCCGGTCGGCGCGTCAGCGGTCATGGCCCGGTACATCTGCAGGCCGCAGGTGCAGCGGATGCCGGAGGCGAGGGCGAACTTCATTCGGACCCCGCCTTCTCGATCGCTGCCCGGGCATCGAAATGCGCGCTGATCGCGTCGGAGGTGCGGTTCGTGCCGACCTTGATCCCATCGAGCCAGATGAGCAGGAGCTCGAGCCCCAGGATGTCGCCCGGGAGGCCGGGCTCGAGGTTCCCCACCCTCGCCGCTGCTTCAATCTTCGCGCGGACGTTGGGATCCATGCCGGCCGTGCCCTCGCCGTCGTCCATCAAGCTGCGGAAGTTCATGCGGCCCCCTTCTCGGCGCCGGCGTGCAGCGACTCGAGGTAGGACCGCAGGTGCTCGAGGCCGCCGATGCGCTGCGTGAGCAGACGCCGCGCGGTCCCCGGTCCGACGCCGTCCTCGGCCATGATCGCGGCCAGGTCGTCGCGCAGCAGCAGGCTATCGAGGCGCGACCATCCCTTCGTCGCCGGCGATTCGCGCAGCATCTGCATCGCCTCGAACTGCGCCGCCAGGTTGATCTCAGTCATCGTTGGGCTCCTCTACTCTGGTGATGTTGAGCGGCAGGCCGACCTTCGGCTGCAGCCGGCCGTGCGCCTTGCGGGCCGCCGGCAGCGTCGCGAACTCGGTCCGGAACTGGCTCAGGAAGCGCGTTAGCCGACGCGCCCACCGGAGTCGGAGCAGGTGGGCCGGCACGTCGACTGGTTGGTCGGGGAAGCCAGGGTCCACCAGAAGCCGCCAGAACGTTCTCATCTCGATTCCGTGTAGGGTGGTGGCCGGCGGCGCCGCGCAGCGCCGCCTGGCGCGGTTTGGTTAGGCCTCGGTGCCTTCCCGATCATGGGCGAGGACATCCTGGCGCATTGCCTCCTCCTGCTCCGAATGGCGCACCCCGTCGACGTAGGCGAGGGCGCACGACAAAGCCGGGCATTCCTGGGTGTGGCCGGGCATCTTGACGGTCCACGTCTCCGCCAGGATCCGGGCGCCGCCAGGCGAATGCACGACGTGGCGGATGATCGACGGCGCGATCGCGAACGGACGGTCGGTCGACATCATCGCCGCGTGCGCCTCGATCTCTGCCATCGCGTACTGCTGCGTGCCGCAGATCCAGACGCCGCGGGCCGCGTCGTAGCGGGCGCCGGCGGGGATGACGGTGTCGCGTAGTGCGTTCATGAAACCACCTCCACCTTGTAGTCGGAGAACTCGGCGATGAGCTCGCGGCCTTCCTCAGTCTGGCACGCCGCGTCGAAGCTCTCGACGACGTCGGCCGGGTCGGATCCCAGTTGCCGGCACTTTGCCTCGAACAGGGTTCGCGCTTGCCATGCTTCGACCGGGAGTCCGTTTGCGTAGAAGTTCATCTGTTGCTCCGTTGTTGTTGTCTGTTGACAGTTCCCATTGTCCGCGCGGCTGGCACCGTGTCAACAACTTTCGACGCCAGCCGACGAACGGTCGATTCCTTGGTTAGACTGCGATGCAACCTTCGGTGAGGTTCGCGAGGACGTCGGACCACCCGTCGATCTCGAGCCCGTTGGCAAACGCTTCCATGCGGTCGATGAGCTCGGCCGGCGCATTGTTCGCGATGTGGTCGATCTGGTGCGCCGGCAGGAGGCCTTCGGTGCGGATGAACTCGGTCATCGTGCCGGGCTTCTTCTTCGCCGGATCCTTCTTGCCCTTGCAGCCGGTGCGCCACAGGCCGTCGATCTTGGTCAGCCGCGGCTTTGCCCGCGCTTCCATCAGCACGATCCGTTGCAGGCGATCGGCCGGCAGCGCGCGCACTTCGTCCTTGCTCATGTTCGGGCAGAAGAAGCACGACGACTTCGGCGGCACCGGCAGGCCGGCCGCGGCGATCATCGCCTTGCAGGTGGCGCGATCCCATCCCCAGGCCTGCAGCGGGTACCGGTACTCGAACCGTGCGTCGGGGATGGATTCGGCCGCGTAGGTGCGCTTCTGGTCGGCGCAGGAGGCATCGAACCCGATGAGGCGAATGACCTTCTCGCCGCGGGCCCACGTCGCGATCGCCGGCGCCCAGGCCTCGAGCCACTTCTTCTGCGGCGTCGCCTTCCACTTCTGCGAGCACGATCCGAACCCGAACGCTTCCGACGGCAGCGTTCCATTGGTGAGACAGTTCTCCTCGAGCGTCGCATACGGGGGGTAGTGCTTGAAGTTCTGCGCCTGGTAGCGCACCACGGCGACGGTCGGGTAACCGTGCTTCTCGAGGTAGGCATTGATGATCGGCAGGAAGGCATACGTCTCGTCCTTCTCGCCGCCCACATCGGCGAACAGGATCGCGTCGATCGGCAGGCCTTGCTGCACGCAGCCGACGATGACGGCGGTCGAGTCGACGCCCAGACCGTAGGCGAGGACGATCGGGCGGCGGGAGAGGTTGGTCATTTGTGGGCTCCTGGTTGGTTCGCTTCCATGCCTCCAATGTAAATGTTCCACGGGAAACCTGTCAACCACTTTCAACACGGTCGTGAGGCCAGCCGACGAACGGTAGTTGCGCCTGTTGACGGATCCGGGTGTAAACTCGGGGCCATGAACGTTGACGACCTGGTAGCTCACTACAAGAGCCAGTCGCGGGCCGCGCAGAAGCTAGGCCTGTCTCGGGCGACGGTGTCCATCTGGCGCCGGCGGGGGATCCCGCTCGGCCAGCAGGCGCTGATTCAAATCGCCACTCGCGGCCGGCTGCGAGCGGATCGCAAAGGGGAGCATGAGCATGTCGAACCATCGGCGCCCGGCACCGCACCTGACTTCGTCGAAGGACTGGCTTAGCGCGGGCCATGCCGCACGCAAGCGGCGAGCACGGGCGAAGGTGCCAGTCCCTGCCGGGTCGATCACCCAGGCCCCGGAATTGCCCCTTGCCGACGCCATCGCGCGGCTCGAGGCGCCTCCGGTCTACTCGGTCCAGCTTCCCTGGCCGCCGACGCTCAACCACAACACGCTGCCCAACGGCCGCGGCGGTCGGATCCTGACCGCGGAGCACAAGACCTTCCGGCGCGAGGTGTGGTACGCCTGCAACCAGGCCCGCGTGCCTGCCTTCGGCAATGCCCGGCTGATGGTGCAGATCCTCGCCTTCCCGCCCGATCGGCGCGCGCGTGACTTGGACAACCTGGTCAAGCCGGTGCTCGACGCATTGCAGAAGGCGGGCGTCTACGTCAACGACGCCCAGGTCGACGAGATCTCGATCAGCCGGCGCGAGCGGCGCGAGCAGGCGTGCGTGATCGTCGGCGTCTCATCGCTCGAGGCCGCGGCATGATCCTCGCCGACTGCCGCAAGGGCGATCACGTCATCACGCCATCGGGGCGCACCGCGAAGATCTGCCGCGTGCACCGCGGGCGCGTCGACCTGCTCTACATCGACGGCCCGGCCGACGATCGCGTCACGCTGCAGCCGAAGTTCCTGCGTCCCTGGGATCCGTTCGTCGCCCACCGCGGCCGCCGTCCCTTGCTCGTCATCTGAGGCATCATGCAGACGCAACGCGGTGCGTTCACCTGGCGCTCGGTGCTGTGGATCCTCTCCCCCTACGCCGTCGCGGCGCTGCTTTACTCACTCATCCGGCTCATCCTATGGCTCCTGCGCTGACTGCTCGCATGTCGAATCTGTCCGTCGTCTCCTCCGAACCAATGCCCGCGCCACCGTATCCGGCCGACACCCGCGCCGGCAACTACGGATTGCGCCTCGATGTCGGGCGCATCCGCCAGTCGACGACGTTCATGCTCGCCGATCGGCCGGAGTCCCCGCCTGAGCTCCGCGCCTGGTTGGTGTTCCTGTGGACGCTCGCCTGGGAGCAGATCCCGATCGCGACCCTGCCCGACAACGACGAGCTCATCGCCGCCATCCTGCGCATGCCCAAGGCCTACCTCGACCTGCACCGCGGGACGCTGATGCGGGGCTGGAAACGCCACTCCGACGGCCGTCTGTACCACGACTTTCTGACCGGTCTGGTGCTGTCGATGTTGCGCGAGCGTTCACGCTTCAAGCGGCATCGCGACCAAACAGCCCCCTTGCAACCTGCTGAAAATAAAGCGCGCAACGTAGCGCCTCTGTTACCGCTACGCGCTGAGGTTGAGGTTAAGGTTGAGGGTAAAGATAAGCATACGTACGTAGAAGGGGAGTCTGAGGGGAAGACTCGGCAGGCCGCCTTGCTCCCGGATCCGCAGATCGCGAACAAGCGCGCCGCGGCCAAGGCCCTCAAGGGCACACGCCTCGAGCCCGATGCACCCCTGCCCGAACCGTGGCGCGACTGGGCGTGCGAAGTTGCCGGCATCACCCCGCAACGCGCGGTGCAGATCTGGGTCGAGTTCCGCAACTATTGGTCCGACCTGTCAGGCGACCGCGGGATCAAGCTGCGATGGTTCCAGACCTGGCAGAACAACATCCTCAAACGCATGGAACAAGGGAGACTCTGATGCGCGACTGCCCACGTTGCAACGCCCCCGTCGACGGCGACAACTGCACCCTCTGCGGATGGCATGAGCCAGGCGTCGAAACCAAGGCCGACCTCGAGCGCCATCTCTGCCACTCCACCGACGGCCAGGGCAATCGCTGCCGTGCTCCCGGTGCCCTCGCTGACTCGACGCTCGGCTCCGATCAATGGTGGTGCCACCGTCACTTCCCGCCGTTCCGTGCGCGCAACTTCAACCGCACCGCACCCCCCACCGGATGGCGCAAGCCGCTGCATGCACGCCGCGCAGCCGACCTCCTCGAGGACGCAGCCGAACGACTGGCGATACAGCAGGAGGGGAGCGCGAGCGCGTAACGCCATCGCACCCGCTCGCGCTTGACCGCGCCGTCAACGTGGGTGCACACTCGCGACCGTGCGCTTCGACCTACACGTTCACGTTCACATCAACCTGGGAGCACCCACGATGTCAGCACTCACCGATCTCGTTGACG
>Ga0302322_100000299_pt1 | contig 37080 bp, 30 predicted proteins | sample Fen_T0_2_FD_203757 | JGI IMG/M metagenome (GOLD analysis project Ga0302322, IMG submission 203757) | Peat permafrost microbial communities from Stordalen Mire near Abisko, Sweden - Fen_T0_2 | ecosystem: Environmental > Terrestrial > Soil > Wetlands > Permafrost | place: Sweden: Abisko...
CACGACGGGAACACCGTAAAGCGCTGGTTCAAGAATATTGTGACCGCCGCGAGGAACCAGACTTCCGCCGACGAAAGCGACAGTCGCTAACGAATACATTGCCGCCAATTCGCCGATCGTATCAAGGAGAAAGACGCCACCGGCTAGAACTTCCCCGCCCCACAGCGAGCGGCGCCACATCGGAAACCCGAGTTGCTCAATCAGACTCGCGACTTCGTCGAAGCGCTCGGGATGACGCGGGGCGAGAATCATTACCGCCTTCGGGTGGGTCACGAGAATGTTGCGGAAGGCCGAGAGCAGCGCGCCCTCTTCGCCATCGAGCGTGCTGCCGCAGACAAGAACGGGCCGGGCAGGCGCTGCCCCCCCTTCCTTTTCTCCGAATACATCCCGAACGCTCGCCACGATTGCCGGCGCTGCGGGCGGGGCCACGTCAAATTTCAGATTGCCCGCGACTGTGGCTTTGGCTTCGGCCGCACCGATCGCGACCAGACGCTTGCGGTCTTCTTCGGTCTGCGGCAGAAAAAGATCGACATTGGCCAAGACTCTTGCGAGCAGCGGGCGCAGACGCCTGTATCGAGGGAATGAGCGATCGGAAATACGGCAATTGATTACGGCGATGCGTGCGCCACTCTGTCGAGCCAAGCGCAGGAAGTTCGGCCAGAACTCAGTTTCAGCAATGACACAGAGTTCCGGGCGCAGTGCATCGAGGAACGGACGAATGGCGAAATCGAAGTCAAGCGGAAAGTAGAAAACGCTTTCCGGCCCAAATCTTTTCGCGGCAAGCTTCTGGCCGGTGGCGGTTGTGGTGGAGACAAGAACCCGGTGAGACGGGAACTCCCGTCGCAGTCCTTCAATCACAGCGGCGGATGCGACGACTTCTCCGACCGAGACCGCGTGGACCCAGATCGTGCGCTCGGCGACGCGTTGAGACAGCGCGACTGGCACGCCACCCAGCCTCTGCCGTAAGCCGGCGCGATATTTCCCGTGGCGCAGCATCTGCAGCAGCCAATAGGGCAGCGTGACGATCATCACGAGCGCGAGCAGCGCACTGTAAAGCACATACATGGGCAAGCCCATTCTATCGTTCACGGATGATCGGCGTGGGACAGAGCTCGGGCTTTTTGGCGGGCGACGCCAGTATTGATTCCCGCATCCTATAATTCAGTCATGCCAACAGTCTTGAATTTCGAAGGCTCGCGTTTTCGCTCCCCAGCGCTAATTTTCTTGGTGGTCCTACTCGGTTCCCTAGGCGCCATCGCCGCGAAAGATTTTGTGATGCCGGAAGCGCAGCCCGCCCGCTCCTATCCTGCGCACGACGATCATCCGATGGAGAAGGTAGCGATTGCTGTGGATCCGTACGACGTCGAGTACAAGGCATCGATTTTCGGCGTGAACTATCGCAACAATGGGTTCCTACCCGTTCTGCTGGTGGTGACGAATGACAGCGACCAACCTCTGGCCCTTTCAGGGATGAAAGCGCAATTGACCACTGTGAATCGCACTAAGCTCTCTCCGCTAGGCACCGACGATATTGTGCGCCGAATGTCGCACCCTTCGCGCAGTGATACGCCGAATCCGTTACCTATTCCGCTGCCTTCCAAGAAAATAAAGGGCGGAGTCAGCCAGAAAACCATGGACGAGATTGAGCGAGCGCAGTTCGGTGCGAAGGCGGTAGAGCCGCACTCGACCGCGCGCGGCTTCCTGTTTTTCGATGTGTCGGACATCTCGAATCCGCTGGCGGGCGCGAATTTCTATCTCACCGGGGCGCGCGACTCGAAGGGCACCGAGTTGATGTATTTTGAAATTTCGCTGGAAAAGTATCTGAGTGCGCCGGAGACGAAGAAGTGACGCCCTGATATCCGGCTTCAGCTGTGCATTTGCCTACGGTCGCCAGTCGGTATAATCCAATGGATGGCGACGATTGCGCCCATTTCCGCGGATGTTCTCGCTAGGTACGAACCGGTCATTGGGCTGGAAGTTCACGTCCAACTGCTGACTGCATCAAAGATTTTCTGCTCCTGTTCCACGCAGTTCGGGAACCCGCCGAATTCAAATGTCTGCCCGGTTTGTCTTGGGATGCCGGGCGCTTTGCCGGTGTTGAACCGCAAAGCGGTTGAGTTTGCGACGCTGGCGGCGATGGCGCTGGGCTGCCGCATCAATGAAACGTCGATTTTTGCGCGCAAGAATTATTTCTATCCCGATCTGCCGAAGGGCTACCAGATTTCGCAATACGACAAGCCGCTGGCCGAACATGGAGCAATCGAGATTGATGTTCCGGGCGGCAGGAAAACAATCGGCATTACCCGCCTCCACATGGAGGAGGACGCTGGAAAAAGCTTGCACGACGGCTTCCCCGATGCAGGCTCACGAACGGGCATTGACCTCAATCGCACGGGGGTACCGTTGGCGGAAATTGTCAGCGAGCCCGATATGCGCTCGCCCGAAGAAGCCTACCAATACCTCACTCGACTGAAGGAGATCATTCTTTATACCGGCGTCAGCGATTGCAACATGGAAGAGGGGTCTCTCCGTTGCGACGCCAATATCAGCGTGCGTCCACGAGGTCAGAAGGAATTGGGAACGAAGACGGAAGTCAAGAACGTCAATTCGTTTCGCTTTATCCGCGAGGCGCTTGCTTACGAGATCGAGCGACATATTGGCCTGATCGAGTCAGGCGAGAAGATCACGCAGGAGACACGGCTCTACAACGCGAATGAAGGCCGCACTTATGGCATGCGCTCGAAGGAGCAGGCGCATGACTACCGCTATTTTCCGGAGCCGGACCTCCTTCCGCTTGTGGTGGATGCGAAGTGGCAAGGCTCGATACGCTCGGGACTTCCGGAACTACCAGAGGCGCGCCGTCAGCGCATGATCGCTGACTACGGGATTAGCACCGGGGACGCGCACACGCTAACTGCAACTCGAGCGCTGGCAGACCAGTTCGAATCAGCGGCCCGGGCTGCGAAGAATCCGAAGAGGGTAGCAAATCTGGTGCAAAGCGAGTTGATGGGACGTCTGAAGGCGCTTTCGCTGGAGCTTGCGCAATCGCCAATTTCCATGGCGGGAGTGGCAGCCTCGGCTGATCTGGTTGAGTCGGGAGCGATTTCCGGCAAGATGCTGAAGGATCTTTACGACTTGTGTTTTGAGCGAAGCAAGGACTTTCCGGCTGTATATGAAGACGAAGGGCGACCGGAGCAATCGCGGGACACCTCAGCATTGGAAAAGCTTGCCGATGAACTGATTGCGGCGAATCCCAAGCAGGTCGAGCAATATCGAGCGGGGAAAAAGACGATGCTGGGATTTTTTGTGGGCCAGGTAATGAAGGCGTCCAAGGGACAAGCGAATCCTCAGCTTATCAACGAAGTGATGACGAAGAAGCTCGAAGGCTCCTAGTTCGTCTTAACCTGCTATCGTTCGATTCCCTATTTCGCTGCGCCAGCGTTTTTCAGAATCTCGGTAGCGAAGTAGTTCGTGACCTTGGCATCGTCGCGCAGCGTTTCGTAGTAAGCGGCCTTCAGCAACTGTTCGCGGCGATCGCGAAGTTGCTGGCGGATGGCCTGCTGTACCCGCGGATCGTTCAAATCCCTCTGTCCTGCGGGTTCCTTCGCCAGTAACTTCACAATCATGTAGCCATAGGGCTGATGGTTGGACGGATTCACCATGGGAATGACGGGCGTATATTGCCCGGGCTTAAGCTTTAAGACCGCCTCACGGGAGGCCGGATCCGCACTCTTGAGTGCTGACTCCGGGGCCATTCCGAGGTCGCCGCCATTGTTACTGGTTTCGGGATCCTCAGAATAGTTCATAGCCAGCGTTCCAAAATCGTCACCACTATCCAGACGGTTTGCGATCATCTGAATCTTCTTGTGGGCCTCAGGTTCATTCTGCGCTTTGCTGCTCTGCAGGTTGTGCGCCTGAGGCTGGGCCAACCCAGTGACCACGATTTTTGCCAGGTGATATTGCGGCTCGATGAGGTTGAACTCGGCCTTGTGAGCTGTATAGTAAGCGGTCACATCCTGATCGGTAATGTTGATACGCGATGTGATCTCTTTGTTCAGAACCTTGTCGCGCGTCAGCGATCGCCGCAGATCACGCTTGAAATCCTCAAGCGAAATCTTTTTTTCCTGAAGGCGCTTGGTGAATTCCTCGGCCGTGTAGGGAGACTTGATTTCGTTCAGCTTGCGGTCCACTTCCTCGTCCGTAGCCAATAGGCCGAGTTTTTCGGCGCGGCGCATCAGGATTTCGGTTTCGATCAGTTCGTTGAGGATGCTCAACCGCAGGGACACAGCTTGCTCGCCAGTGGGCTGCTGGTCGGAGCCGGCCGTTTGGTTGGCGAAGTACTTGTCCACTTCGCTGCGATAGATCTTGCGGCCATTGACCGAGGCGGTGACATCACCGCCGCCGCTGTCGCTGTTACACGACGCGAGTCCGACGATCAGAGCTACGCTGGCGACTGCGAGACTGACTTGCCACGTTGCAAGACGCATCCGAGTTTTCAATTTCTATCCTCCACTACTGAGCCGATCGCAAATACCGATTTACTTTCCAGGTGCGGCAGGAGCTTTGAGTTCCCCGCCCGTTTTGTGGTCTGGTGGCGGGACACCTGCATCTTTCAGCGCCCGGTCGAGCGCGGCCCGCACCGCATCGGCGGACACGGCGCCATCGAGCTTCGCGCCGTTTACGAACATGGTGGGAGTCGCATTCACTCCAACCACCTCGCCTTCGCTCATGGAGGTGCGTACCGGCTTTTCATCCTGCGTTTTCAGGCAGGCTTCGAGTTTGGGTTCATTCAGATTGTGCTTTTGCCCCTGGAGTACGGCCAATTTATCGAGTTCTGCAAACTGGCCTTCCCGTCCCTTCGCGCCGCTGACCGCATGTTGGTTCGCGTGCAGGTAGTCGGCGAAGTCCCAGTAGGCATCCGAGGCTTGTGCTGCCAGGCAACTTGCATCCACGGCTGCGCGGACCGACCAGGGATGAATCTCCTCCAGCGGATAGTCTTTGTAGATAAAGAGCACACGATCGCTGTACTCGCGAAAGATCTCAGGGAACAGCGTCATGTGCATTCGGGAGCAGAACGGGCACTCGAAGTCGTCATAGTTGACGACCACCACCTTCGCATCCTTGTTGCCCCGCATGGGGCGTCCCGTAACGTCAATCTTTTTCATGACCTCGGCGTACGGGTCCTTGGTCAGATCCATGGCAGTGACGCGCACGAGTGTTTTGTGATCTCGCGCGAGAAGGAAATCCAACCCTTGCCGTCTTTCCGGGCTGTCCACAATCACGGTGAGAGCGTCATAATTCGGAAACTCGCTGGCATGCAGTGGGCCAACGATCACTTTCACTTCGGGTGGCAAGGAATAGTGGGACCTGACCTGGCGCTCAATCGCCTGAGCAATATCACCCGAAGGAGCCTGCGCTGACGAGGATTTCTCCGCCGGCTGGGGGTTCTGGGCCCCAGACGGAGCCTGGGCAGAACAACCCACACAGACCAGCAGAAGCAGTAGCAGGGAGCGGCGCAGCATCATGTCTTGAAACCACCTGAACATTGAAAGTCGCTTGATTATCTCATGGCGGGGCGCATGGAATGGGCTTGCTACGAGCTTTTATGGCTTCGTCCGGGTCAGTTCTTCGGTGGGAAGCAGTTGATTCATGGAGCCCGAGCGAAAGCCTTCCAAGTCCAGGGTGACGAACTTGAAGCCGAGCGCTTTGAAGATCACCGCGAACTCCCGTGCCATCTCGGAATCCAAGGCGCGCGACAGTTCTTCGCGAGCGATCTCGATGCGAACGATCTCTCCGTGGTGGCGTACGCGGAATTGGCGGAAACCCAAGCCCCGCAAGGCGTCTTCTCCGCGTTCGATCACGTTCAGGGCTTTCGGTGTCACGCCGCGTCCGTACTCCATACGCGACGAAAGGCACGCCGAAGCCGGCTTATCCCATACGCGCAAACCCGCTTGCCGTGACAGTTCGCGAATATCGGCTTTGGTCAGGGCTGCATCAAGCAACGGCGCGAGCACGTGGTGATTGCGAGCGGCTTGCTGCCCGGGGCGAAAGTCGCTTTGATCGTCGGCGTTCACACCGTAGGCAATTGCCCGGAGGCCATGGGCCTCGCAATATCGCTCCAGGACGGTGAAAAGTTCGTCCTTGCAATGAAAGCACCGCATTGCGTCGTTACGGGTGTAGTCGGGATTCGCGAGTTCGTTCGTCTCCACGACTTCCACTGGAATGCCGCAGTCACGAGCAAACGCTAGCGCTTCTTGCAGGTGAGTGCGGGCAAGGCTGGGCGAATCGGCGATGACGGCGCGCATCGATTCTCCCAACACCTGTTTCGCAGACCAGGCCAGGAATGCCGAATCCACCCCTCCGGAATAAGCCACTACGAGTCCCGGTTGAGCGGCCAGAATTCCGCGCAGGCGCGCGGCCTTGGCATCGAGATTGAGCAGTTGTTCCACCGTTGCCATTCTATTGGATTCTCGATGCCTGGTCAGGTCCCTAGTGTTTAGGTCACTTGATCGTGGCGGATCGCCGATGCGTTCCATGGAGAAATGGGGCTACAATGGCGGCGTGGCGACACTTCTACCGACGAAGCCCGAAACCGACGAGAAGCACGCCCACCATCACGCGGCCTATGCCGCCGAGGCAAGCGGCCTGCTTGTGATCGCGGTTGTTTTGCTCGTCCTCGTCGTGATCCGCTACTGGCCGTACATTTCCTGGAGAGCACGCTGACGTTGCCGAGTCTGCCGAAGTTAGATCGCCTGCCTCTACTCGTCGTTGTTTTAGGTCCCACGGCCAGCGGCAAAACCAGTCTGGCGTTGGCGCTCGCCAGAAAGTTTGACGGAGAAATTGTCAACTGCGATTCGGTGGCCATGTACCGCGAGTTTGAGATCGGGACTGCCAAGCCCACCAAGAGCGAACGCGCGGAAGTGCCGCATCACCTAGTCGATTGCCTGGACCCTCAAGCGGAAGTGACTGCGGGCGAATATGCTCGCCAGGCGCGCCAGATTGTGAGCGAGATCACCGAACGAAATCGCTTGCCGATTGTGTGTGGTGGGACCGGGCTCTATCTGCGCGCCATGCTGGAAGGCCTGTTTGCGGGGCCGCAGAGGTCTGATGAACTCCGTGATCGCCTTCGCAAGCGTACAAACGAACGAGGAGCTGAATACCTGCACCGCATCCTGCGACGGCTCGATCCTACTTCTGCCGAACGCATTCACTCCAACGATATCCCCAAGGTTATTCGGGCGATTGAAGTCTGCGTGGCTTCGCGGCAGCCGATGACGGAATTGTGGCAACAGGGACGTGAGTCGCTGACTGGATTTCAGATCTTGCGATTGGGACTGAACCCGGAGCGTGAGGCCTTATATGCCCGCATCAACCGCCGTGCGGAGCAGATGTTTGAGCAGGGATTGATCGCTGAGACAGAGACCCTGCTCGCGAAGTACGGACCGAATGCGTGGCCCTTGTCGTCGCTCGGATACAGGCAAGCGATGCAAATGTTGCGCGGTGAACTCGATCGGGAATCCGCGTTAAAGGCCGCGCAGCAGGCTCATCGCAATTATGCCAAGCGCCAGATGACGTGGTACCGGCGAGAGCCTGACGTGGATTGGATGGCCGGGTTCGGCGATGATGGGGCGGTGCAAGCCGCCGCGAAGGCCATGGTTGAGGCCCAGCGGCAGCGCGACGAACTCACCTGAGCGTCAACCTGAGGCAGAAGTCCTCCCTTTAACCCCGCCAAGCCTTCGACAAACCAACATCCGCCAGCCATCGGTTCAGTTAATGCTCCATCGGACGAAGTGTGTGGTCTCCAGTTTGTAACACCGCCCGGAGTTCCAGTCGTTTACCATTTGAAAACTGATTTTCGTCTAGTGGGGGATATCCATGATTCGACACTTTCTTGCCCTGGCGCTTTTTACCTTGGGAGCGGTTTCCACGTACGCTCAGCCTTCGTTGCCATCCAGCTTTCAAGCAAAAACGATCCACAGCCCGGCAGGCGCAGATATTTTTGTGCGCTGGGGAGGAAGTGGCCCGGTCGTAGTCCTAATTCACGGGTATGCGGAGAACAGCGACTCGTGGGCACCTCTGGCCGCTGATCTCATGAAGGACCACACGGTAGTGGTGCCGGACCTTCGCGGCATTGGACGATCCTCCAAGCCAGCGGATGGCTATGACAAAAAGACTCAGGCAAAGGATATGCGCGCCGTCGTGACCTCGCTGGGATACGACAAGACGTTTGTTGTTGCTCACGACATCGGCAACATGGTGGCCTACGCTTACGCCGCGACTTATCCCGACAAGGTTGAGAAATTGGTCGTCATGGACGCACCAATTCCTGGGATTGAACCGTGGAGCGAGATTCTCCAGAATCCCGGAGTCTGGCACTTCAACTTTCATGGGCCGGATGCGGAACGCCTGGTGGCGGGGCGGGAGCGGATCTATTTTGACCGGATTTGGAACGACTTTACCGCCGATCCAGGGCAGCCTGACGAGGCTACGAGGAATTTCTTTGCCGCCACTTATGAGCAGCCTGGGGGAATGAGGGCGGGGTTCGCGCAGTTCACCGCTTTCTCGCAGGACGCCAAGGATAATAAGGTCTTCGAACAAACGAAGCTAACGATGCCGGTGATGGCAGTTGGTGGAGAGAAATCCTTCGGCCCCCTGCAAGCTGTCATCATGCGTCACGTGGCGACCAACGTGCAGGAGGAGGTCGTCGCCGGCTCAGGACATTGGCTGATGGAAGAAAAACCCGCCTATACTGTCGCGTTGATTCGCAGGTTTCTTGATAGCCCCGTCGTTGCGCATCATGCAGCTAACGCTGGGCACGACTGAAGCGAGGAACGTTTCCCCTCCACGAAATGAAAGTTTCGGCAACTGGGAATCCGGGTACGGGATGCCGCCGAATCAGTCAGGCCACTTGAATCACCAAGGGTTGCACCCAGTGAGGCGTCGGTTACTGTTGGCCGTATATATGCAGGAACCAATGACGCGACCTCCGATTCAGATTTTTGCTATCGTCTCAGCATGCCGCCCTACTGCTTTCTGGTTATAACGCGCCGTCTCAGGGTTCTCTTCGGGTTCTTGCTTATGCTTCTGTTTGTCGCCACATCCGGCTTTGCGCGGACTGGACCCAAAGACCGCCTGCAGCGACCGGGTCCAATTGGTCTAGACAGCGGCGGCCGCAAGTGGGCGGAGAAGACGCTACGCCACATGACGGTGGAGGAGAAGGTTGGACAACTCTTCATGATCTGGGTGAAGGTCCAGTTCATGAATGAGGCGGATCCGACATGGATTCAACTGCGGGACAACGTTCACAAATATCACATCGGATCGCTGGGAATGACGGTGCCCGCGGAAGGCCCGGTATTGTTCAAGAGCCAGCCCTATGTCGCCGCAGAGTTGCTCAACCGGTTGCAGAAGACCTCGAAGCTGCCGCTGATGATTGCCGCGGACTTTGAGCGCGGAGTTTCGATGCGCTTGAACGGAACGACTGTCTTCCCGCACGCGATGGCGTTTGGCGCAACCGGCAAACCGGAAAACGCAGAGGAATTTGGACGCATCACGGCGTTGGAAGCACGCGCGATCGGCGTGCACTGGAATTTCTTTCCCGACGCCGATGTGAATTCGAATCCGGCGAATCCGATCATCAATACGCGCTCGTTTGGCGAGGATCCGAAACAAGTGGGCGACTATGTCGCTGCCTACATCAAGGGCGCGCATGTCGGGGCCATGCTGACCACCGCCAAACATTTCCCGGGACACGGAGACACGGCCGCCGATTCGCACCTGGGGATTGCGCAGGTCACGGGAGACCGCGCGCGTCTGGAATCGGTCGAACTGCCTCCATTTAAGCGGGCGATCGATGCGGGTGTGGATGCGGTGATGGTCGCGCACGTCACGGTGCCGGCGCTGGACCCGGAACCGAAACGCGTGGCCACGACTTCAAGGCCGATCATTACTGGCCTGCTGAAGGAGGACTTGGGGTTCAAGGGCATTGTGGTTACGGATGCGCTCGACATGGCTGGGCTGACTCGACTCTACGGCAAGGAATCGGGACGGGCGGCGCTGGAAGCGTTCAAAGCAGGCAACGATCTTCTTATTATTCCGGCTGATCTCGATAAGAGCTATCGCTGGGTATTGGAGGGCGTGCGCAATGGAGAGATCAGCCGCGAACGACTGGATCAATCGGTGCGGCGGATTCTGGAACTCAAGGCATCGTTCGGGCTGCATAAGGGGCGGTTAACCGATATGACGCGCTTGGCCAGCGAGGTGGGCAAGCCAGAGAACTTGGAAGTGGGCCAACATATTGCTGAGCAGGCGGTTACGCTGGTCCGAGAGAATGGGCAAACACTACCTTTGGAAGCGACGGCGCCGGTTCCGGGAACTACTGAGCCCGCCCTTCCGTATCAGTCCATGACAGAGACACTGAATCGTCTTGTTGTGGTGATTTTTTCCGACGATCTACGGGGCGAATCGGGGCGCATGTTCGAGCGTCAGGTGCTGGCCCGGGTTCCAGATGCGCGTGTAATCTATGTGGACCCACGGTCGTCGGCGGGCATGAAAGCTCCGGTTGCCGAGGCGCTGGAAACTGCGGAACACGTGATCACTGCCGTGTATGCGGTACCAACGGCGGGCCGCGCAATTCGCGGGAATGGCGGCGGACTGAAGAATACGGTCTCCATGGATGAACACAGCGCCGGGTTGCTGAATTCGATCCTGGAGCGGGCGGCGAGCAAGACCGTCGTGGTCGCCTTGGGGAATCCGTATGTGATTAGCGATTTCCCGGCGATTCAGAACTACATGTGTACGTTTTCGAATGCGACCGTGTCGGAAACAGCGGCAGTCAAGGCATTGTTTGGCGAGATAGGGATTAGCGGCCATTTGCCCGTGACGATTCCGGGTATTGCTAACCGGGGCGAAGGATTGGAACGACTCGCCCATACAGGTTCTGGAGGTTCGACTCATGTTCAAGCAAGCGGTGTTCAGCCGTAGCGTATTCCCTGCGAAAGTTGCGTTGCCAGCCTTGGCGCTCGGAGCGCTCCTTGCATCGTTATGCGTGCTGCCGGCATGCAGCGTCAACGTGAAGGACAAAGGCGACGGCGACAGCGGAAAGCATGTGGACATCAAGTCGCCCCTCGGCGATTTGCATGTGAGCAAGAATGTGGATGCCGCAGCTTCTGGTTTGACCGTTTATCCGGGTGCGAAGCCGGCGCCGGACGACGATCGCGAAGAGGAGAAGAGTGCGAACGTGGATCTGTCTTTGCCGGGATTCGCGCTTAAGGTAGTAGCGGCCGAATATCTCTCCGATGATTCTCCGGAAAAATTGACGGCGTACTACGATAAGGAACTGCAAAAATTCGGCAAGCCGATTCAATGCCATGGAGGATGGAACGGGCATACCGATTCGAACATTAATAAGGACAAGCTCTCCCAGCCCGTGGCCTGTGACAAAGCGGATTCGGGCGACTCGGTTGAATTGAAAGTGGGAACCGAGGGGAACCAGCACATTGTCGCCGTCAAACCTCACGGCAAAGGAACGCGGTTCGCACTAGTTTATGTCCGCGTGCACACAGGCTCCGACAACACGATCTAGAGCGAACGCGGAGTTGCCCTCCGGGCGGTTCTGCGCTAGTTTCAAGACGAGTGGAACATTCCTGCGAAAATTGCGGCGCCGTCGTTGAAGACGGAAGACCGTTTTGCACACAGTGCCGCGCGCCGCAAATTCATGTCCAGATTGCGGAGCAGCCAAGCGAGATTGATACCGCCAGAGATGCTTCATTAGGGACATCCGATACCCTGGCGGAAGCTCCAGATTTCGGGCGGCCTCCGACGCTGCAACAAAGCCTGTTCGATCGTAAAGTCGCCGCGCGATGCGCCCTCAAGGCCGGTGTAATCGGTGTGCTGCTCCTATTCCTGATCCCTTTCCTCGGCGTAGTGCTCACAGGATATCTGGCGGTATACCTTTACCGCCGCGAACACGGGTTCCTCCCGGCTACCGCGGGCGCGTCCCGACTGGGTGGCGCTGCGGGTCTTGTCGCGTTCGCGATCTACTTCTTGATTGTGGTGATTAGCGAACGCGTGTTGCACGGCCAGCAGGCCTACATTGATTTCATACTGAAGGGCGTCCAGGTGTGGGGGAGCAAAGCGGGTGATCCTGAATTTCAGACAGTCGCCCACTTTATGGCAACACCGGCCGGCTTGGCATTCACGTTTATTTTTGGTTCGATCCTCCCCGCCGCGTTGGCGGCATTGGGAGGCGCGTTGGCTGCCTTCTTTCTGCGGAAGCCCCCTCGAGGTTAGCGGTCCCCTCTAGCGACGCAATCCCCACGCACAAATAAGGACGCCGAAGCGCGCCCTTGCCAGGACTACGCGCTGAAAGAAATCTATAATCGCCTCGTCATGGACACAGGACTGAAGAACCGGGTCGCTATCGTCGCAGCATCGAGCCAGGGACTGGGCCGGGCCACAGCGGAGGCTTTCGCCGCGGAGGGATGCCGACTCGCTATCTGCGCTCGCAACAAGGAGGCGTTGCACTCCGTCGCGGAAGATCTTCGCTCGCGCTATCAAGCCGACGTTCTTGCCGAGCCTTTCGACGTCACGGATGAGACGGCGGTGCGGGATTTCGTAAAGGCGGTGGTGGGGAAATTCGGAGGCGTGGATATTTGCGTGACGAACGCTGGCGGGCCGCCGTCGAAAGGATTTCTTGCGACAACTACAGAAGAGTGGCGCCGCGCCATTGACCTGAACTTTATGAGCACGGTGTACTTCGCGCGTCAAGTCATCCCGCACATGCAGAAGAAAAAGTGGGGGCGGCTGATCACGATCACGTCGGTGACCACAAAACAACCCGTCGCCGATCTTGTCTATTCGAATGCGGTGCGAGCGGCGGTGGTGGGACTGGTTAAGAGTCTCGCAAATGAATTCGGTAAGGATGGAATTCTGGTTAACAATGTCGGGCCCGGGTTCACGGCGACCGATCGCCTGAAGGAACTGGCGAAGTCGCGCTCGACAGCACTGGGAAAATCCGAAAGTGAAGTCTTCGAGGGCTGGGCGGCAGACGCGCCATTAAAACGGCTTGGCGAACCACGTGAATTGGCGGACACCATCGTGTGGCTGGCCAGCGAACGCGCTTCTTATGTGACGGGTCAGACCATCCTGGTAGATGGCGGGCTTTACAAGGGCTTGTAGGGACAACAGCGTTTGTTGGGCGCTAAGGAAGCTCTGAACAAGTCTTTGCTCGAAACGAGACGCGCCGGCGGAGTGACCCTCAGTGGCTGAAGCCGCATTTTCAGCGGGTTTTGTTGGCACGGCTGAAGCCGTGCCCTTCCCAAAACCATCCAGCGGCGAACTTCATCAGAGGTTTCCTAAGTTAGACAAGCCGAGGCTCGCGTTCGTACATCGGATCGAGAATCGAAGGCAAACCGTCGAGGCCCGCCTTTTTCCCTTCGCGTTGTGCGAAGGCGATCATTTCCTGCTCACGGTCGGACGCCAGTGGGCGGCGTTCATAGCTTGCCACTAGTTCTTCGACACGTTGGTGTGCACGATCGAGTACGCCGGGATCCTTTTCGTCCATGACGGGCAGGCCGCGGTCGATAACCGAAGACGGAAAGTGCTGCTCCTTACGAAACAGCGTTCGCGTTTCTTTCAGCTTCAAAAAATCTCCGGAGAGTCCCGTCTGCGCAAACATGGCGGCGGCGAGCGATTCGGTGCGGGGTTCGAGGCCCTCAATCAAACGTTGAGCTGAAGCAATCGCCTCAGCGTCGATTACAAGTTTTTCAATGCTGTGACAAGCCAGGAAATCCAACATGCCCGCGCCTGAAATCATGTTGATGCCCGCCAGCGCGCCAAGAACGGTGGACATGCCACTCTCCATCTCAACCTGCGCGTCGATCACGCGGCCATCGCCGGCAACGAGATAGGCGTGCGTCGGCATGCCGAGGGACTTTCCGACTTCGGCGCAACCCACGTCGAGCATCGCCGTCTCGATCGCGCCCATCGGCGTCTTGCCGGAACGCATATCGAAAATCGCGGGCGCGCCGCCCCAAACAATCGGCGCTCCCGGGTTCGCCAGTTGGTGAATCGTGATTCCGCTAATGCACTCAGCAGCATGCTGCACAATCGAGCCGACGAGCGTTACCGGAGCTGTCGCGCCCGCGAGCGGCATACTGACGATTTCGGCGGGCACTCCGGCGCGCGCCAGATCCACTAAATTCTGCGACGCAAACTCCGACCAGTTCAGCGGCGGAGAGGGACACACATCAAAGACCGCTCGCGGCTTGGCGCGCAGGGCGTCGTTCCCTCCGCTTTCGATCGCCAGCAGTTCGAGCAGCGTATGCAGGCTCGACGCGGAGAAAGCTCCGGTAACCACCGGCTTCTCCGAATACCAAAGCACAAGTAACAACCGGTACCAATCGCCAATGTCCGCCGGCACGTCGTTGCACACCATGGCGGTAGATTGCGCGGCGAATTGTGGCAACATTTCCGCCACTTGCACCAACCGCACAAGATCGGCAGCGAGCGCTGGGCGAGGCTGCTGTGTTTTCGGATCGAGAATGTTCAGGCATGACGAACCTGGATCGAAATGAACGTTGTCTCCGCCATAATTCACCGCGGGACGGCCGCTTCGGTCAAACACTGAAAACTGACGCGGTACGGTCTCGATCGCCCGGCGCGCAATGGTCTCCGGAATGTGAGCCACGCCGTTTTCAACTCTTATGCCTGCCTCTTGGAGCAATTCAACGACGTAGGGCGCAACCCGAACTCCGGGATTGGCGATGAGTTGAAAGGCTTCTCCGAGAATCCGTTCGATGAGCGACTTCTCAAGCATTTGCAGTCGAGGTCTCATGCGGGATCCTTGGCAGCGTGCAACATTTTTTGCTCCATCAATTCCCGCGCGAGGGCGACTGCACTCATCGCGTCTTTCGCATAGCCATCAGCACCGATCTCTTCTGCCCAGCGTCGAGAAACCGGAGCACCACCCACCATGATCTTGACCTGCGAACGCAACCCCGCTTGGGCGAGGGCTTCGACGACTCCCTTTTGATTTTTCATGGTCGTGGTCAGCAGGGCGGAAACACCTACGATATCGGCTCCGAGTTCCCGCGCTTTGGCGGCGAACTTTTCACCGGGTACATCCACTCCCAGGTCGTGCACGCGGAACCCATGTGCGGTCAACATCGTACCCACAAGGATTTTGCCGATCTCGTGGATGTCGCCCTTGGTGGTCCCAAGTACAACGACGCCCGCCATGGGCCGTTCCTCTCCTTGCTTTTTCAGCGCGGGCTCGAGTACGGCCATCGCGGCGCGCATCGCTTCGGCAGACGCCATCATGTCGGGTAGAAACATCTGGCCACGGGCAAACTGCTCTCCGACGTCGTGCATGCCGGGAACATATCCATTGTTAATGGCGTCGAGCGGCGGAACTCCGGTCGCAACTGCTTCCTGCGCCAACCCGGAAGCGGTGTCAGGCGCACCGTCAATGATGCTCTGCCGCATGGCAGAAAATGAACTTTCGGACATAAGAGCCTCGTTGGCATGCTGTCCCGGCGCAGGTACAAGCGTCTGTGATTTGGATCACAACACGGTGTAGCGCCGCCTTGAGCAGTCCTGGCGAGGGTGAACTGTGGGCGTTGGGGATTAACTACTGCCAACCGCGGCGTTCACGGGTAGGTACCCAGATACTCACGGTGCATTGCACCTTTGGGAGTCGTTCGAAGGTTCATCAGATGCTACATTGCAGACTAGCGACCCGTAGATGGAAAAGAGATTGCAACTGGCCTCCCTTCAACGAGGGCTTGCAGTGCTACAAAAATCATTGCGACGCAGTTTCTCCGCGCCGAGCGTTAGCCCTTTTTGCGTCGCTCACCTTGGTTTCCTGATCCAAGCCACGTTGGTCGTGGTTTTGCTGTCCTGTTCTGCAGCCGCCCAGATTTCTCCGGGACCGTTGGCGCGCGCTCACCAATCTTTGAACGGCTCGGCGAACTGCACCACGTGTCACAAGCTTTCGGCCGGTCAACCCACCTTCCGATGCCTGGAATGCCACACGGAGATCGCGGCGCGCCTCAATGCCCATAAGGGTTTGCACGCTACCTATGGTCTGGAAAAGGGATCCAGCCAAGGCTGCGTGAAGTGCCACTCCGATCACAACGGAGAGGACTTCCCCATCGTCAAGTGGAATCCCAACGCGTTTGACCACAAGCAGACCGGATACACGCTCGAAGGGAAGCACGCGGGTTTGACGTGCAACAAGTGCCACTCCGCGGATCACGTCGTGGGCCCGGAGCGCGGGCTAATCAAGGTTAAGGATCTCAGCAAGACCTTTCTCAGCATTCCGCAAAACTGCGCCACTTGCCACAAGGATCCGCACCAGGGACGATTGGGCACGAATTGCCAGCAGTGCCACAATTTCACCGACTGGAAATCCGTCGCAACGATCAAGGAGTTTGATCACTCCAAGACACGCTACCCCCTGACCGGACAGCACCTGCAGGTGAAGTGCGAGAAGTGCCATACCGCCGGAACCGATGGAAAGCCGCGCTACGCTGGCCTTCCCTTCGGACAATGTACGGACTGCCACAACGATGTTCACCATGGCAGCTTCAAGCAGACTTGCCAGACCTGCCACACAACTGCGGGTTGGAAGAAGATCACTACCGGACTCACCCAGAACTTCGATCACTCGAAGACGAAGTATCCCCTGCAGGGGAAGCATGCGCAGGTGGAATGCGTACAGTGTCATGCGGGCGGCGATTTCAAGAAGGCGTTGGTGTTCGACAAGTGCGTTTCCTGTCACAAACCGGATCCGCACGGCGGCCAGTTCGCCAAGCGCGCCGATCAGGGCGAGTGCGCGGCTTGTCATACGGTCGAAGGCTTCAAGCCATCCAAATTTACGGTGAAGGAACACGCGGAAAGCGCGTACCCGCTGAAAGGCGGCCATGCCCGCCTCGAATGCGCGCAGTGCCATATTCCGAAGGGCAAGGAAACGCTCTACAAGATTAAGTTCCAGGCCTGCACGGACTGCCATAAGGATCGGCACGCCACCCAATTCGCAGCGGCGCCTTATCTGAACCAGTGCGAAAAGTGCCACACTCTGGACGGATACAAACCCTCGACATTCTCGCTGGCCCGGCACAAGGAAACCAAGTTTGTTTTAACTGGCGGCCACTTGGCCGTTGTCTGCGCCGATTGCCACAAGAACTCCATCCCGGTCGAGGACAAATTTACGGCGATCTACAAATGGCAGGATTTGAACTGTGTTTCCTGCCACGCCGATCCACATAAAGGGCAGTTTGCCGAGCGCATGCGCAAGGCTGGAGCCGACGGGAAGCCTGCTGGTTGCGAGGCCTGCCACTCCACCAAGTCATGGAAGGAACTACAGAAGTTCGATCACTCCAAGACGGATTTTCCGTTGATCGGGACGCACCGCGCCACTGCCTGTATCGACTGCCACAAGCCGCCGAACATGGAGACCAAGCTGATCAATGTGGACTTCAAGGCGGCACCGACGAAGTGCGAAGACTGCCACGAGGATATTCACGGCAAGCAGTTCGCTAAAAATGGAACCACGAGTTGCGTGGAGTGCCACAACAGCACGAAGTGGAAACCTTCGCTGTTCGATCACGAGAAGCGCACTGCGTTTCCGCTGCAGGGGGCCCACCAGAAAACGCGGTGCGCACAGTGTCATAATTTGACCCAGTGGGTCAATGGGAAACAGGTTTTGTTCTATAAACCGACGCCCAAAAACTGCGAAGCCTGCCACGGCCCGGCTCCGAAAAAGCACGCCTAGATGTATTTACAAAAGTGGCCGTAAAAAACACTCGATTGCCCTGAAGAACTTACCTGCCAAAAAGCCCGGCAACGCCTTCTGGTAACGCTTTCTAGGTCACCATGGACACACTGGAACGGTTCTTCCGTAACTTTCGTTCATGTGTACAAACTACTACCCTAAACGGAGTGCCAATTGCATAAACTTAAGCACTCCAAGAAGTCGCACGAGCTCTATTGCAATTTGCACGTCAACCCTGTGTGGGGTCGAATTCGTGGTCTTTGTAAGAAAGCAACAGATTCGACATGAAATTTAAATTAGCCATCGCACTGCTGCTGGCGTGCTGTGCCGTCGTCGCTGCCCAGGCGCCACCTGTTGCCAACAGCCGCAGTCCTCACGGCCCCTTGGATGTGCCGTGCCAGAACTGCCACACCGCGATGGGCTGGAAGCCGATCCGTGCCGTGCCGGAGTTCGACCACAATCGGACGAAGTTTCCGCTGCGCGGTATGCACGCGTCTGCGACCTGCACGTCCTGCCACGTCAAGCCAGTGTTCGCGAATACGGGCACTCGATGCGCCGATTGCCACGCCGATATTCACAAGAGACAGCTCGGCCCGAATTGCGAACAGTGCCACTCGGTCAAAGGGTGGAAGGTTCAAGTTCAGCAGATCAAAGATCACAACAACCGGTTCCCTTTAATCGGAGCCCATGCCGCCGTGGACTGTGCGTCCTGCCATAAGAATGGCGCGCTCAGCAAATACTCCACGATGCCAACGGATTGCTACAGCTGCCACGCCAGCGAATTCAAGAATACGGTCAACCCGAATCACGTCGGCGGCAAGTTCCCGACGAACTGCAGCCAGTGTCATAGTTTTGACAGCTGGTACAACGCAACCTTCGACCACGCGCTCACTGGCTTCCCGTTGACGGGAATGCACACCGTGCCGCCGCGGCAATGTGCGGATTGCCACGTCAACAACAACTACAACATCACGGTCACGACTTGCGTTTCCTGCCACCTGAAGGACTACAACGGGGCAACGAATCCAAATCACGTCCAAGGCGGTTTTGCGCAGACCTGCGAATCATGCCACACGACCAGCGCCTGGCAACCCGCCACGTTCGATCACGCCAAGAGTGGCTTCCCGCTGACCGGCCTGCACACGGTGCCACCGCGGCAGTGTACCGACTGTCACGTCAACAACAACTACAACATCACCAACACGGCGTGCGTCAGCTGTCACCAGAACGATTACAACAACGCGAAAACGCCGGTGGATCACCTCGGCGCAAAGATTCCGACTACCTGCGAAACTTGCCACACCACGAGCGGATGGTCGCCGGCGAATTTTGACCACGCAAAGCTTGGCTTCGCGCTCACCGGAATGCACACGGTTCCGCCGCGGGCCTGTACTGATTGCCACGTCAACAACAACTACAACATCACGGTGACCACTTGCGTTTCGTGTCACTTGAATGATTACAAGGACACGAACAATCCGAATCACGTGCAGCAGGGCTTTTCGCAGACTTGCGAAACGTGCCACACGACCAGTGGCTGGTCGCCCGCGCAATTCGACCACTCCAAGAGTGGCTTCCCGCTGACCGGGTTGCACACCGTTCCGCCCCGGCAATGCGCCGACTGCCACGTCAACAACAACTACAACATCACGGACACGACTTGCGTCTCGTGTCACTTGAAGGACTACCAGGGAGCCAAGAACCCGGATCACATCGCCCAGAATTTCCCACAGACTTGCGAAATCTGTCACTCGACCAGTGGCTGGTCGCCGGCGCAATACGATCACTCCAAGAGCGGCTTTCCCCTCACCGGCCTGCATACGGTTCCGCCAAGGGCCTGTACCGATTGCCACGTCAACAACAACTACAACATCACGAACACCGCTTGCGTCTCTTGTCACTTAAAGGACTATCAGGGCGCGAAGAATCCGGATCACGTCGCGGGGAACTTCCCGCAGACGTGCGAGGTCTGCCACTCGACCAGCGGTTGGTCGCCGGCAAGCTACGACCACTCCAAGACGGGATTCCCGCTCACCGGACTGCACACCGTTCCGCCCCGGCAGTGTACCGATTGCCACGTCAACAACAACTACAACATCACAGACACGACTTGCGTCTCGTGCCACTTAAAGGACTACCAGGGCGCGAAGAATCCGGATCACGTGGCCCAGAACTTCCCGCAGACTTGCGAGGTCTGCCACTCGACCAGCGGCTGGTCGCCGGCGAATTTTGACCACAACAAGACGGGTTTCCCGCTGACTGGACAGCACACGGTTCCGCCGCGGGCCTGTACCGATTGCCACATCAACAACAACTACAACATCACGAACACGACCTGCGTCAGTTGTCACCAGAAAGACTATGACAACGCCAAGACTCCGGTCGATCACGTCGGCGCGCACTTCCCCACGACGTGCGAGTCCTGCCATGACACTACCAACTGGATGAACGGCAAATTCGATCACTCATCCACTGGCTGGACGCTGACCGGAATGCACACCGTTCCGCCGCGGGCCTGCACCGATTGCCACATCAACAACAACTACAACATCACCGTGACAACGTGCGTCAGCTGTCACCAGAACGATTACAACAACGCCAAGACTCCGGTAGACCACATCGCCGCGAAGTTCTCGACGACGTGCGAGAATTGCCATGACACCACCAACTGGATGAATGGCAAGTTCGATCACTCCTCCACGGGTTGGACGCTGACCGGAATGCATACGGTTCCGCCGCGAGCCTGTACGGACTGCCACGTCAACAGCAACTACAACATCACGGTGACGACCTGCGTCAGCTGTCACCAGAACGATTACAACAACGCCAAAACACCGGTGGATCACGTGGCCGGGCATTTCCCGACAACGTGCTAGAACTGCCATGACACGACCAACTGGATGAATGGCAAGTTCGATCACTCGTCTACGGGCTGGGCCTTAACGGGCAGCCACACGGTTCCACCGCGGGCCTGCACCGATTGCCACATCAACAACAACTACAACATCACGGTCACGACTTGCGTCAGTTGCCACCAGAACGACTACAACCAGGCGAAGTCGCCGGTCGATCACGTTGGAGCGCATTTCCCAACGACCTGCGAGTCGTGCCATGACACCATCAATTGGATGGACGGCAAGTTCGACCATTCGTCCACGGGCTGGGCACTGACCGGCAGCCACACAGTACCGCCGCGGGCTTGCAGCGACTGCCACATTAACGGCAACTACAACATCACGGTCACCACGTGCGTCAGCTGTCACCAGAACGACTACAACAACGCCAAGTCACCGGTTGATCACGTTGCGGCCAAGTTCCCGACGACCTGCGAGTTGTGCCATGACACGGTTGCCTGGACCAACGGCAAGTTCGATCACTCCTCGACGGGTTGGACCTTGACTGGCATGCACACAGTTCCACCGCGCGCCTGCACCGATTGCCACGTCAATGGCAACTACAACATCACGGTCACGACGTGCGTCAGCTGTCACTTAAACGACTACAACAACGCGAAGACGCCGGTGGATCACGTTGGAGCCAAGTTCCCGACGACCTGCGAAACCTGCCATGACACCGTCAACTGGATGAACGGCAAGTTCGACCACGCTTCGACGGGCTGGGCACTCACAGGTTTGCATACGGTGCCACCGCGGGCTTGCACTGATTGCCACGTCAATGGCAACTACAACATCACGACTACGGCGTGTTACTCCTGCCATAAGGCGGATTACGACGGCACCACAAATCCAAACCACGCGGCGGCGCATTTCCCGACGACGTGCGAAACGTGCCACGATACGACCTCGTGGCTCAACGCGAAGTTTGACCACACGTACTTCCCGATGAACCACGGTGGGGCCAAGGGCGTATGCGCTACTTGCCACACCAATCCCAATGACTATTCGGTCTTCCAATGTACGGGCTGCCATACCAAGAGTCAGACCGATCCGAAACACCAGGGCGTTAAAGGTTATGTCTGGAACAGCGTGAACTGCTACCAGTGTCACAAGAGCGGTGGAGGAGGATAGAAGATCTGTTCGGGAGGAAGCGAACAGCCACGTTTTGCAAGCTTACGGAGGCGGCGAGCCGAGCACCTGAGAGTGATGAGACCCTATGAATCGACTACGAATACATCTCGGGTGTTTCTTGGTAGCGGTGTCTTGCGCCATGGCCCAGACAGCGCCCCCGGCCAGTGTTCAGAGTGTGCAGGTGGTCAACGCGGGCGCTGACGTTCGCGTCGAGATCACGTTAAGTTCGTCGGTAACGCCGTCTGTCATCGTTGCTACCAATCCTGACCGCCTGGTGCTTGAGCTTCCCAACACCTTAAGTGATGGAAAGCAAAAGCGAATTTCTGCGCACAGCCCTGGCGTGCGTGGCGTGCGGATCGGATTACATCAACCGACTCCGCCATTGACTCACCTGGTCGTTGATTTGGACCGGAGTGTTCCCTACAAGCTCCAAACCAATGGCGACCGGATCACACTGGTGCTCACGCCGGGACCAGAGACTCATGCCGAAGCGCAGCACGCCGCTCCTGCCCGCGCGGTGTCTGGCGGTCTGATTGGCATTTTCCGTTCCGGCGGAGCGAAACCAACCTCCCGCAGCTCGAGTTCGGATGATTCCGGCCAGATTCTAGTACCGCCTGCGTCTGGTCCTCCCATCCCATTCCCGGACGAGAGTCCGACGGACGCAAGTGCGAAGAGTTCCAGCCCTGCTATTCCACCGAGCCCGACTCCGCCGCCCGCCGAGGCCGGAACAGCTCCGACGGGATCAACGTTCCCGGCAGCGGTTCCAACGGTCGCCGAAACCAAGCCAGTGGTCGCGGAAGTTCCTAAGGAGGCTCCCAAACCAGAAGTCTCCGCGGTGACAGAACCAGCCGTAGCGGAACAGAAAGCTCCGCCCGCGCCTGCCGCAGTACCAACACCGCAGCCAACACCAACCTCGCTTACAACCGACCAGACGCTCTTGGCTCTGCAGGCAGCCGACCCCAGCTTGCGAACCGTCTTCCGCGTGAAATACGTGGCCGATGGCATGGTCTATCTGGACGGCGGAAGCAGTTCCGGGCTCGGCGAAGGGATGAAGCTCGAAATTCGGGATTCCGACCTGCCGGTCCAACAGGGTTCGACGGTGGACCCCGCTGATCCGCGCGTGGTGGCAGAACTGGAAGTCACAGGAGTTGCCGACACATCGGCAGCAGCCGACATTCACGCGCCGAAGCGTCCGGTCAAGATTGGCGATCTGGCATATCTATCGCCGGCGGATGCACAAGCCTTGATCCAGCAGCGTACGCTGAGCGCGACTCGCAAATTTCCGGCCGTGGTGTCGTTCACGGATGACCAAGCCATGGACGAGGAAGCGCACGACGACGCGCCCCGACCGCCACAGCCTTCCGTGAACCGTGCACGCGGAATGTTTGGGTTCGATTACATGGGAACGGTCAGCCAGGGCACCAGCTCCATTACGAGTACGAACCTTGGCTTTGTAACGCGGGTGGACATTACGCGACTGGGCGGAACTTTCTGGAACATTCGTGGCTACTGGCGCGCAAGAATCAATTCCGAAAAAGTTACTGGCCAGCAGACGCTCCAGGATTTGATCAACCGCACCTATCACCTCAACATGACGTATGAGAATCCGAACTCGCGCCTCGTCGCTGGCTTTGGCCGCTTGTACCTGCCTTGGGCGCCGAGTCTCGATACGATCGACGGCGGCTACGTTGGCTTCCGGCCCTCGAAACACAGCACGATCGGGGTCTACGGCGGTTCCACTCCAGATCCGACTTCATTTAGCTATAACCCGGACGGCAAGATCGCTGGCGCGTTCGTGAATTTTGAGGGTGGAAGCTACGAAGACTTCCATTACACCAGCACATCGGGCGCCGGCATCAATGCGGTGAAATGGCAGATTACTCGCCCGCTTGTGTTCTTCGAAAACTCGATTTCGTACAAGCGCGTCTTTTCTATCTACGACTCACTCCAGGCCGACAGCCCAAAAGGCAATCCGGCTGTGCCTGCTCCGGGCGCGGGGCTAAGCCGGAACTTCCTGACGGTTCGCATTCAACCACATCCGAAATTCGAATTCGATGTGAACCACACGTACTTCCGGGACATTCCAACTTTCGACCCGCAACTGCTCGGCACGGGATTGCTCGATAAGTTCCTATTCCAGGGGTTCAGTGTGGGCGGGCGCGTAGAGGTTGTGAAACAAGTTTGGGTTTACACCGACATTGGCCAAAGCAGCCGGACTGGGGACGCCAAGAATTCCCTAAATCAATCGTTCGGCATTACGCTGAATCACGTTCCTTGGCTCGGCATCCATGCTGATGCGCACTATTCCCGATTCAACAGTTCGTTTGGTAATGGGTCCTATCGCGCTCTGTCGGTTTCCAAGAATTTCCGGGAAGCCTTCCACCTGCAGATGCTACTGGGAGACGAATCGTTCCATTCCAGCCTGACAACCAGCAACTCGTCGCGCTTCATTAACACCACGGCCGAGACTTCACTCGGTGCTCGCTACTTCTTCCAGGGTGGCTTCACCGTGGATCGCGGAAGTATGAACTACAACCAGTGGATGTTTACGTTAGGTTACCGGTTTGATAACAGGATGAAACAACCATGACCCGCGCATTACATTTCCGTCGAATCTTTGGGGCTTCGGCTGTGGCTCTCGGACTATGGCTTGCGCCCGTCGCCGCATTCGCCGCGGATACCCCGCCTGCCGACCTGTTGACGCGGGTCCAGACTCAGGTATCGGATTACCTGGAGCAGTTTTCCGAAGTGAAGTGTAGCGAGAAGGTGAAGCAGGAAAAGCTGAATCACGACGGCAAGGTCGAGTTGCAGCGCGACTCATCTTTCGACTATCTGGTGATTCTGACGAATTCCGGCGGGGAGGTCAGCCTCGACGAGTCTCGAATCGCCATCGGCGAAGCCAAGGCGGACAAGAAGAATCGCCCATTACTCGTCACCAATGGTTTCTCGACGTTGTTCCTCATTTTCCACCCGTACTACCAGGAGAGCTTCCAATTCACCCCTGGTGATATCGAGGCCGTGAACGGCCGGAACCTGCAGAAGATCGCATTCCAGCACATTCGCGGAACTCGCTCGCCCGCAGCTCTCTCCGTACGCGGCCGAGAATTCCCTCTGGAAATTTCCGGGACCGCATGGATTGATCCGCAGTCGGCAACGATTTCGAAAATCGCCGTAACTGTGGGCAACACCATGGAGGACGTCGGCCTGAAGACGCTCGACTCCCAAATCCAATATATGCCGATCACGTTCCGGAATGCCAAGACGGCATACTGGTTTCCTTCGCAAGCCACAGTTGAAGTTGAAACCCCGCGCCAGCACTGGCGGAATACCCACACTTTTACGGATTACAAGCAGTTCAACGTAACCACAGAGGAGCAAGTCGCAAGCAAATGAGCGCCAACGCAGCAGTCGCCACCGCCGTCATCCCGGCCACCATCGATAAAGAACGCGGCCACCGCCTTCGGGTAAAGCTGGGGTATGCGTTCGTCGTCGCGGTGACCGTCGCAATTGCGGTCTATGGTTTCAGCTACTACACGCTTTCGCAGGCGGACCGGCCGTTTTCGCCCAAGCACGCCATCCTGCGGCCCAGCGGCTCGATCGGCCTGAAGCTTGGGTTCCTCGGTCTGGCGATGTTCCTGACGATTTTCCTCTACCCGCTGCGGAAACATTGGGCATGGCTGGGACGGCAAGGCAGCGCGCGCCATTGGCTGGACTATCACGTGATCCTTGGAATATGGGCGCCTTTTGTGATTGCGTTCCATTCTTCCTTCAAGTTTCACGGCTTTGCCGGGATCGCATTTTGGATCATGCTCGCGGTTTCTCTCAGCGGCGTCATCGGCCGCTACTTGTATGCGCAAATACCGCGCAGCCTGAACGCAGCGGAAATTTCGCGTAAGGAGTTGCAGGAGCGTCAGGAAAGGCTCTCGCTCCAATTGCACCAGCAGAACCTTCTGCCCGAGGCCGATCTGCGCGCTCTGCTGAAACTTCCCAGCGAACAAACAGTCGCCAAGCTTCCCATGGTCGTCGCGCTGGTATGGATGATGTCACTGGATGTCACTCGCGCCTTCCGAATCGCAAAGCTGCGCCGTCACGCTTTGACCTTTGGAGAAGCGTTCTCATCACTAGGCGGCTTTCTGCCCACGAAGAATCGGGAACTCGAAAACGCCATCAGCATGGCACAGGAAGATGCCTCCAGCGCGAAGAGGATTCTGTTTCTGGATCGCGCACAGCAGGTCTTTAATCTGTGGCATGTGGTCCATAAGCCCTTCAGTTATTCTTTCGCAATCCTGGCACTAATCCACATTGGAGTCGTGTTTGCCATGGGATACTTTTAAACCATGGACACGCTGATCACCCTGGCCGTCGCGGGCATCATCACTGCTATCTTTCTCCGCTCGTATTTGAAGAGCCTGAAGGATCGAGACAAGCGCGCACGCGAGGCTGCGGAAAAAGGCAAGCTATTCTCTGAGGGACCGAAGTCCCAGCACCCTCACATCGACACAACCCAATGTATTGGATGTGCCACCTGCACAACGGTGTGCCCCGAGGGTGACGTGCTCGCCATGATTGGGGCCAAAGCAGCCATCGTGAATGGGTACAAGTGCATTGGGCACGGATTGTGCGCGGAAGCTTGCCCGGTCGGCGCGATCACCATGGTCATGGCCAGTCCGAGCATGGGCGCTAACATGCCCTACCTGTCGCCTGAATTCGAGACCAGTATCCCGAATCTGTTCATTATTGGCGAGCTTGGCGGCCTCGCGCTGATCAAGAACGCGGTCAATCAGGGCCGCAGTTGCGTCGACACGATCGCGGCCAGAAAGCTCCCACAGGTTCATCTCGCCGGTACGGAAATTTACGACGTGCTTATCGTCGGCGCGGGCCCCGCGGGCATCAGCGCTTCACTGCGCGCCATAGAACAAAAGCTCACCCACATCACTCTCGAGCAGGAAGAAGTGGGTGGTACCGTGGCTAAGTATCCGCGGCAAAAGCTCGTCATGACGAGTCCGGTCGAGTTCCCGATGTATGGCAAGTTCAAGAAGACCGAACTCTCCAAAGAAAATCTTCTCGCGTTCTGGGACATGGTTCTGAATCGCGCGGACTTCAATGTTCGTACCGGAGAGAAAGTCGAAAACATCGCCAAACTAGAAGACGGGTTGTTCAAGATCACGACCGCCACGAATGAATATCATGCGCGCGCCGTAATTTTGGCGTTAGGCCGCACTGGAACGCCGCGCAAGCTGGGCGTCAAAGGTGAGGACTTGGGCAAAGTGATGTACCGCCTGATCGAGGCGGACCACTACGTTAATAAACAAGTCCTCGTAATCGGTGGCGGCGACAGTGCCGTGGAAGCGGCGATGGGTTTGGCCAGCCAGCGCGGCAACAAAGTCACGCTCTCATATCGCGGCGACCAGTTCAGCCGCATCAAGGAGCGCAATTCCAAGCGCATTGAAGAGTTCTCTCGCTCCGGCAAAGTCAATGTGTTGCTGAAATCGAATCCCGTGGAATTCAAGCCGGAGTCGGTCGTGATCGAAGTTAACGGCCAAACGCAGGAGATCCCGAACGACTATGTCTGGATATTTGCCGGCGGCGTTCCACCTTACGATTTCCTCAAAAAAATCGGAGTGGGATTCGGAATGCGCGATATGACGGCCGAAGCGGGCAATGAAGCCAAAGCCCTTACCGCCGCCGCTTCTGTCTAGTCTCCGGCGGGCGTAATCATCGTTCAACGCGCGCAGGTTGTTGCAGGATCCAATCCACAACCGCATCCACGATGCCCGGTGCGGTCTTCCACCAGAAGAACGCCTCTCCCGGTTGCGGGTGAATGGTCAGGTTGTGCTCTGCGGCAGGCGCGATCAATGCTGTAACCGGCACATCGTTTTTCTCAAGCTCGGCTTCAATCTTCGCAATGCTCTCGCCCACCGGGACCAGCGCGTCTCGTTCACCAAACACTAGTAAGGTGGGTGACCTTACTTCTCTCCAGTTCTCTAACGTATTCACGTTTCCAGTCTTGGCATACCAAGACCATAGCCATGAATCGCGCGGCGGAATGCCGAGCCACTCAAACCACGGCTCCTTCGAAGCTGCCGCACTCGCGGAAGCAAGATCCTCATACGGTCGCTTCCCCAGGGCCACTTCAATAAACAGCGAATAGAGGTGCATTGCGGCCTCGGCTTCCGCGGGCTTGAAGTTCTTCGCTAACGCGTTTCGGACTCGATAAATATCCTGCTCCCAAACCGGGCCAGCAACTGTATCTTCGGCCACAATGAACGCGATGCTCTTAGGAGAAAGCTTCGCTACTTCGGACGCAATGATCCCGCCCTGGCTGTGACCGTGTAATCCGATGCGATAGGGATCCACACTCGCCTCATTTCGCAGGAGAGCTACTCCGCTCAATGCATCGAGGGCCAGGTCTTTATAGTCCGCTGTTTTCCAATCGCCGCCCGATGCGCCCGAGCCGCGTTTGTCATAGATCAGAGCAACCACTCCCGCGCGGGCTAAGCGGTCCGCAATAAAGCGATTTGTTCCCCAACGCACTTCTGGTCCACTGCCCTGCAGCAGCACAACCGCCGGATGGCGGCCTGGCGTTCGCGGGGACATTAACGTTCCGGCTAGTTTCACGTCCCCATTTGAGAAAGTAACCTCCCTGAGCAGATACGGAAGAGGTTTCTCGGCCGCACGATGCAAAGAGAAAGTACCGGACTGGTCCGAGTCTTTGAACGTGCCGGTGATCGCATCGGCTTGTAAGTCACCATCAAAGACCATGTCGTCGCCCAGAGCGAAATGCAAAGTGCGGCCATTCACCGTGACCGAGGCCAGAGGGTAGTCCATCGCCCTCTGCGTCTCCGATGTGAAGAGGCCAGAGGTAGTGGTCGCGGTCTGCACGAAATCAAGGCTGACTCCCAGGCGGACGCCCTGGGCGACCACAAAGCCTTCCCAGTGCCCAGTCAAATCCAGGGGTGAGGGCTTGGCTGAAGTCCCTGGAGTTTGGGCTAGTCCCCAGCTAAGTGTCACAAAAACAAGCAGTACCGCGCGGCGAAGCAGCATGGATCAGAGATACGGGCGGACTGCTATGTAAGTTCAACCCGACTTTTTCAGCCCCTAGGCGTGGGCAACCTTTTTTCGGGACGCCAGCAACTAATCATTTAGTTACGTTTCACGAGTATGTCCGTCTAAGGGCAGCAGGAGGAAGCCGCAGTGCCACCGAAACAGTCGGGAGTCTTGACGGAAGCTGAGCTGCGGGTCATGAAGGTCCTCTGGGTCAAAGGCTCGGCCACGGTCCAGCAAGTGCTTGATTCCATTGAAGAAACTCCTGTGTTGGCCTACAACTCCATCCTGACGACAATCCGCATTCTGGAGCGCAAAGGGTACCTGGAGCACGCCAAAGATGGCCGGGCTCACGTTTACACGCCCATTGTCAGGCAGGAAGACGCCACCCGTTCCGAGATTCGCCATCTGGTCACCCGCTTTTTCAAGAATTCTCATCAGGACCTGGTCCTGAACATCCTGGAAGATCAAGGCATCCAACCAGAAGAACTGGTTCGTTTACGCACCATGCTGGAAGAGCGCAAGACGGATGACCGGAAGGCTGAAGGAAGTTCCAAGCAAGATGGGAGTGGCGCGCAATGATCCTGCCGCAGATCGAACCCGGCGCACAGGTCGCGATTGAGAAATTGCTCAATTCGCTTCCGGAAGGATTGTTGATCGCGCTATTCGCGTGGCTCACGCTTCGCCTTCTGCCCCGGCAGAACTCGCGCACAAGATTCGCTGTATGGTTTCTCGCCCTACTTGCGGTTGCAACCTTACCATGGCTTAACGGACTAACAGGTTTGGGCGTTGCTACTCCCACAACTCTTCCTTCGTGGATGCCATCGGCAATCAGCCTCCCCTCACACTGGGCGACAGTTATCGTCTCGATATGGGCCGTCATAAGTTCGGTGATGCTGATCCGCCTTGGCTTGGGCCTTTGGAACCTTCACCAACTTCGGCAAACCTGCACTCCGATTCCGGCGTCCGACTTGGATCCTTCGCTGGCAGCGGTCATCTTCGAATTGAACCAGGCAGACGCGCCAGCCTCGCGACAGGTAGTCATCGCGACGTCCGATGAGCTTCAGGTTCCCGCAGCTCTCGGCTTGTGGAGTCCGATGATCGTTCTACCGTCATCGTTACTGCGCGAACTACCGCTATCGGATCTCAACATCATCCTGCGGCACGAGTTCGCGCATCTTGAGCGCTGGGATGACTGGACCAATCTCGTACAGAAGTTCGTAAGGGCCGTGTTCTTTTTTCATCCCGCTGTCTGGTGGATTGAGAATCGCCTCTCCATTGAGCGCGAGATGGCTTGTGACGATGTCGTGGTTGCCCAAACTGACAACCCGATGGGATATGCAGCTTGCCTGATATCCCTCCTGGAAAGAAGTCTCGCGCAGCGCGGTTGGAGCATGGCGCAAGCCCTGGTTCACCGCGCGCGTGAGGCTTCGATACGCCTCGCCGAAATCCTCGACAAGAATCGCCCTCGCACCACGCAAACTTCGAAGCCCGCCCTTAGCCTCATCGGCGCCTTCGCTTTGCTTTGCGTCGTTGCCTTGCCCTACACGCCGCAAGTCGTCGCCTTCGAGCAAGCGCCGCAATCAGGCGCTTCGAACTCCGAATACTCTGCGAAGTTAGCAAAGCCCGGGGTGATGGATTCCTCGTTCGCTCAACCGATCGTCCAGCGCGCTTCTTACATTGCGTCAGCCAGCAAGCACGAACTCACGTTCCACCGCAACAAAGCGGCGATTCGGACCAACCCGATCTCGAAGTCCCCAGTGGAGAACCTGATGGCCTCCGCGCAATCACCGAATGAGGCGTTGCAGGGTCCGTCGATCCAGAAGTCGAGTGAAAACTCCATCGCGACTGAAGAACGAACGCTGTCCCCGACGAATGTTGTCGCCAACGATCAAATGCAGTTTTTGCATCCGACTTTGGTCTTTTTTCAGGCGCAATATGTGGAGTCCGATGCAGATACAAATTCCAATTCGCAGCCTCACTACACGATCTGGCGCGTTCAAGTTTGGCGTTTGACCGTATTTACTCCGACGTGGAAGAACGCATCGCAAGTTCCAGTGGCGCACTCCACTTAAAAAAATTTTGCAGCAATCAACTAATTACTTAGTTGTACAAGGAGAAAGAAATGAAGATGTGGGCAGCAAACTTGAAATCAGCAACAACCCGGCGTCTGGCCGCCGCTATTCTTGCGGTGACAGTTGTGGGTGCAGTAGCAACGTTCAACTTCTCGAAGTCGGCACACGCGGCAGCCGCAGCGAAACCAACTCCAGCGGCAGCTGCGCTTGATGACAACAGCGTTGCGGCGCTCCTCACCCTCGATCGAGCGATGGAAACTCTGGCCGCTCGCGTAACTCCCGCAGTCGTCAACGTGACTGTTGCGTCGAAGGGACACGGCCAAGGCCAAGCCAACACGGATGAAGAAGGTGGCGGCCCGGATATGGAGCAGTTCTTTGGTCCTGGAGGTCCGTTTCAGCAGTTTGGAAATCCGTTCGGCGGCGGGCAGCAACGCCGTCAATTCCGTCAGTTCAACACGCCCCAGAACCGTGTCGAGCATGGATTGGGCAGCGGCGTCATCATTTCGCCTGACGGTTACATCGTCACCAACAATCACGTCATTGAAGGAGCGGTCGATATCCGCGTCACGATGAGCAACAAGGAAGTCATGTCGGCGAAACTCATCGGCGCTGATCCGCTGACTGACCTCGCGGTAATCAAGGTGGAAGGCAAGAATCTCCCCAGCGTTCCTTGGGGCAACTCGGCGAATCTACATCCCGGACAAACCGTACTTGCTTTTGGCAATCCCTACGGATTCCAGTTCACGGTTACGCGCGGTATCATCAGCGCACTCAACCGTCCGAATCCTGATGTCAGCGATCGCCGCAAGCCCGGTGAGTTTATCCAGACTGATGCAGCCATCAATCCCGGCAATTCTGGCGGCGCGCTCGTCAATGCCCGCGGAGAACTGATTGGCATCAACACGTTCCTCGTTTCGGGTTCTGGATCGTTTGCGGGCATGGGTTTTGCGATTCCCGCACAGATCGTTGAGCCGACTGTGAACACGCTGATCCGCGACGGCAAGATCACGCACGGCTTCATCGGGATCCAGATCGCCGACGTGACTCCCGACAACGCGAAGTTCTTCCACCTCGACAAGGCAGCAGGCGCGTTGGTCAGTGACGTGACGGCGGATTCACCGGGCGCGAAAGGTGGCTTGCGCAGCGGAGACGTCATCACGCAACTCGATGGCAAGTCCGTGGCGGATGCTGGCGAACTGCAAGCGCTGGTCGCGGGAAAACGTCCGGGCGACACGATTCATCTCGAAATCATGCGTGACGACAAGCCGATCAGCGTTCCCGTGACGCTCGAAGAACTCGGCGGCAAGAGCGGCTCGGATTCAGCGACCAATGAACGGGGCGGAAAGGGTCGTTGGGGATTGAGTCTCGGTGACATGACTCCGGACCTCCGCGACCAGTTGCAGGCAACAAGTTCCGTTCACGGCGCGCTGGTAAATGACGTAGTGCCCGGAAGCCCTGCCGACAATGCAGGCATCGCTCGCGGCGACGTGATCATGGAAGTGAATCGCCAGTCGATGAAGTCCGCGTCCGATGTGGCGAGCGCGTTGCGCAACGTAGCGCAAGGAAAAGACGCGCTTGTGCTCGTCTGGTCGAATGGTGGAAGCACGTTCCGCGTCCTGCACTCGTCGCAAGACGCAGACAAGAACTAGCGTATTGCAAAGAGTAGCCCATCCTAACGTCGCGTCGTTTGCGACGTTAGGGTGGGGATTTTCTCAAGTCTGAATTCACGCTTCACTCTGCACGCACAAACTTCAGACACACGGGAGAAGCCACCTGCAGCGTCTGTCCCGTTGGGGTCAGCTTTCCGGTCTTTGCATCAATCCGAAAAACAACAATGTTCCCACTCTCCTCATTGGCTACAAACAACCGTGTTCCGGTGGGATCAATCTCGAAATGCCGCGGAATTTTGCCCAGCGTCGGAGAGTCCTCTACAAGTTCCAGCTTGCCGGTCTTCGCATCAACTGCGAACAACGCGATGCTGTTGTGCCCGCGATTCGACGTATACAAGTACTTCCCACTCGGATGCATCGCAATCTCGGCCGCATCGTTCGGGCTGCTGAACCCCGCAGGCAACGCTGAGAGATGCTGTACCTGCTCAAACCGTTTGCCTTCGCGGCGCTCAAACACTGTCACGGACGAATCCACTTCGCCGAGCACATACAGCCGATTGCCATTGTCAGAAATAACGGCATGCCGCGGACCGCTCCCCGGTACGCCGACTGCCGCATCTTTCTCCGGCGCAAGTTTCCCTGTGCTCGCATCAAGGCGATAACTCAACACACGGTCCAGTCCTAGATCCGCAACGTATGCCGAGTGATTATCACCGGAGGCTTCGATCCAATGCGCGTGCGGCCCTTCCTGTCGTTCTCGATTCGGACCCAACGCGCCCTTGTCCAGCAGCACCGAGCTAGCTTCGCCAAGCCCGCCATCAGGAAAAATCGGGAACGCCGCAACTGTGCCGCCCGTGTAGTTCGCTACCAGGAGGAACTTCCCCGTCTTATCGAACGACAAGTAGCAAGGATCCGCGCCGCCGGAAGCAACTTCATTCACCAACGTCAACTTTCCGGTGTGGCGATCCAAACGGAACGCGCGAACGGCGCCGGTCACGGCGCCTTTATACTTGCCTGTTTCGTTGACCGCGTAAACGAATTCGCCCTTCTTGTCGATGGCAAGAAATGACGGATTCTCGGTTTCTGCGGCCAAACCCGTGGCCGTCAATTCTCCGGATTTTGCATCGTAACGAAACGAGTAGATTCCTTGGCTTCCCTTGCCTGTGTAGGTTCCTACAAACAGTAAGTACTTCCCTTTTGCTGAATTGTCGCTGGCGGCTGAGGTCAGTGCGGAAAAGAGGAGGATCGCGAACAACCAGCAGGAGCGAGAGAGAGTCTTCTTCATGTTCGGCATCAGAGAGTCATTCATGCAGTGTCTCGTCATAACCAAATGATTATAGGGTGGACTGAGACCAGACGTTTCCATTTTGGAAAATCTGAGACGGCTTTGGAATCACGACTTCAACGTAAGTTTGTGGCGATGACCCCGGGGTTCGGGGTCAGCCCATCGCTTCGAGATTCTTGTAGCTAATGCGCAGACTCTCCATGGCAGGATGGTCGCCGGAATCCCGCTCTACGAAGACGTGCGTTACTCCGTTCTTGTTGGCTGCGTCGAGGATTGGCTTCCAGGCGATGGTTCCGGAACCGACCTCGGTGAAATGTTCCGCGGTCTTGTCCATGACTTGCGACGGGGCAAATCCGGGCTTGCGATCCTTGAGGTGTAGAAGCTGGATGCGGCTGCCTAGGCGTTCGAACATCTTGAGCGGATCTTCTCCGGCTTGCGTGATCCAGTAGCAATCCATCTCCAGACAAACTAGCTTCGGATCACAGCGCGACATGAGCGTGTCGAAACCTGTGGTGTTGCCAAAACGTTGGAACTCGTAGTTGTGGTTGTGAAAGCCGAACTGCATGCCGAGTTGATGAACCTTCTCGCCCCACACATTGAATCGCTCTGCGGCGCGCTTGAAGTCGTCGAGGTGGTTCCAGTGATGCTCGGGCAACATCGGGCAGATTACGTAATCCACGCCGAGGGTTTTCGCGTAGTCGAGCTTGGATTCTAGACCGTCAAAGTTGAAGTGGCCGCTGGGCGCAGTGAGTCCGTGATCGGTGATCATGCGGCGGAGTTCGGCGGCAGGGTGGTTGTAGATGTCCCAGTAGGTCTCAACCTGCTGGTAGCCGATCTTGTGGATGGCTTCGAGGACGGAAGGGAGATCGCGCTCAGCCTCTTTGCGGACGGTGTAGAGCTGCACTCCTAGCGGGCGAGAGGCGGCGAAGGCATGGGTCGGAGAAGCGAGATTCGCGGCGGTTAGTCCGGCGGCTGCGGCTAGAGAGGACTGGAGAAATTGGCGACGGTTGGGCATGCTTCGGCTCCTGCACGACATTGTAGGGGAGATTGGCGCTCGGAGTGAGTTCGGGAGGTCAAGGCGGCGACGTTATTCGAAGTCAGAAGTGAGAAGTCAGAATGCAGAAGTAAATCCCTCGACATCGGCGGCAGTCCCTGGCGTTATTGTCTTGAACCCCAGCAGCAGCTTGACTCTCCCAGGTCTGACGGCAATGATCGTTGTATGGCGGAAGGCGGCATGACTGGGCATCGGCGAGTGTTGGCGCTGGATGTTGGTACTCGGAGGATCGGAGTCGCGGTTTCCGACGCGCTTGGGATTACGGCGCAGGGGCACGACACGATTCAGCGGCAGAATAAGCGTCGCGACTATGAAGCGTTGGGCGCGGTTTTGAAGCAGTATGACGTTTGCGAGATCGTCGTGGGACTGCCGTTGCGGCTTAGTGGTGCTGAGGGGACGCAGTCGGAAAAGATGCGGGTGTTCGCCGAGGAGCTTAAAGCTAAATTCGGATTGCCAGTGCATTTGTGGGATGAGCGGTGGACTTCTACGGAAGCGAACCGGTTGCTGCGGGAGACGAATCTCTCAATCCAAAAGCGCGGAAAGGCCGTGGATCGGATGGCGGCGGTACTGATTCTGCAGTCCTGGCTCGCGGCTCGCGGGCAGGGTGAGAGTTCGGAGTAGACGGCGGCAAAAGTCTTTCACCGCAGAGGACGCAGAGATCGCAGAGAGGACTTTGGGCTTTCTGGACCGGTGCTTGGACGGAGGGTTGGTTCCGAGGTAGACGCGGGCTAGGCGTTTTCACCACCAAGGACACTAGGGGCACTAAGGAAACACGTCAACGACCGCGGATTGGCTACGAGGCTAGTTCGCTGATCTCCGGGAAGCGGAGATTGCACTTGATCAAGGCCTTGGTGAGCGCCTCTTCGATCGCAGCTTCGTCAACGTTCCTGGAAACAGCGATTTCGCTGACCAGCAGGTAACGGGCTCGCTCCAGCATCTTTTTCTCGCGGAAGGACAGTGACTTACCCTGCCCGAGAACCAGGAGGCTTTTCAGCACCATGGCCACGTCGGTAAGGGAGCCGCTGCGCATGCGGTCGGAGTTCTCGCGGAAGCGGTCCTTCCAGTCGGCGGCGTTGATGCACTCGCCGGAGGAGAGATAGTCCACAATCTTCTGGACTTCGCCATTCCGCACAATGGGACGAACGCCGACGCTGCCCACATTGTGGAATGGAATCATCACTTTAAGGCTGCTGGCTGCGATCTTGAGGAGGTAGAACTTCTCGACAACCGACCCGTTGGTCCGGCTGCTGATCTGTTCGATGACACCTACGCCGTGATTCGGGTAAACGACCCGATCGCCGATGTGGAAAACACAGTCACTACTCATGGGAGGGAGCCCTCGCCTAGGGCATCGAACTGACTCTCAGTCTAGCCTAGAGTCGGGACGTAGGCAATCGCGAAAAAGGACAGGTATGAGCAGTAGAGCGCTTGTCGGACGGGCAATCCACGAAAATTCCGGCTAAAGCTATGATTCCAAGAAGGCATCCGAGGCGTTCCCTACCTTGATACCGAGATTGCCTAATCATCCTTTTTCGGAGGTAAGATGAGGCTAGTCCTGGTGTTACTGCCTCCTGTGAGCCCGCCGACGCGAGAATGGCTAACGGCCAACAGGGCGCTATAATGATGAACGCACCTTTCTGAAGAATTCATGACAGAGCAAATCAAGAAAAAACTTCGAGACGAGCTGAACCTGCTCGAACACGAACTCGCGCATGACATTCCACGTGAGCTTAAGAAAGCCGTCGCGCTGGGCGATCTCAGCGAAAACGCCGAATATCACACAGCGAAACAGCGGCAGGAGTATCTGAAGGCGCGCCTCCGTCAACTGGGCAAACGGCTGGCCGACTTGTCGTTGATCAACATGAACAACATCCCCAAGGACAAAGTGGGGCTGGGTTCGACAGTTCGCGTCTATGACAACGACAAGAATGAGGAAAGGGAATATCAGCTCGTCATGAGCGAGGAGTCGGACGTGGCGGCGGGCAAAATCTCGACCACGTCGCCGATCGGGCGGGCGCTGCTGAACAAGAAGGTGGGCGACACGGCTACGATCGTTACACCCGGCGGCAGCCGCGAGATGGAAATTCTGAAACTCTCCACCATGCACGAACTGGCGGAAGCCAAGCTGGAAGCGGACTTGGCCGCCGAGCCGAAAACAGAAACAGGAACGGAATAAGCGAGTACCAGCGCAGGAGTCGTAGGGCGCTC
>Ga0302322_100000301_pt1 | contig 36960 bp, 34 predicted proteins | sample Fen_T0_2_FD_203757 | JGI IMG/M metagenome (GOLD analysis project Ga0302322, IMG submission 203757) | Peat permafrost microbial communities from Stordalen Mire near Abisko, Sweden - Fen_T0_2 | ecosystem: Environmental > Terrestrial > Soil > Wetlands > Permafrost | place: Sweden: Abisko...
AGAACAAGACCGGGTACCGCAAGCGCCAGGGGCACCGTCAGAAGTACACCCAGGTCAAGGTCACCGGCATCGAGACCGGGAAGTAGGGGCAGCGTTCCATGGCTCACAAGAAGGGCGCCTCGTCGAACCGCAACGGTCGCGACTCGAACTCCCAGCGCCTCGGCGTGAAGCGCTTCGGAGGTCAGCACGTCAACGCCGGCGAGATCATCGTCCGCCAGCGCGGCACGCACTTCCACCCCGGGCAGAATGTCGGACGCGGCAGCGACGACACTCTGTTCTCGCTGGCCGAAGGTGTTGTGGAGTTCGGCACGCGCCGCGGACGCCGCGTGATCAACGTGCTCCCGGCGGAGTGACGCCGACACCCACACCACAGACGTGACGAGGGCGGGCCGGTCTGACCGGTCCGCCCTTGCTTTGTTCCCCGAGGCGAGCCGGACGAGGAGGTGCCCGTGACGACGTTCGTCGATCGGGTCGTGCTCCACGTCGCCGGAGGCCACGGCGGAAACGGTTGCGCGTCGATCCACCGCGAGAAGTTCAAGCCGTTCGGGGGGCCCGACGGTGGGAACGGTGGGCGGGGAGGCCAGGTCGAGCTCGTCGTCGATCCCGACGTCACCACCCTTCTCGACTACCACCACGCGCCCCATCGCCGCGCCGGCAACGGCCGCCCCGGACAAGGGGGACACCGCAGCGGGGCGGAGGGCGCAGACCTGGTGCTGCCCGTCCCGAACGGCACGGTGGTCAAGGACGCCTCCGGGCGGACCCTGGCCGACCTGATCGGTGCGGGTACGCGCCACGTCGTCGCCGCGGGGGGTCGTGGGGGACTGGGCAACGCGGCACTGGCCTCGCCCCGCCGTCGGGCCCCCGGGTTCGCCCTGCTCGGCGAACCCGGCGACGAGGGTGACGTCGTCCTCGAGCTGAAGACCGTGGCCGACGTGGGCCTGATCGGCTACCCGAGTGCCGGGAAGTCCAGCCTGGTGGCGGCAATGTCCGCCGCCCGGCCGAAGATCGCCGACTATCCCTTCACCACGCTGGTCCCCAACCTCGGTGTCGTCCAGGCCGGTGAGGTCCGGTTCACCGTCGCGGACGTGCCGGGCCTGATCCCTGGAGCCAGCGAGGGCCGGGGACTGGGCCACGAGTTCCTTCGACACATCGAGCGGTGCGCGGTGCTCGTGCACGTCATCGACTGCGCCACCCTCGAGCAGGGCCGGGACCCGAACACGGACATCGACGTGATCGAGGCCGAGCTGGCGGCCTACGGAGGGCTCGCCGACCGACCCCGTCTGGTGGTGCTGAACAAGATCGACGTGCCCGACGCCCGCGACCTCGCCGACCTCGTCGGCCCCGACCTGTCCGCGCGTGGCTGGCCGGTCTACCAGGTGTCCGCCGCGACCCACGAGGGGCTGCGCGCCCTGGAGTTCGCCCTGGCCGGCCAGGTGCTGCAGTGGCGGGCTGACCAGCCGGCACCCGAGGCCACGCGGATCGTGCTCCGCCCGACGGCCGCGGACGACTCGGGGTTCGAGGTCAGGGGCTCGGACGGGGACTACACGGTGACCGGGGTCAAGCCCGAACGCTGGGTGCGGCAGACCGACTTCGGCAACGACGAGGCGGTCGGTTTCCTCGCCGACCGGCTGGCGCGGCTGGGCGTCGAAGATCGACTGCTGGCGCTCGGCGCGATCCGCGGCGACACGGTCGCGATCGGTCGCGGCGACGGCGCCGTCGTCTTCGACTTCGAGCCGCAGATCGAGGCAGGCGCTGAGCAGCTGATGGGTCGACGCGGCACAGACCTGCGCCTGGACGCCTGGGAGGTGCGCGGCCGCAGGCGTGGGGACGACGCCGAGAGCGACGCCGGCTCCGACCCGGGAGACGACGACGGGGCCGGAGTTCTCGACGCGGACCTCGACCTGGAGGCCGACGGGGAGCAGCCACCCGAGCCCGACGCCGCCCCGATGGGGCAGTCGTGAGCCGGTCGTTGCGGCCCGACGTCGTCGCGGCCCGTCGGGTCGTGGTCAAGGTCGGCTCGTCGTCGTTGACCAGCGGAGGGCGGATCGACGACGCGCTGGTCTCGTCGCTGGTCGAGGTGCTCGCCCGGCGGCGGCAGTCCGGCGTCGAGCTGGTGCTCGTGTCGTCAGGTGCCATCGCAGCCGGCCTGGCCCCGCTGGGAGTGCGGGGCAAGCCGCGTGACCTGGCGACGTTGCAGGCAGCTGCGAGCGTCGGTCAGGGGGCGCTGATCCATCGCTACACCGAGGCGTTCGCCGGGCAAGGGCTCGTGGTGGGTCAGGTGCTGCTGACCGCTGAGGACGTCGTCCGGCGCAGTCACTACCGTAACGCCCAGCGCACGTTGTACCGGCTGCTGGAGATGGGTGCGTTCCCCGTGGTCAACGAGAACGACACCGTGGCGACCGACGAGATCCGGTTCGGCGACAACGACCGCCTGGCGGCGCTGGTCGCCCATCTGGTGCACGCCGACCTGCTCGTGCTGCTCTCCGACGTGGACGGGCTCTACGACGGCGATCCGCGCCGGCCTGGCGCCCGGTTGGTCCCCGACGTCCGCGGTGAGGACGATCTGGCGCAGGTGCGGCTGGGCCGCAGCGGACGGGCGGGCGTCGGCACCGGGGGGATGCAGACCAAGGTCGACGCTGCCCGGATCGCGACGGCGGCCGGAGTACCGGTGGTCCTCGCCGCCGCCACCCAGGCCGATGCTGCGCTCGATGGACGTCACGTCGGCACGCACTTCGCGGTGACCGGCCGTCGGGTGCCCACGCGGCTGCTCTGGCTGGCGCACGCCACGACCCCGCGTGGTCGGCTCGCTCTCGACGCCGGCGCCGTCTCGGCCGTCGTCGGTCGTCGAGCCTCGCTGTTGCCGGCCGGGGTCGTGTCGGTCTCGGGGCAGTTCGACGCCGGAGACCCGGTCGATCTGGTCGACCCGTCGGAGTCGGTGGTGGCGCGGGGGATCACGGCGTTCGGGTCGGAGGAGCTGCCCGACCTGATCGGCCGGTCGACCCGTGAGCTGGCCCGCCGGTTCGGGAGCGCCTACGAGCGGGAAGTCGTGCACCGTGACGATCTGGTCCTGCTCGCGACGCCCCGCTGATCCCAGCCCTGTTGATCAAGGAGAAGATGATGGCTCAGGACGCTGATCTTGGACTTCAAGTCCAAGATCTACAGGAAGGAGTGGGCGAGGTGAGCGGGGAGCGCGAGCCGGTATTGGCGACCGCTCGCGCGGCGCGGGTCGCCGCCGTGACCCTGGCCACGTCCACCCGCGCGACCAAGGACGCGGCGATCCTGGCTCTGGCCGACGCCCTCGACGCGCGCGCCCACGAGGTGCTGGCCGCCAACGCCGACGACGTGGCGCGAGCACTGGCCGAGGGGACCCCCGACGCACTGGTCGACCGGCTGACCCTGACCGCCGAACGCCTCGGTGCGATCACCCGTGCGCTGCGCGAGGTGGTGGACCTGCCCGACCCGGTCGGCGAGGTGGTCCGGGGCTACACGCTGCCCAACGGACTCCAGGTTCGGCAGATCCGGGTGCCCCTGGGGGTCGTCGGGATCATCTACGAGGCGCGGCCCAACGTCACCGTGGATGCCGCCGGGTTGTGTCTGAAGTCGGGGAACGCGGCGTTGCTGCGGGGGTCGTCGTCGGCCCGCGCGTCGAACCAGGCGCTGATCACCGTGATGCAGGACGCGCTGGTCTCCGTCGGTCTGCCTCGTGCGGCGATCCAGCTGGTGCCGGGTACGTCGCACGCAGCCGTCGAACACCTGATGACGGCACGTGGCCTGGTCGACGTCCTGATCCCGCGCGGCGGCGCCGGCCTGATCCAGTCGGTCGTCACCGGATCGACCGTCCCCGTGATCGAGACCGGCGTCGGCAACTGCCACGTGTACGTCGACGCCGCTGCCGACGTCGGGCAGGCGGTCGACATCGTGGTCAACTCCAAGGCGCAGCGGGTCAGCGTCTGCAACGCGGCCGAGACACTGCTGATCCACCGTGACATCGCCGAGCGTTTCGCCCCGCGGGTCCTCCGGGCCCTCGCGGACGCCGGGGTGACCGTGCACGGCGATCCGGCGCTGGAGCCGTTCGCGGCTGCGTCCCCGGTGGCCTTCGTCCCGGTCACCGACGACGACTGGGCGGCCGAGTACTACTCCTTGGACCTCGCCGTCGGGGTCGTCGACTCCCTGGACGACGCGATCGACCACATTCGACGCTGGTCCACCGGGCACACCGAGGCGATCGTCAGCGACAGTGTGGTGGCCGTGGAGCGGTTCGTGGCCGAGGTCGACGCGGCAGCGGTCATGGTGAACGCCTCGACCCGCTTCACCGACGGCGGGGAGTTCGGCTTCGGGGCCGAGATCGGGATCTCGACCCAGAAGCTGCACGCCCGCGGGCCCATGGGACTGCCCGAGCTCACCACCACGAAATACGTGGTGACCGGCCACGGTCACCTGCGCGGCTGAGTCTTCGGGGTAGGCTCGGCGGCACGCCCAAGCGGACGAAGGACGGACCTCACACGATGATCAGCTGGTTGCTCGTCTCCGACCCCACCGCGGTGCACGAGGAGATCAATTCGCTCCCGGCCGCGCTGAAGAACGCGGGTGCGGCCTACCTCGTCTTCGTGCTGCTGGTCTTCCTCGTGACCCGGCTCAACCGCGACCGCTGACCGCGCCGGCCCTGCTGTGCCCCGCCGCGTCGGTGTCATGGGCGGCACGTTCGACCCCATCCACCACGGTCACCTTGTTGCGGCCAGCGAAGTCGCCGCCCGCTTCAGCCTCGACGAAGTCGTCTTCGTGCCCACCGGTCAGCCGTGGCAGAAGTCGCACGAGAACGTCGCCCCCGCTGAGGACCGATACCTGATGACCGTGATCGCCACCGCCGCCAACCCGCGCTTCTCGGTCAGCCGGGTCGACGTCGACCGCGCCGGGCCGACCTACACCGTCGACACGTTGCGCGACCTGCGTGACCCGTTCGGCGCGGCCAGCGAGCTGTTCTTCATCACCGGTGCCGACGCCTTGGCGCAGATCTTCACCTGGCGAGGCGTGGACGAGTTGCTCGCCAGCGCCCACTTCGTCGGCGTCACACGTCCTGGGCACCCCTTGGCCGACCCCGGGCTGCCCGAGGGGAAGGTCACGCTGATCGAGGTGCCGGCCCTGGCGATCTCGTCCACGGCTGTCCGTCGACGGGTTCAGACCGGACAGCCGGTGTGGTACCTCGTGCCCGACGGCGTCGTGCAGTACATCGCCAAACGCCGGCTCTACGTGGGTCCGGCCGCGCCGGCTGCGCCCGGGAGCGCCGAGTGAGCCCGCGCCATGGCCGAGAACCCAGTCGCAAGGGGCCGCGCCGCGCCCGGACGTCCACCCCCACGACGGTGGTCAGCGCCAGCGGGGTCGACACGGCGTCGGTTCTGAGCCCCACGCCGAGCTCGGGCCAGGCGTCCCCCCAGGTCGGCTCCGACCACCCGGCCGCGGCCGCCGCCACTGCGACGCGGGCGCCGAGCCCCGACTCGATCATGCCGGGCTCGGCCCCGGTGTCGCGCGCCGAGCGTAGGGCCCGGGCCAAGCAGCAGCAGCAACGACGCAACCTTCGGGTCGGTGCGGTGGTCGCCGCGGTCGTCGTCCTGGTAGGAGCGGTGTTCGTGCTGCTCCACCGCGGAGGCGGCGCCGATACGCCCGGCAACGCCACCGGACGGACCCAGACGATCCTGGCCATGACCGTGTCGCCCATGCACTCCACGGCGCTGGTGTCGGCGATGCTCGCCACCGACCCGCACGACGACTCCGGAGCCGTCGTGCTCATGCCGTCTCGACTGCTCCTCGATGCCGCTGGGGCGGGAACGGTGTTCTTCGGCGACACCCCCACCCTGGGCAAGAACGCGCCGGCCGAGTCGTTGTCGAACGCGCTGGGCGTCACCGTGGACGGTTCCTGGTCGTTGACCCCCAGCGGTCTGGCTGCCCTCGTCGACGACGTAGGCGGCGTCGACGTCACCGTCGACCGCGACATCGTGGTTCGCCAGCCCAACGGCGATCGCGTGGTGCTGTTGACCGCAGGTCCGCAGCACCTGAAGGGGAGCAGCGCCGCCGTCTACGCCACCTACCTGGCGCCCGGCGAGCCCGAGGAGGCCCGGCTGGCTCGCTTCAACGAAGTCCTCCAGCAGGTGCTCGGTGGCCTGCCGACGCAAGCGGCCGACGTCAGCCCACTGGTTCAGCACCTGGGCGGGGACTCGCAGGCCACCGTCTCGGACGCCGCCCTGTCGGCCTTCCTCGCCTCACTGGCGAAGGCGACGCAGGCCGACGGCACCCTCTTCCAGAACCTGCCGGTCAAGTCTTTGGAGACTGGGGGTGGACCGCCGGCATACTCCCTCGACGCAGTGGGAGCCGCGGCGCTCGTCGACGGTGCGCTGGCCGCCTCCAAGCCCACCGACGCGGCCGCCCAGAACGTTCGCGTCCTCGTCCAGAACGGGGTCGGGACGCCTGGCCTGGGCGAGCAGGCCTACCAGAAGCTGCACGCGGCCGGCTTCACGTTCATCCCCGGAGGCAACGCCAACCACTTCGGGTCCCAGAAGACCGTGGTGCTCATTCCCGACGGCTCGTCGGAGTCGATCCAGACCGGACAGTCGGTGGCGAAGGCTCTCGGGGTCCCCGCGGGGAGTGTGATGATCGACGACCAGGGCCAGACCGTCGCCGACATCGTCGTGATCCTGGGTCAGGACTTCAAGCCGTGACGGCCAGCCCCGAAGCCGTTGCGATGACGCTCGCCGCCGCCGCGGCGGCCGAGGAGAAGCTGGCCCGCCAGGTGCTCGCCTTCGACGTCAGCGAGCAGCTGGCGATCGCCGACGTCTTCCTGCTCTGTTCGGGGAACAGCGAACGACAGGTCGACGCGATCGTCGACGCCATCGAAGAACGGCTCCGCGAGTCCTTCGACCGTCGGCCACTGCGGCGCGAGGGTCAGCGGGACAGTCGGTGGGTGCTGCTCGACTACCTCGACCTCGTCGTCCACGTGCAGCACGAGGCCGAGCGCGAGTTCTACTCGCTGGAGCGGCTGTGGAAGGACTGTCCCTTGATCTCGCTGCCCGCGACGCGCATCGAGGAGTCGTCCTGACCGGGCAACGCACGTTGGTCGTGTGGCGGCACGGCCGCACCCCGTGGAACGTGGCGGACCGGTTCCAGGGACACACCGACGTCGCTCTCGACGAGCTCGGCGTGGCGCAGGCGCGCGCGGCCGCGCCGGTGCTGGCGGCTCTGCGCCCCGACGCGATCGTGACGTCGGACCTGGTCCGCGCGCGGGCCACGGCGGCGTGCCTGGCCGAGCTCACGGGGCTGGAGCCCGTGGTCGACCCACGACTGCGCGAGACCGACGGTGGCGCCTGGGAGGGCCGAACGGGCGCTGAGCTGGCGCGGACCGACGGCGACAACTACCGGCAGTGGCGGGCGGGGGCCGACGTGGCCGCCGGCGGCGCCGAGACCCGCAGCCAGGTGGCCGCCCGGGCCGTCGCCGCGATCGACGCGGCCCTGGCCGAGGTCGGGGACCGTGGGGTGCTGGTGGCGGTCACCCACGGTGGCACCGCACGCGCGACGATCGGGCACCTCCTCGGGCTGACCCCCGACCAGTGGCGGGTCCTGGGCGGGTTGGCCAACGCCTGCTGGTCGGTCCTGTCGGCCGCCGGACCGCCGGATGCGACCCGTTGGCGGCTGACCGAGCACAACGCCGGAACCCTGCCCGAGCCGGTGGTCGGCGACGACCGGTGAAAGCCGTCGCGGCCGGTCCGAGCGGGTTTCTTCGACGCCCAGCCCAGCCGGTAGACTCCCCAGGTCCTCGACCGGCTGGGGACGAGTGCGGGGCTATGGCGCAGTTGGTAGCGCGTCTGCATGGCATGCAGAAGGTCAGGGGTTCGAGTCCCCTTAGCTCCACCAAGGCATCGAAGTTGGAACTTGCGACCTGCGGCACGCGGTCTTTGACGCCTGGGCTGAGCTTGGGGCGGACGACTGTAGGGCCAGGCTGTGAGCCGCCAGGTGCAGCTCCTGGAAGATCGGGTGCCGCTCCAACTCGTCCTGCCTCAGGTTGGCCTCGGCCCAGCGGGCTCTCAACCGGCATCACATGGTCGGCTCGATGGGCCGCGTCGGCGCGGCCGCGGGACAACGCCGCGATGGGAAGCTTCTTCAGCCTGCTGCAGAAGAACGTCCTGGACCCCTGGCGCTCCCGCGAGGAGCTCCGACTCGCGATCATCACCTGGATCGAACGGACCTACCGCCGACGCCGCCGACAAGCAGCACTCGGAAGATTGGCCCCCATCGAGTTCCAGACGATCATGACCGCGCCAGCCACTCAGGTCGCGTGAGCCAGCGTGTCACCTGGATCGTGCAGCAGACCCGCCAACGACGTCCACGACCGCCGTAGGTCCCTGTCCAGAGGCGGCCATCGGGTTCGCCGCCTTCAGGTGGGCCGCCTTCTGTGGGGGTCGTTGCGGGTTCCACCAGGTTGAGGCGGGTTGCCGAGCCGACAGCGGGAGCATCGCTGAGGAGAATGCAAGCGCCGGCTGGGCCGCGGAATCCCCACTTCAAGGTGGGCTGGTCGTGGGCGCGTGTACTAGTTCGCGACTTCGAGACCCGCCCTGGCGAGCGGCCAATGCCCCGAGGTGATGCTCCTACGGTCGAGTAGGGGTTCTCGGGGTCTCCTGCCCGTCTCGGTGCTCGTCGGGGACGACCGGCCCGGACAGTAGGATGCGCATCTCGCTGGCAGCGTCGAACAACAGCAGCTGCGAAGCGTCGACCCGAACTCGCAGTCGCTCCTCAGCCTGCGGGTAGACACGCGGGGTCGTGCGGAAGACGAGTGGCGTCGTGCCATCCGTGATGCCAGGCACCCAGGCGTGGACCAGGTTCTCGTTCCCGAGCGCCTCGACGTGCGCGACGACGACGTCCAGAAACGGACCTGGGTCGTCGGCCGACGCCGGGTGCAGGCTCTCCGGACGGATGCCGAGCACGACGTCACCGTCGGGTGCACCCGGGACGACCAGTCGCAGCGGCCCCTTCACCAGCACGCCCCGTTCGGCCCGAACCTCGAGCAGGTTCATGCTCGGCGTACCGAGGAAGCCGGCCACGAACAGGTTCACCGGGTCCTCGTAGACCTGCGCCGGCGGACCGACCTGCTGCAGCTTGCCGTCGCGCAGGACAACGATCCGTTCGCCGAGCGTCATCGCCTCGACCTGGTCGTGCGTCACGTAGATGCTGGTGATGCCAAGGCGGCGGTGGACCGCGGCGATCTCGCTACGCATCTGGGTGCGCAGTTTCGCGTCGAGGTTGGACAGCGGCTCGTCGAGCAGGAACGCGAGAGGTTCGCGCACCAGTGCGCGCCCCATGGCCACCCGCTGCCGCTGCCCCCCGGACAGCTGAGCCGGACGCCGGCGCAACAGCTCGGTGAGCTCGAGCATCTCCGCCACCCGGCGGACCTCGGCGTCGAGCTTGGCCTTCGGGACGTGGCGCTCCTTCAACGGGAACGCCAAGTTCTTGTAGACGGTCAGGTGCGGGTACAGGGCGTAGTTCTGGAACACCATTGCGACGTCGCGCTTGCCTGGCGGCAGTTCCTGCACCTCGCGCTCGCCGATCAGCACGCGTCCCGCGGTCAGCTTCTCCAACCCGGCGACACACCTTAGGACTGTGCTCTTGCCGCAACCGGACGGACCGACGAAGGCGACCAGCTCGCCGTCATCGACGGTGAGGTTCAAGTCGTCCAGGGCCACCACCGGCGGCTTGCCCGGATAGACCTTGCGGAGTCCGTGCAGGACGATCGGTGCCATCAGCCCGTCACCTACTTGATCCCCGACGAGGCGATCGAGCGCACGAACAGTCGCTGGCCCAGCAGGAACAGCACGATGAGCGGTAACTGGCTCATCAGCGTTGCAGCCATCAGGAACGGCCAGTTGGTCAGGTGTGAACCCTGCAGCGACGCCAGGCCCAGTTGGAGGGTCATGTGCTCAGGGCTCTGAATCACGATCAGCGGCCACAGGAAGTCGTTCCAGATGCTCAGGAAGGTCAGGATGGTCAACGTCGCCAGCGGTGGACCCATCAGGGGCAGCAGCACCTTGGTGAATACGCCGAGACGGCTCGCGCCGTCCATGCGTGCGGCCTCTTCCAGCTCCGGCGGCAATGCCATGAAGAACTGTCGCATCATGAAGATGCCAAAGACGGCGACCAGATTGGGCACGATCAACGCGCCGAGCTGGTCGATCAGGCCGAATGACTTGACGATCAGCAGAGTCGGGATCATCACCACCTGGAACGGCACCATGAGGGTGGCCAGCAGCAGTACGAAGACGATGCCTGACCCGTGGAACCTGATCCGCGCGAACGCGTAGCCGGCGAGGCTGCAGAGGACCAGGTTCGCCACGACGACAACCGACGACACGATGACGGTGTTGAGCAGCCACAGACCGAACGGCGACTGCGTCCAGACGTCGACGAAGTTAGACCACTGGATGCCCGTGGGCAGTCCCGGTGGGAATCGACGGGCCTCCTCGAGTGTCGAGACCGCAGTGATGACCATCCAGATGAGCGGTGTCATCATGACCACCGACAGGGGGATCAGCAGCAGGTGCCAGCCGCTGGGCCGCCGATGGCGAGATCCTGGCTCGGCGTCGGGCAACGGGCCGACGACCGGCCCGGGGAGCATCGTCGATGACGTCATGGCCGGCGCTGCTGGTAGGAGAGCCGGCGTCCAACGGTCAGCTGGACGACCGTGACCACCAGGATCGCGAGGAACAGCACGTAGGCGATCGCCGACGCGTAGCCGCCGTGGAAGAACATGAAGGCCTGTTCGTACAGGTAGTAGACGAGCACCGTCGTCGCGCCGACCGGGCCACCTTTGGTGGTCACGTAGATCTCGTCGAACAGCTGCAGGGCGTTGATGGTCAACCAGATCACCAGGAACAGCGTCGTCGGCGCCAGCAGCGGCACCTCGACTCGCCAGAACGCCCGCCATCGGCTGCAGCCGTCGATCGCAGCCGCCTCGAGCAGCTCGCCGGGCACGCTTTGCAGGGCGGCCAGGTAGATGATCACGCCGAACCCCAGCCAGCCCCAGACGGTCATCGCCACGATCGACATCAATGCCTCGTGCGGGTCGCGGAAGAATCCTTGGGCCGGGATGCCGATCTTGGCCAGCACACCGTTGACCATCCCGTAGTCGGGGTCGAGCAGCCAGTTGAACATGATCGCCGTGGCGACGGTCGAGGTGACCACTGGGATGAAGACGGCCAACCGGTAGAAGGTGATTCCGCGGACCCGACGGTTTAGCGCCGCAGCGACCAATAGCGAGCCGAAGATGCAGACCGGGACGAAGACCAGGGTGTACACGAGCGTGTTGCGGACCGCATGCCTGAACATCGGGTCCTGCAGCAGCTGGCGGTAGTTCGCCATACCCACCCAGGTCCCGCCGGTGGTCAGGTCGTTGTGCTGGAAGGACAGCACGAACGCCCAGACCACAGGGACCAGCCCAAACAGCCCGATGAGCAGCACTGAGGGGCTCACGAACCCCCAGCCTGCGAGGTGGTCCGACCACCAGATGCGCCGCAGCACCGACGGCCGGGTGCGGGCCGCCAGGGGCTCGGGCCCGGTGTCGGCAGCAGTCGACGCCACTGCGGTGGTCAGCCTCTCACTGGCCCGATGCCAGCGCCGCGTCGGCCTGCTGGGCGGCGGCGGCAAGTGCGTCCTGGGGCGAGGTCTGCCCGATCAGCACGCCCTGAAGCTGGCTACCGATCGCCTGGCTGATCTCGGGGTAGGCCTTGATATTCGGTCGCACCTCGGTGACATTGTTGAGGTTCTCCACGAACACGGCGTCGGCTGGGTACCGCTTGAGATACGCGGCGTAGCCAGGCAGCTTGGTCTCCGACTCGCGCGTGGGCAGGTCGCCGCTGGCGAGGGTGAATGCGCTCTGGGTCTTTGCGCTGGTGAGCCAGGTGAGGAAGGTCCAGGCCGCCTCGATCCGCGCAGAGCCGTTGTCGAACACCATCCAGTTGTCGGGTCCGGCGATGCTCGTGTGTGCCCCGCCCGCGGTCGCCGCCGGCAGAACCTGGACGCCGTAGTCGATGTCACTGTTGATGCTCGACAGGTCCCACGGGCCCGTCCACAGCATCGCGATCTTGCCCGAGTTGAACAGGTTGAGGTAGTTCCCGTTGCCGGAGTCCAGGTACACCGACTTGTCGGTCACCGCCATGTCGTGGAGCAGCGTCGTCGCCTGCAGCCCAGCCGGCGAGTCGAAGGCCGACCTCGTTCCGTCGCTGTTCAGTAGGTCGCCGCCGGCCTGCCACAGCAGGGCCAGCCAGCGCCAGGTCGTGTCCTCAGAGCCGTCGGCCACGTATCCCCAGCCGTACTGCTTGGTGGCGCTGTCGGTCAGCTTCTGCGCGGCAGTGCGGAAATCCGCCCAGGTCCAGTCTGCGGTGGGGTAGGGGACACCCGCAGCGTCGAACAACTTCTTGTTGTAGACCAGCGCGAGGTTGTCCACCAGCGCCGGAACTCCGTACACCTTGCCGTTGAGCGACGCAGCGTCGCGCTCGAAGGCGTAGAAGTCGTTCCACTGGAAGGCGGGGTCGCTGACCTTGTCGGACAGATCCAGCACTTGCGGTCGTCCGGCGAGGGCCGCGATCGACGACCCGTACTCGTAGGCGATGTCGGGCATCGTGCCGGCGGCCAGCCCGGCCAGCGTCTTCTGCAGTGCGCCATCGTTGCCACCGTTGAAGAGCAGCTTGACCTGGATGTCCGGATGTGAGGCGTTCCACGTGGCCACTTGGGCGGTGATCGCCGCCGCCTCGACGTCGGTGTACCCGTGCGAGAGCGTGATGTGCACGACGCCGCCAGACTGGGTCGTGTTGTTGGTGCTGCTGCTGGTGCAGGCCGCCAAGGACAGGGCGAAGATGGCCGCTAGCACCAGTGTGGTGGTACGACGCACGCTCCAGGTCATGGTGAAGCTCCTCAGGACGGTGGTCCGGACTCCGAATGGTCCAGGACGACGGAAGGGGCAAGCGGCTCGACGTCCTCGCCGAGCGCGACTCGGGTCGCCGCGACCACGGACGTCGCACAGCGCGTCTGGACTACCGACATCTCGTCTGCGTGGCCCAGCACCGATAGGGCGTCTGCCGCCAGGGCGACCGGTGTCCCGGCCACCGCAACGACCTCTTTCGCAGGACGGCCCGCCCGTCGGACGGCCAGCAGCTGATGCAGCTCGGTCGGCCCATAGCCGGCGGTCTCACGCATGGGCGCGATGGTCTGGGCAACGAACCACGACGTGCCGCAGCCGATGGCGGCAAGTGGCCCAACGGTGGTCGAGGCGGCGGCCAGCTCGGGGGCCGTGCGTTCGGCGGCCATGCGCCACATGCCCGGCTGGGACGCCACCTCAAGGCGCATGTAGATCATGGCCGGAACGTACGGCGCAAACGAACGGCTCACAAGGGTCCTTCGTTTGCAATCAGGCCGCCATTGGGCCACAAACGAACATGAGATGTTGCCGTCGGCGGCTCACAAGGTCGTGACCTTGATCTTCTGCGATCTGGTCGGTTCGACCGCGCTCGGTGAACGACTCGACCCTGAGTCGTTGCGACGGTTGCTGACCCGCTACTTCGAGTCGATGACGGCGGTCATCGAGCGTCACAGGGGCACGGTGGAGAAGTTCATCGGCGATGCCGTCATGGTGGTGTTCGGTATACCTCGCCTTCACGAGGACGACGCGCTCCGGGCCGTTGGAGCGGGCGCACAGCATGTCGATTGGTTGCCGGATCGGTGTGAACACCGGGGAGGTCATCGCCGGCGATCCCGCCGCGGGCGAGGCTTTCGTCACCGGAGATGCCGTGAACGTTGCCGCGCGGCTCGAACAGGTGGCCGAGCCCAGGCAGATCCTCGTCGCCGAGTCGACCTACGAGCTCGTCCGGGACGCGGTCGAGGCCATTCGGCTCGAGCCGCTCACGGCCAAAGGACAGTCCGACCCGCTTCGCGCCTACGCGATCGTCGGCATCCGCGAGGGGCTTGCCGGTCACGAGCGTCGAGCCGTGGCCCCTCTGGTCGGCCGCGATGCCGAGTTGGACGTCCTTCGCTTCGCGCTCGACGTCGCGGTCCGTGAGCGGTCGGCCCGGATGGTCGCGGTGCTCGGCAGCGCCGGCGTCGGCAAGACCCGGCTTCTCGAGGAGTTCGGGTGGAGCCTGGGCCATGAGGCGACGCTCCTGCACTGCAGATGCGTCTCCTACGGCCAGGGCATCACGTTCTGGCCCTCGCCGAAGCGATTCGCGGCGCGATCGCACGGGCGCGCTCGATGATGCAGCCCGCGGCATCGGACCGTCCCCGTTGGTTCTAAGCAGCGTGGCGCCTGGCCGTGCTCCTCACCAGGGCGGGCGGCTACGAGGAGGGATGTCGGCTGGTCGAGGAGGCGAAGGCGGTCGCTGACGAGCTCGGCCTACGCCAGGACTGGTGGGTCGACTGGTGGTTCGCCGGCGTCAGCGTGAGGTTCGCCGGCGATCCCGAGCGCGCGCTGCGCCTCTATGTCGAGGCCGAGCAGAGGTGGCCGATCATGCGGGAGAACCGACTGGTCTGCGAGACGCCCCGTGCGGCGCTGCTGTGCGACAACGGCCGGTACGACGAGGCACTGCCTGTGATCTTAGGCGTCATGGGCGCGCAGACGGCACCGTGGATGCGACGTGCTCCCCTCCTGTGCTCCGTGCTCGTCCTTCGCCCCCTCAACGGTCGCGCGTGTGCTCGCTCGCACCGGCGGCTCGCCGGACGAGGCCCTCCGCCTCGGGCGCGAAGCGGTGGCGATCGCCAACCAGATAGACCAGCCGATGCTCCGCGCGGACTCACGCATCGACCTCGCGGACGTGCTCGATGCCCTTGGCGAGCACTCCGAGTGTGCGAAGGTTGTTGCGGAAGCGCTTGCGATCGGTGCGCGGAAGGGGATGACCCCGCCGGCCCGGCGCCTGCGAGCCCTCGGCATCGACGTGGCTGCGCCGGGGTCTCCCGGGAGGTGTGACCCTCACGAACGTGCACGCCGTCGCGGGTACCGTCGTGACGGGATTGGTTATTAGCGCTCACGTGCGACGCGGATCAATCGCAATCGTTTCCGGACCAGGCTCGCGAGTCGCCCCTTCAGGACCAACTCGGTTGCGCACGCCGATCGCCAAGTCGTGGCCGATCGTGCACCCTGTCCGGATGCAAGGTTCCTCAGCCGGAGACTCGCGCGAGACGCTCCAGACCCCGGTCCTGACCGACGGTGACGTCGTCCTGCGCGTGGCCACCGAGCGGGATGCGGACGCCATGACCGCCGGGCTCGCCGACTTCGAGACCGCGCGGTGGCTGATCTCGGTCCCACACCCGTATCCCCACGAGGATTCGCTGGCCTGGATCTGCGAGGTCGTCCCGACGGGGTGGCAGTCGGGGAAGCAGTTGTGGTTCGTGGTGGCGGATGCGACGACCGACCAGTTCCTGGGCGAGATCGGGCTCCGCGACGTCGACCGGTCTGCGGCCATGGCCGAGGTGGGGTACTGGCTGGCGCCGGCAGCACGGGGACGCGGCGCCGCCCGACGAGCGCTGCAGCTGCTCGTGGCCTGGAGCTTCGACGACCTCGGCATCGAACGGCTCGACTGGGCGGCCATGGCCGACAACTGGGCCTCTCGGGCCGTCGCCGAAGCGGTCGGGTTCCGGTTCGAGGGGGTCCGTCGGTCGCGCGCGTTCCGGATCTCGGACGCGACCCGCCACGACGAATGCGTGATGGGCCTCGTCCGCGGCGACCTGAGCCTGTGACGATGCCGTTCGCTGAGCTCACGCGGCAGGTCGAGGGCTGCGTGGCACCGGGGCCGATGCTCACGAGGATCGTTGCGGTCGACGGCCTGGGAGGTGCCGGGAAGACGACCTTCGCCAGGCGGCTGTCCGCTGCCCTCGGCGATGCGCCGATCGTCCACACCGACGACTTCGCGAGCTGGGACCACCCGATCGACTGGTGGCCGCGGCTGCTGCAGCAGGTGCTGGTGCCGTTGTCGCGCGATCGCCCGGCCAGGTACCAGCGCTACGACTGGCCCACCACGTCGATGGCCGAATGGCACGACCTCCAGCCGGGCGGATTCGTCGTCTTGGAGGGCGTCAGCGCGTCACGCGAGGCATTCCGGCCCTACCTGGCGTTCCGGGTCTGGATCGACACCCCGCGAGCCGAACGGCTCCGGCGGGGTCTGGAGCGCGACGGTGCCGAGCAGGAGGCGCAGTGGCTCGGCTGGATGTCGGCCGAGGACGAGTACGTGCGTCGCGAGGACCCGGCGGCGCATGCCGACCTGGTCCTTCCCGGCACCCAGTGGCTGACCTGATCCGGTGATCCACCACCTACGCTGCTGATCCGTGGACGTCACCAATGCCGCGCTCATGGGATTCGGTCTGGCTGCGGCGGCGGGGCTGAACGCCTACATTCCGCTGCTCGTGGTCGGGCTCATGGAACGGTTCGACGTCATCGTGCTGGGTTCGCCCTACGACTCGTTGGCGAGCACGCCGGCCCTCGTCGTCGTCGGGGTGCTGCTAGCGATCGAGCTGGTGGCCGACAAGGTGCCCGCGGTCGACAGCGCCAACGACCTGATCCAGTCGTTCGTGCGCCCGGTGGCCGGCGCGGTGCTCTTCGCCGGAAGCATCGGAGTCCTGCCGCATGCGCCGGCGTGGGTAGGCGTGCTGGCCGGACTTGCGACCGCCGGCAGCGTGCACGCGACCAAGGCCGCGGTCCGCCCCGCCATCAACGTGTCGACCGGCGGGCTGGGTGCGCCAGTGGTGAGCACGATCGAGGACGTCGTGTCGACGGTGGCCTCGATCCTGGCAGTCCTCGCGCCGTTGCTCCTGGCCGGGTTCGTCGCCCTGGTGACGTGGTGGGTCGTCCGCGCCGTTCGTCGGTTCCGTCTGCACCGGGCCAGCCCGTGAGACGGCCCGCCCGACCGGGTGCCGTTAGTGCGGCCCGGTATCCAGTGCGTGACCGTGCGTGCCGAGCGGATCCGCGCTGGTCACCCGGTCGGGCGCAATTTGGCCGCTCATCTCGCGAACTGTGTGCGCGGGAGCGGGCAGTCGGTCAAGGTGACCCCGATGACTGACGACATCCACTTCGTGCGCAGCGCTGACCTGGACGCTCGCTACGACTCGGCGGCGCGGGCGACCTTGGTCCCCGCGCTGTGTGGGCTGGCCGCATTCAGCGGAGCCCTCGGGCTGTTCTACCTGCTCGCCCCAGTACTCGGGTCGAACATCGGCGCGCCCCCGGTCGTGTCGGCGGCGCCGGACTGGGCCGACCTCGCCGTGGGCCTCGGGGCCCTCGTGGTCGCGACCGTTCTCGTGGGGCTCGCCCTGATCGTATGGCGGGTCCGGCGCACCGTCGCCCACGCCCAGGCGTGGCTGGCCGGCGCTCTGTTGCTGGTCGCGCTGGGTGGGCTCGCCGCGCTGTTCGTGGGCCGGGACATCACCGCATCACTGGTGCTGGTGGTGGTGGTGGGAATCATCGGCACCACCGTGCTCGCCACGCGGTGGCTGGTCGCTCTGCTGTACACCATCTGGGTCAGCTGGTTGGCCACCTTGGCCGCGGCTCAGCTCGCCGCGCAGTGTGGTCCTTGGGTGTTGGCGATGATCATGGTCACCGGTGTCGCCGTGGCGACGGTGCTGGGGCGCCGCCACACCGTCGATGCCCTGTCGCAGGCCGAGGACAGCGCCGACCAGGCGTCGGTGCGCGACCCGCTGACCGGACTGGTCAACCGCCGGGGCCTGGCGATGCTCGGCGGGCAGATCGTGGAGACGGCGCGTCGGCAGGGCGACGCCGTCCACTGTGTCTTCGTGGACATCGACCAGCTGCGCCACGTCAACGAGGTCGAGGGACGCGACGCCGGCGACGAGGTCGTCGTGGCCGTGGCCGACGCCCTGCGGTCGGTCACGCGAGCCACCGACGTGGTCGCCCGGTGGGGGGGCGACGAATTCTGCGTGGTGGGCCCGGGTGCCGGCATGGCGCCGATGGAGCTGGAGCGGCGAGTCCGTGAACGGGTGCTGCTCAACCCCCCGGTCGACGACTTCGTCTGGTCGCCGAAGGTCTGTGCCGGTGGTGCGATGCTGGCTCCCTGGGACACCGGCAACCTGGACACGTTGCTCGGCAAGGCCGATCAGGAGATGTACCTGCGTCGGGCCTTGCGTCGAGGCGGCCCGCGACGATCGCCACTGGGCGGCCGAACCACCACCGCCAGCACCGAGACCGAGGCGATCTAGCGGGTCAGACCCGGGCTGGCTCGTCGTCGCCGGGCTCACTCACGTCCACGATGTCCTCGTCACCGAGCTCGATGTCGTGCTCGGACTCCACGCTGACGTGCGGCAGCAGCCGCGACAGCCACTCCGGCAGGTACCAGTTCGCCTTGCCGAAGATCGTCATGGCAGACGGGGTGAGCACGAGCCGCACGACGAACGCGTCGAGCAGTACCGCGGTCGACAACGCCACACCGAAGAGCTTGACGGTGGCATCGTTGCCCAGGACGAACGCACCGAACACGCTGGTCATGATGGCGGCCGCGATGGCCACCACCCGGCCCGAACCGGCCAACCCTCGGCGCACCGCCTTGCGGTTGTCGCCGGTGATCACCCACTCCTCGTGCATGCGACTGACGAGGAACACCTGGTAATCGCAGGACAGGCCGAACAGGATCGAGAAGACCATGATCGGCAGGAACGGAGCGATCGGACCGGTCGCCTCCAGGTTGATCAGGTTCGCGAACCATCCCCACTGGAAGACCGCGACGGTGATCCCCATGGCGGCACCCAGGGACAGCAGGCTGCACAGGACACCAGTTGCCGGCACCAACAGTGAGCGGAACAGCACGACCAGCGCCAGGAACCCGAGTCCGACCACGATGAGCAGGAACCAAGGAAGCGCACTCGTCAGGACGTGCGTGAAGTCCGCGGTGATCGCCTGGAAGCCACCGACGTAGGCCTTGGCGCCGGATTCGGCTGTGGCCGCCGGGATCACGTCGTCTCGAAGGTGGTACAGCAGGTCGGTCGTGGCTGCGTCTTGTGGCGCGGTCTTCGGATACACCTGTACCGCGACGACCGTGGCGTCGGGCGCGACCGGCGCGGCGACGGCCAGTGCGACGTCGGGGTCGGCGCTGAGGGCGTCGGTCAGCGTCGTCACGGCCGCTTGGTCGCCGGCCTCGGGCAGCTGGACTGCGATGTAGAAGGGACCATTGACACCGGGCCCGAAGCCCTCGGCCGTCAGGTCATAGGCGATCCGCGCCGGAGTGCCGGCCGGAGCCCCGCCATCGTCGGCGAATCCCTGGCGCAGCGACCACAGCGGAATCGAGATGACCAGCATGACGATCAGCGCGGCGATTCCGGTGAGCCAGGGACGGTGCTGCAACCAGTTGCCGTAGCGCGCGAAGGCGTTCGGGCGACGCGGGTCTGGAGCCTTTCCATGGTGGACGACCGCTCGCCACGCCAGCCCGACCAGCGTGACCGGGAAGTACAGGACCCAGCCCAGCCATCGAAGACCTCGCCCGATCGCATGCGGGACCCCCGACATTCGCTGGCGGGGGACCGCTTCGTCGTCGTGGATCCAGGCCATGCGGCCGACGAAGGCCCATGTCCCCAGGATCGAGAGCACGGCGGGCAGCAGCAGGAGCGCGCCGACCATCACCATGAATACCGTGAGCGCCGCAGAGATCGCGATGCCGTTGAAGAAGTTGATCCGCATCACGAAGAGCCCGAGCAGCGCAATGATCACCGTGGCCGCGGCGAACTGGACCGCGCGTCCGGAGGTGCGTACCGACTCCAGCGCGGCCTGGCGCGGCTCGCGACCGTGGGTGATCGCTTCTCGGTACCGGTTGATGACGAACAGCGAGTAGTCGATACCGACCCCGAGACCGATCATCGAGGCGATGACCGGCACGAACGTGACCACGTTCACGTAGCGGGCGACGAGGGGCAGCACGAATCCGGTCGCGATGGACACTGACACCGCTGCCGACACGATCGGGAGGAACGCCCCGAGGATCGAACCGAACGCGAACAGCAAGATCACGAGGGCGACGGTGACGCCGATGCTCTCCGATGACGGTGGCTCACCACCCACGAAGCCGAAGACGCCGTTGGCGCCCACGGTGAGCCCGTCCTGGCCGTTCTGCGCCTTGACCACGTCGAGGGCAGCGAGCACGTCGGCGGTGTTCAGGTCGTCGATCGACGCGCCCTCGAAGCTCACCGTCGCGTAGGCGACGCTGCCGTCCGGGCTGACTCCGGCCTGCCCGAAGTGAGCCAGCGCGCCGGCCGCCTCCGGTGACGGCGGGGGCGTGGTCTGGCCGCCGCCTTGTCCCTGGCCTTGTCCCTGAGCGCTGCCCTGGCCGCTGCCTTGTCCAGCCGGCTGCTCTGGGCACTGCGACCCCAGTGGGTCGCCGAACGGGGTCACCACGCAGGTCACCCCGGGCAGCTCGGAGACCTTGGTGAGCGTGGCCGTCATCGTCGTCGCGGTCGCACCCTCCGTCGCCGCCCCGGAGTCGGACTTCCAGACCACCTGCCCGTCCAGGCCTGACCCGGTGCCGGCCCCGCCGGACAGCTTGGACAACAGGTCCTGCGCGGTGGCGGACTCGGTGTTCGGCAGGTCGAAGCTGTCTTTGTAGTCACCGCCGAACTTCACGCCGAGGAACCCGATCGTGAACATGATCACGAACCAGGTCACCAGCGCGTACCAGGGGCGACGGACCGCCCACTGCGACACCCAGCCCATATCGGTCAGCCTCCAGCGTGGTTTGGCGGCAGTCGAGGCTCACATTATCGGGCCTTCGGGGGCCCGTGCGTGATCCCGTGCGACGGTACCCTGACCCGTGCCGCGGATCCTCCTGCTCGGCGACTCGTTGACGTTCCACGGGCCGAGCGAGCCGCTGCTGCTCACCGATCCGCGGCTCTTTCCCAACCTCCTGGCGACCCAGCTCGGCGCCGAGGTCGACGTGGTCGCCCGCCTCGGTTGGACCACGCGGGACGCCTGGTGGGCCATGACCAAGGACCCGCGCGTGTGGTCGATCCTGCTCCCGTCCGCCGACGCCTTGGTGGTGACGGTCGGGGGCATGGACCACCTGCCGGCGGCGGTGCCCACCTACTTGCGCGAAGGGATCGCGTACCTGCGCCCCGGCTGGCTGCGCCGAAGGGTGCGCTCGGCCTACCGGACCGGGAGCCCACACGTGATCCGCGCGACCGGGGGTCGGCTGCGCCAGTTGCCCCAGGCCGCGAGCGACCACTACCTGACCCGCATCGTCCAGGGCGCGCGCCACTACCGACCGGAGCTGCCGGTGGTGGTCACGGCCCCCTCGCCGTACGACGCGACGGTGTACCCGTCGCAGCGGCACCACGCGGCGGCCGTTGCGGCCGCCCGCCGATGGGGTCGCCGGCACGACGTGCCGGTGGTCGATCTCGACCCGCTCGTGCAGCCGGGGATCGCTCGCGGCGAGAACAACCCCGACGGCATGCACTGGGGATGGGCGACGCATGCCGCCGTCGCTGCGGCACTGGCACGGGAGCTGGTCGCCCTTGGGGTGGCGGCCGCGGAGGACACCCGCTGATGCCGCCGTGCGCTACCCTGGCGTCATGCGAGTCCGGCTGCTCCTTACCAGGGTCGCGTCGAACTGAGGTACCGACGGTACCGACGACGCGGCCGCCCCTCCTGTGCGAGGGGCTTTTCCATGCCCGGACCCACCAGCGAGGATGACGATGACGCAGATCACGCAAGACACTGAGGCATCCGGCGAGCGCAAGGGCTACGATTTCGCCGCGATCCAGGAGCGGTGGCTACCGGTGTGGGACGAGCACGCGCCGTTCCGGTCCGGACGGGTCGACGACTCACGTCCGAAGAAGTACATCCTCGACATGTTCCCCTACCCGTCGGGTGACCTGCACATGGGTCACGCCGAGGCGTACGCGTTAGGCGACGTCGTGGCCCGCTACTGGGTGCAGCGCGGGTTCAACGTGATGCACCCGATCGGCTGGGACGCCTTTGGCCTGAACGCCGAGAACGCGGCCATCCAAAGGGGCGTGGACCCTGCAGCGTGGACGTACGAGAACATCGCAGCACAACGCGCCTCGATGCGTCGCTACGCGTGCAGCTTCGACTGGGATCGCGTACTCAACACCTGCGACCCCGAGTACTACCGCTGGAACCAGTGGCTGTTCCTGCGCTTCTTCGAACGCGGCCTGGCCTACCGCAAGCCTTCGCAGGTGAACTGGTGTCCCAAGGACCAAACCGTGCTGGCCAACGAGCAAGTCGTGGGTGGTCTGTGCGAACGCTGCGACACACCGGTCACGAAGAAGAAGCTGACGCAGTGGCGCTTTCGCATCACGGAGTACGCCGATCGGTTGCTGGAGGACATGGACCAGCTGGAGGGTCACTGGCCCGACAAGGTGCTGACGATGCAGCGCAACTGGATCGGACGCTCCACTGGCGCCGAGGTCGTGTTTCGCATCGAGGGTCGTGACGAGCCTGTCCCGATCTTCACGACTCGGCCAGACACGTTGTTCGGTGCCACGTTCTTCGTCCTGGCAGCCGACTCCGACTTGGCGGAGGAGCTGGTGGCGGACGCGTCGCCGGAGTTGCGCGCTGAGTTCGATTCCTACCTCGCGGAGGTGCGCCAGACCTCCGAGATCGACCGCCTGTCGTCCGATCGTCCGAAGACCGGCGTGTTCATCGATCGTTACGCCGTCAACCCGGTCAACGACGAGCGGCTGCCGATCTACGTCTCCGACTACGTGCTGTCCGACTACGGCCACGGCGCGATCATGGCCGTGCCCGCGCACGACCAGCGAGACCTGGACTTCGCCCGTGTGTTCGACTTGCCGGTCCGGGTCGTCGTCGCCGACGGCGAGGAGGACCCGCAGGTGACCGGTGTCGCCACGACCGGTGACGGCGTGCTGGTCGGCTCCGGACCGTTGGACGGGATGGAGAAGCAGGCCGCGATCGAACGGATCGTGGAGATCCTGGCCGAGCGTGGGCTGGGCAAGGCCGCCGTGAACTACCGGCTGCGCGACTGGCTGATCTCCCGTCAGCGGTACTGGGGCACGCCGATCCCGATCGTGCACTGCGCGTCGTGCGGAGAGGTGCCCGTCCCCGACGACCAGCTGCCGATCACGCTGCCGCCCTCGGCCGGGCTGGACCTGACGCCGAAGGGCACCTCGCCCCTGGGCGCGGCCACCGACTGGGTCGACGTCAGCTGTCCGTCGTGCGGGGGACCGGCGCGTCGAGACACCGACACGATGGACACCTTCGTCGACTCGTCGTGGTACTTCCTGCGCTTCCTGGACCCGTCGCTGGCCACCGCGGCGTTCGATCCGTCGGCGGTCCAGGAGTGGCTGCCGGTGGACCAGTACGTGGGGGGCGTGACGCACGCGATCCTGCACCTGATGTACGCGCGCTTCTTCACCAAGGTGCTGCACGACATGGGCATGATCGAGTTCACCGAGCCGTTCGCCCGTCTGCTGAACCAGGGCATGGTGGTCATGAACGGCTCGGCCATGAGCAAGTCGCGCGGCAACCTGGTCAGGCTGTCCGACGAGCTGGGCAAGCATGGTGTCGACGCGGTGCGCTTGGCGATGGTGTTCGCCGGGCCGCCGGAGGACGACATCGACTGGGCCGACCTGTCGCCGGCGGGCTCACGCAAGTTCCTGGCGCGCGCCTGGCGTCTCTCCGACGACGTCACGTCGCAGGTGGGGGTCGACGTCACGACCGGCGACGTGGCGCTGCGTCGTGTCACCCACCGATGCGTCGCTGACGCCTCGGAGGCGGTGGAGGACTTCCGGTTCAACGTCGCGGTGGCCAAGGTCATGGAGCTGGTCAACGCGGCCCGCAAAGCCATCGACTCCGGCCCTGGTCCGGACGACCCGGCCGTACGTGAGGCGGTCGAGGCGGTCGCGGTGATGTTGTCGCTCGTGACGCCGTACGCGGCCGAGGACATGTGGTCCAAGCTCGGTCACCAGCCGTGCGTGGCCCTGGCCGGGTGGCCGACGGTCGACCCGGCGCTCCTGGTCCAGGCCACCGTCACCTGTGTGGTGCAGATCCAGGGCAAGGTTCGCGAGCGGCTGGAGGTGGACCCGGCGATCGACGAGGAGTCACTGCGAGCCCTGGCGCTCTCGGCTCCGTCGATCCAGCGGGCGCTGGAAGGCCGTGAGGTGCGCACGGTGATCGTGCGTGCCCCGAAGCTGGTCAACGTCGTCCCGGTCTGACCCGTTGCGGGGTGAGTACCCTCCGCACATGACCGATCGCGTGGCCGTCGTCACGGACTCGACCGCCTACCTGCCCGTGGGAACTGCCGCCACCCACGGCATCGCCGTCGTCCCCGTACAGGTGGTCATCGGCGGGGTGGCCCATGACGAGGACGCGATCACCCCCTCCGACGTGGCCGACGCCCTGCGCGCGTGGAAGCCCGTGACCACCTCGCGCCCCGCCCCGCAGGCGTTTCTCGACGTGTACGAGAAGTTGGCCGCAGCCGGTGCCACTGCCGTCGTGTCCGTGCACCTGTCGGCGGCGTTGAGCAGCACGGTGGAGTCCGCCCACCTGGCTGCGCGGGACTCGTCGATACCGATCGAGGTGGTCGACAGCCGATCGGTCGGCATGGGGTTGGGGTTCCCCGTCATCAGTGCTGCGCGGGTCGCGGCAGGGGGTGGCGATCCCGCGAGCGTCGCGCAGGAGGCAACGAAGCGCGCAGCGTCGACGCGGGAGTTCTTCTACGTCGACACCTTGGAATACCTGCGCCGCGGTGGTCGGATCGGCGCCGCCGCAGCTCTCCTGGGGTCGGCGCTGGCGGTCAAGCCGTTGTTGCACGTGGTCGACGGACGGGTCGAGATGTTGGAGAAGGTCCGCACCACGAGCCGGGCGTTGGCCCGCCTCGAGGACGTCGCCGTTGCAGCGGCTGCAGCCGCATCGGTCGACTCCGCGGCCGATTCTCGCGTGGACGTCGCCGTGCACCACCTGGCCAACCCGGCCCGTGCCGCCGAGCTCGCGGCCCGCCTCGCGCCCCGCATCGCCAACCTCGGTGAGCTGGTGGTGAGTGAGGTGGGTGCCGTCGTCGGGGCCCACGTCGGGCCGGGCATGCTTGCCGTCGTCGTCGCCCCGCGCTGACCGCGACCGCCACCATGTCCGTGGGCTGGATCGCCCTCGCCGCCGTTGTCGGATACCTGGTCGGCTCCGTCTCACCGGCCGTCCTGATCGCGCGGGCCCGCGGGCTCGACCTTCGCACGGTGGGTTCCGGCAACCCGGGTGCGACGAATGCCGCGCGCGCCATGGGCAGCCGGGTCGGGGTGGTCGTCGGTCTGCTCGATGTGCTCAAGGGATTCCTCCCGGCTGTCGTTTTCCTTCCCGTCTCGGTCGACGCGGCACTGGTCGGCGGTGCTGCTGCCGTGCTGGGCCACGTCACGTCTCCGTGGTTGAGAGGGCGTGGTGGCCGCGGCGTGGCCACCTCGTTGGGTGCGATCCTGGCCGTCGAACCGGTGTGGGGCGTGGTCGTCCTCGCCGTGTTCGGCATCGTGCTGGGCGCCACCCGCTGGGTCGCCGGTGCCTCGATCGCGGCGGCGGCGGCACTGGTGGCGGTGGCGGTGGTCGAGCGGTCGTCGCCGTGGCAGCTGGTCTGGGCGGTCTTCCTCGCCGTGGTGGTCGAGCTGCGGCACGTTCCGAACGTCGTCCGGCGCTACCGGGCCCGTCGCGGGTCCTGACGATCCCGAGGCCACCGGTCACTCTTCCCCAGGGCCGAGCCCCAGCCCACCCGTCCCCATCGCGACGCCCGCCCGGATCGGTGGGGATCCGACGCACCTAGCGTGCGCCGGTGCCGACCCCCCGGAGCCGAAGTGCCGACCGCGCGCGTCACCGGTTGGAGCAGCTGTTGGACCGCGGTCCGACAGCCGAGGAGCGATGGGCGCCGGTCACGGACTCAGCGTCGTCGCCGACCGGCCCCGCGGGGGAACGACCCGTGGAGCCGACTCGCTGGTGGCCCCACTCCGCCGGTCGCGGGCTGGTGCTCGTCGCGGTGTTGGCCCTGGTCGCGGCATCCGGGTGGTGGCTGGTCTCCCGTCCCCGCGGGGTCGCCGTCACGGTCCGTCACTCGACGGCGGTCCCGGTCCCCAGCCCAGCCCCGACCACCTCCATGTCGACCGACGGTTTCGGAGGCTCCCCGACCCCGACCCCGACCCCGTCCGCTGTGCCTACCGCTCGCGTCGTCATCGACGTCGAGGGCCGGGTGCGAAGACCTGGCGTCGTTCGGCTGTCGGCCGGCTCGCGGGTGTTCGACGCCTTGCGTGCGGCCGGCGGGGTGCGGCCGGGCACGTCGACCCGGCGGCTCAACCTCGCGCGAGTCCTGGTCGACGGAGAGCAGCTCTGGGTGGGACCGAACCCACCCGTCCAGGCGGGGCCGCCGGCGGCTTCCTCGGGTGGGTCCGGCACGGCTGCCGGCCCGGTCAACCTGAACACGGCGACGTTGGACCAGCTCGACACGCTTCCCGGGATCGGTCCGGTGCTGGCGCAACGGATCATCGACTGGCGGGTGGCCAACGGCGGTTTCGCCAGCGTCGACCAGCTGCGGGACGTCTCGGGGATCGGCGACGCGACCTTCGCCGACCTGCAGAGCCTGGTGACGGTGTGACGACGACATCGCCACCGCGTCGTCCAGGTCTGGACCTGCGGCTGCTCGGACCGGCCCTGGTCGTGTGGGCGGTCTCATGGGTCACTCCATTGCTGGCCGGCTGGTGGAGTGTCACGGCCGGCGCCGTCCTGGTCGGTGGTTCCGCCGTCGTGGCGCTGTCCCGCACCGTCAGCGTGCGACGCCGGCTGGCCGGGCTGGGTCTTCTCCTCGCCGGGGCCAGCGCGTTGGGCGTCGGCCTGCGGGTCGAGGTCCTGACGGGTCAGCCGTGGACGAGTTCCCGCGCGACGGCACACTTCGCCGGGGTGGTCGCCAGCGACCCGAAGCTGAGCCGCGTCGCAGGCTGGGCCGGGCGCCCAGAGCTTCAGGTGAGCCTCGACCTGCAGGTCGAACGGGTCGAGCAGGGCGGCCGCGTCTCGCTGGCGCGGGTTCCGGTGCGCGTGGTCGGGTACGGCGACGAATGGGCGGCTCTGTCGTGGGGGCAGCGGGTGTCCTTCGACGGCCGCGTCCTTCCGAGGGGACGCGCCGATCCGTACGCCGGAGTCGTCGTCGCTCGGGGACCGCCTCTGGTGGTGGCGGCCGCCCCTCGGATCCTGGGCTGGACCGAGGTCGTCCGCGGGCGGCTGGCGGCGGCGGTCGGTGGCCTTCCGAACGACGCCCGTGGCCTGCTGCCGGCGCTGGTCGTGGGCGACACCACGCAGGTGCCCGCCGACCTGACGGTGGCGATGCGGGTGAGCGGACTGGCTCACGTCACCGCCGTCTCCGGCGCCAACGTCGTGCTCCTCCTGACCGCGATGCTCGGGGTGGCCCGGTGGATCGGCCTTCGCGGATGGGGGCTGCCCGCCTGCGCCCTGGTCACCGTGGTCGGCTTCGTCCTCGTGGCCCGCCCGGACCCCAGCGTGCTGCGCGCGGCGGTCATGGGGCTGGTCGGTGTCGCGGCCGTCGCCGGAGCCGGCCGGCGGTCGGGGCCGGCCGCGCTGCTCGGGGCGGTCCTGGTCCTTCTCCTGCTGGATCCCTGGCTGGCCCGGTCGTGGGGGTTCGCCCTCTCGGTGGCGGCAACGGCGGGACTGCTGCTGCTGAGCCCGGTCGTCGGACGCCGGCTGCCACGCCGGTGGCCACAGGCGTGGCGCGACGCCGTGGCGGTCGCCCTTTCGGCACAGCTGGCGACGGCTCCGCTGATCGCGGCGCTCTCCGGACGCGTGTCCGTGCTGGGCGTCGTGGCGAACCTCCTGGCGGCCCCGGCCGTCGGTCCGGCCACGGTCCTCGGCGTTCTGGTCGCCGTGACGGCCACGGTCTGGATGGGGCTGGCTCACGCCCTGGCCTGGGTGGCTGCGGCGCCGGTCTGGTGGATCGCCTCCGTGGCGCGCACGGTGGCCGGGCTGCCGGATGCGTCGTGGCGATGGCCACACGGTGTCGGTGGCGCTGGTGCGCTGATCGTGCTCGGCGTCGTCGCGGTCGTCGGGGGAAGTCGCGTGGTGCGGCTGCCCCGCTCGATGCGGGTGCTGTGCGCGTTCGTGCTGGTGGCGGCTGCCGGTGTGGTTGCTCTGGGGCCGGGTCGTTGGCCACCGCCGGGGTGGTTGTTCGTGGCCTGTGACGTCGGCCAGGGTGACGCGCTGGTGCTCCCGGTCGCCAGGGGCAGTGCGGTGGTCGTCGATGCCGGACCGGACCCGGTCCTGATCGACCAGTGCCTGCACCGGCTCGGGGTCCACCGCGTTCCGGCAGTGGTCCTCAGCCACTTCCACGCCGACCACGTCGAGGGGCTGCCCGGGGTGCTCCGCGGCCGCGAGGTAGGGGAGATCGTTGTCGCACCCCTGGACGACCCCCCGGAGGAGGTGGCGCGGGTGACTGCGTGGGCCACGGCCGACGACGTGGCGATTCGGCGGGCTGCGGCCGGCGAGTCCGACGCGGTGGGCGCGGTCACCTGGCAGTTCGTCTGGCCGACGCATCTGCTGCTCGGCGAGGGTTCGGATCCGAACAACAACAGCCTGGTCATGCGAGTGACGTCGGGGGGCTTCGCCCTGCTGCTGACCGGCGACGTGGAAGCCGCCGCCCAGAGCGCGATGGTCGCCAGCGGGGTGGACCTGACCGCTGATGCCCTGAAGGTCCCTCATCACGGCTCCGCCGCACAAGATCCGCGGTTCCTCGCGGCAACCGGGGCCGGGGTGGCGGTGATCAGCGTGGGGGCCGGCAACTCCTACGGACATCCGGCTGCGGCGACCTTGGGTCTGCTCGCCGCCGATCGGATGGTCGTCCGTCGAACCGACCTCGCCGGTGACGTCGCCGTGGTGGCGGGATCGGACGGGCTCCGCGTCGTGACCCATCAACCCTGACGGTCAGGGCGCAGTCGGTGTTCCGTGCCAGACTGCGCCCGTGCCCGAAGCGACCCTCGCCGTCACCGTGGTCACCGGGGGCGAGGACCTCCTGGTCGACCGCGCGGTCCGCGCCGTGGTCGTCGCGGCTCGCGAGGTCGATCCGGAGACCGAGGTGGCCGACCTCGTCGCTCGCGACCTCAAGCCCGGTGACCTGTCCACGCTCACCGCACCCTCGCTGTTCGGGGGGCCACCCGTCGTGGTCGTGCGCGCTGTGGAGACCCTGGCCGCCAGCTCCGACGACGAAGACGTCCTCGCCGCCCACGAGGAGCTCCTGGCGTATCTGAAGGCGCCGGTGCCCGACGCGCGGGTCGTCCTCGTCCATGCCGGGGGTCCGTCCGGTCGGGCGCTGCTCACCCAGGCGAAGGCGATCGGGGCGACCACCGTGGACGCCTCTCTGCCGGCCCGGTTCGCCGACGCGGCCCGGTTCCGGCGTCAGTTCGTCCGCGACGAGTTCAAGTCGGTGCACCGGCAGGCAACCCCGGACGCCGTGGAGCTGCTGGTCACGACAGTCGGGGGCGATCTTCGCGACCTCGCCGCCGCCGCCGACCAGTTGGCGGCCGACACCGACGGCGTCGTCGACGAGGACGTCGTGCGCCGCTACTACGCCGGCCGCGCCGAGGTCACGGGCTTCGAGGTGGCCGACCGGTTGCTCGAGGGCCGCGCCGCCGCCGCCCTGGAGTCCCTTCGGTACCTGCTCGCCGCCGACGGACCGAACAAGGTGGCCCCGATCGTCGTGGCTGCCGTGGCCAGGAACCTGCGCGCGCTGGCGCGGGTGGTCGCTGCCCCGCGGGGCGCTTCGGCGACGGTGCTGGCTCAGACCGCCGGGGTGCCCGACTGGAAGATCAAGAACTTCTATCTGCCGCTGACCCGCACCTGGGGACCCGACCAGGTGCGCACGGCGATCCGACTCGTGGCCGAGGCCGACGTTGCGGTCAAGGGCGAGGCCGTCGACCAGGAGCACGCCCTCGAACAGATGATCGTCGCCGTGGCGCGAGTGATCCGACGCGCCTGAGGTGAGCCCGGAAGCTGCCCGGGTGGGACGTCAGGCGGCGGTGTTGAGGCGCTTGGCCATCTTGGCCTTGCGCTTGGCGGCCTGGTTCTTGTGGATCACGCCCTTGCGGACGGCGACGTCGAGCTCGCGGGACGCCTCGGTGAGCAGTGTGGTGGCCTGGGCGGTGTCGCCGGCCGTTGTCGCCTCACGGAACTTGCGCACGGTGGTCTTCAGCGACGAACGGACTGCCTTGTTCCGCAGCCGTGCGGTCTCGTTCTGCTTGTTGCGCTTGATCTGGGACTTGATGTTCGCCACGGAAGAGTCAGCCTCGATCGTCGGTACGGGCGGGTCGGTGAGTGGTCGCGCAGCACATCCACCCGGGTCTTGACCAGGCGGGAACGCGCCACACGCGACCCCCGAGGCTACCAGCGGCCGGGACGTCGAGTCCAAACGAGCCGTTGGTAGCTCGAGCCCTCCTCGTCCGGCAGCGTCGGAGGCGCTCGTCCGCCATGGGACGATGGGGCCGATCCGTCCCGCATCGTCTGCTCGTCGACCCGGGTGCCACCCGTTCGAGGCGGGGCCCGGGACCTGATGGATAAGGAATGGTCCGCGTGCCCGCGACCCCGCTCGACCAGGCTCCCCAGCCTTCGGCAACGGACCCCGCTCAGATCCGCAATTTCTGCATCATCGCCCACATCGACCACGGCAAGTCCACGTTGGCCGACCGCATGCTGCAGCTGACCGGAGTCGTCGAGGCGCGGTTGATGCGGGCCCAGTACCTCGACCGCATGGACATCGAGCGCGAGCGCGGGATCACCATCAAGTCCCAGGCGGTCCGGATGCCATGGACGGGGCAGGACGGCAGCACGTACGTGCTCAACATGATCGACACACCTGGGCACGTGGACTTCAGCTACGAGGTCTCCCGGTCGTTGGCCGCCTGTGAGGGGGCCGTGCTCCTCGTCGACTCGGCGCAGGGGATCGAGGCCCAGACCTTGGCCAACCTCTACATGGCGCTGGAGAACGACCTCACGGTCATCCCCGTTCTCAACAAGATCGACCTACCGGCGGCCCAGCCCGACAAGTACGCGGCCGAGCTGGCCCACCTGATCGGCTGCGAACCCGACGACTGCCTCCGGGTCTCCGGCAAGACCGGTGCTGGCGTCGAGGCCCTGCTGGACCAGATCGTCGTGGACCTCCCGGGCCCGATCGGCTCGGCCGACGCCCCGGCCCGCGCCATGATCTTCGACTCGGTGTACGACACCTATCGCGGCGTGGTCACCTACGTGCGGGTGATCGACGGGCACCTCAGCCCGCGCGAGCGGATCCGGATGATGTCGACCGGCGCCATGCATGAGCTGCTGGACATCGGTGTCATCTCCCCGGAGCCGGTGTCCTCGAAGGGACTCGGCGTCGGTGAGGTCGGGTACCTGATCACCGGCGTGAAGGACGTGCGTCAGTCGCGGGTGGGTGACACGGTGACGGACGCAGGCGCACCGGCGGTCCAGGCGCTGGCCGGCTTCCAGGATCCGAAACCCATGGTCTTCTCCGGGCTGTACCCGATCGACGGGTCGGACTACCCGGCCCTGCGCGAAGCGCTCGACAAGCTGCAGCTGAACGATGCCGCTCTCGGCTACGAGCCGGAGACGTCGACGGCACTCGGCTTCGGATTCCGCTGTGGCTACCTGGGCCTGCTGCACCTGGAGATCGTGCAGGAACGACTCCAGCGCGAGTTCAACCTCGACCTCATCTCCACGGCGCCGAACGTCGTCTATCGCGTCGTGATGGAGGATGCGTCCGAACACGTCGTCACCAACCCCAGCGAGTTCCCGTCGGGGAAGATCGCCGAGGTGTTCGAGCCGATCGTGCGCGCCACGGTGCTGTCCCCGAGCGACTACGTGGGCACCATCATGGAGCTCTGCCAGAACCGCCGCGGGAATCTGCTGGGCATGGACTACCTGTCGGAGGACCGCGTCGAGCTTCGTTACACGTTGCCGCTGGCGGAGATCGTGTTCGACTTCTTCGACCAGCTGAAGTCACGGACGCGCGGGTACGCATCGTTGGACTACGAGCCGTCGGGCGAACAGGCCGGAGACCTCGTCAAGGTCGACATCCTCCTTCATGGTGAGCCGGTCGACGCGTTCAGCGCCATCGTGCACAAGGACAAGGCCTATGCATACGGAGTGGCCATGGCCGGTCGGCTCAAGGAGCTCATCCCGCGTCAGCAGTTCGAGGTTCCGATCCAGGCGGCGATCGGTTCGCGGATCATCGCTCGCGAGAACATCCGCGCCATGCGCAAGGACGTCCTGGCGAAGTGCTACGGCGGCGACATCACCCGTAAGCGCAAGCTGCTCGAGAAGCAGAAGGAAGGCAAGAAGCGGATGAAGATGGTGGGCCGGGTCGAGGTGCCTCAGGAAGCCTTCATCGCCGCACTCTCGACGGGTGAGACAGCGAAGAAATGAGTACGACATGAACCGGCAGGCAGCCCGCACGGGGCGGTTGACGGCCGTCAACGTCGTCCACGAGCTGCGTGAGGACCCGCATGGGGACGTCGGACGCACCGCGATCGACAAGCGCCCGGTCGAGGTCTCCGTCCAGCTGGACGCCCTGGGCCCGGTGGGCGACACGGTGATGGACCGCAAGCATCACGGGGGGACCGATCAGGCGGTGTACGCGTACGCGGGCGAGGACCTCGATCGTTGGTCCGTCGAGCTGGGGCGCGATCTCCGGCCGGGAGTCTTCGGCGAGAATCTGACCACCGAGGGGATCGACGTCACCGGTGCCGTGATCGGCGAGCGCTGGCGGGTCGGCGGTTCCGAGCTCGTGGTCCGCAGCCCGCGGATGCCGTGTCGTACCTTCCAGGACTGGATGGGCGAGCCGCACTGGGTCAAGCGCTTCACCGCATTCGGGGCTCCGGGTGCCTACCTGGCCGTCGCTCGACCCGGCCCGGTTCGGTTCGGTGACCCGATCGAGGTCCTGCACTGTCCCGACCACGGTGTGACCCTCGGCGAGGTGTTCGCCGGCAGGGACGCCGACCCGGACCGGTTGCAGCGTTTGCTCGACGCCGGCTCTCTCGCACCAGACGTCGAGTCCTACCTGCAGAAGATCCTCACGACCGCAGGGCCATAGGCTGACGGCAGCGAACGCACCGGGGAGCAGCCATGGCCAGGACCAGTACCGGCACCACCGACACGAGCGGCTATCCGACGCCCTCGACGTCGTACGCGACGATGTTCATGGAGCGAGTCGCCAAGACCCCCGACCGCGAGGCCTTTCGCCGTCCGGTCGGGAGCGGCTGGGAGTCCCTGACGTGGGAGCAGACCCGTCAGCGCAGCGAGCTGATCGCGGCGGGGTTGCTGTCGCTCGGACTGCTCCCGGAGCAGCGGGTCGGGTTGATCAGCCAGACCCGGCTGGAGTGGATCCTGGCCGACTTCGGCGTGATGCTCGGGGGAGGGGCCACCACCACGGTCTACCCGAGCACCGAGCCGGACGACGTGGCGTTCATCCTCGCCAACTCCGAGTCGACGATCGTGTTCGCGGAGGACGACGATCAGGTCCAGAAGCTGCGCGACCAGCGCGCGCAGCTTCCGGCGCTGAACCACGTGATCACGTTCGACGGTGCGTCCGACGGCGACTGGGTGCTCACCCTCGACGAGGTCACGGCGCGCGGTGAGAAGGCGCTGGCCGACGACGCCGAGCTGGTGAGCCGCGCGATCGCAGCCATCCGGCCCGACCAGATCGCGACCTTGATCTACACGTCGGGCACGACCGGACAACCGAAGGGCGTCGAGCTGCTGCACTCGTGCTGGACCTACGAGGGCGCATCGATCTCGGCGATCGGCCTGTTCGGCGAGGACGACGTGCAGTACCTGTGGCTCCCGTTGTCGCACTCGTTCGGCAAGGTTCTGTTGGCGGCACAGCTTCAGATCGGATTCTCCACCGCTGTCGACGGTCGGATCGACCGCATCGTCGAGAACCTGGCCGTCGTGCGGCCCACCCTCATGGCGGGTGCTCCGCGCATCTTCGAGAAGGTGTACGCCCGCGTTGACCAGACCGCCCGGTCCGAAGGCGGTGCCAAAGCCAAGATCTTCGTCTGGGCGTGTGGCGTCGGGCGTCAGGTTGCCACGTTGAAGCAGCAGGATCGCAGCCCGTCACCGATCCTTGCTCTGCAGCATGCGATAGCCGATCGCTTGGTGTTCAGCAAGATCCGGGCGCGGCTCGGCGGCAACATGCGCTTCATGATCTCGGGCAGCGCGGCGCTGTCGGGAGAGGTGGCCGAGTGGTTCTACGCTGCGGGGCTGCTGATTCTTGAGGGCTACGGCTTGACCGAGACCAGCGCCGGCACCACCCTCAACCGGCCGCACAACTTCCGGTTCGGGACTGTCGGCGAGCCGTTCGGGGGCACCGAGATCCAGATCGCCGCCGACGGTGAGATCATGATCAAGGGTCCCGGCGTGATGCGGGGATACCACGAGCTCCCCGACCAGACCGAGGCTGTGCTGAGCCCGGACGGATGGTTTGCGACCGGTGATATCGGCGAGATCGACGACGGGGGCCGGCTCAAGATCACCGACCGCAAGAAGGACCTGGTCAAGACTTCTGGGGGCAAGTACATCGCGCCGTCGTTGATCGAGGCGCAGTTCAAGGGCATCTGTCCGATCGCCAGTCAGATGCTCGTGCATGCCGATCGGCGCAACTACGCAACGGCACTCATCACCTTGGATCCCGAGGCCCTGCCGCAGTGGGCGACGGAGCACGGACTGTCCGGCACGAACTCGCAGCTGGCCAGTGCGCCAGCGGTTCGCAGCTACGTCGAAGGCTGCGTCACCGAGTTGAACGGGCGGTTGAACCGTTGGGAGACGATCAAGGACTTCCGGATCCTCGAGGAGGATTTCACGGTGGAGTCCGGCGAGCTCACGCCCAGCCTGAAGATGAAGCGCAAGGTCGTCGAGACCAAGTACGAAGAAGTACTGGACTCCATGTACGACGGACGTTCGAGGGGGTAGTGCATGGCTGCACAGCTCGACGTGATCGTCGAGGGGTATGCCGACGAGCACGTTGCGGGAACCGTGAGCCTGATCCGCGACGGTGACGCCGTGATCGTGGTGGACCCAGGCATGGTCCGGGACCGCACGGAAATCCTCGACCCGCTCACGAGGTTGGGCGTCGCTCCCGAGCAGGTGACCGACGTCGTGTTCAGTCACCATCACCCCGACCACACCCTGCACGCCGCCCTGTTCCCGCAGGCCCGGTTCCACGACTTCATGGCGATCTACCACGGCGACGTGTGGGAGGACCGAGAGGCAGACGGGTTCCGCCTGGGATCGGCCACCCACTTGCTGCAAACGCCCGGTCACACCGATCAGGACATCTCGACCGTCGTCGAGACCAGCGACGGAGTGGTCGTGCTCACCCATCTCTGGTGGACCGCCGACGGTCCGGCCGACGACCCGTTCGCGCCCGACCGTCAGCAGTTGCGGGCCGCCCGGGAACGGGTGCTGGCCCTCGAACCGGTTCGGATCGTTCCGGGGCACGGCCCGGCGTTCGTCCCGTCGCCCGAGACCCCCCTCTAGGTCGGTCGGTCCGCCGCCTTCAGCATCGACCCGGATCGGGTCCACGCAACGAGCGGGATCGGTGTTGATCAAGGAGAAGATTTCGGGTTCTGGTGGTCAACTTGCCCATGAAGTCCACGATCAACGGGGTGGGGGTGTGGGGTGCCGTCGACGTTGCCTGAGGGTGAACCGGTCCCCGCCGACGGCTCGCTTCCGGTCCCCGCCGGGGCCCGACCACTGGGCTGGTACGTGCACGTGCCCTACTGCGCGAGCCGGTGCGGCTACTGCGACTTCAACACCTACGCCATCGGCCCGGGCGCAACCGCGCCCGGCGGTATGGGTGCCGCCACCGCCGTCGGCGCGGCCCCCGAGACGTCCGGTGCGGGGTCGCCCGTGGGGTGGGCGGCCGGCGCAGTGGCCGAGGTGGCCCTGGCCGGTCGCGTGCTCGGCCCCGACGCGCCCCCCGCCCGAACCGTGTTCTTCGGCGGCGGCACGCCCACGTTGATGCCCACGGCCGACCTCGCCCGCGTCCTCGGTGCCATCCGCGAGACGTTCGGGTTCGCCGACGACGTCGAGATCACCACTGAGGCCAATCCGGAGAGCGTGACGCAGGAGTCGTTGGTGCAGCTACGTGCGGCTGGCTTCAACCGGTTGTCCCTCGGCGTGCAAAGCGCCACGCCGCACGTCCTGGCCACCCTCGATCGACACCACACCCCTGGTCGCGCGGCCGACGTCGTCGGCTGGGCCCGGGCTGCCGGGTTCGACCAGCTCAGCCTGGACCTGATCTACGGGACACCGGGGGAGACGTTGTCGGACTGGGAGACGACGTTGCGCGTCGCCGGGTCGCTGCATCCGGATCACCTCAGTGCCTACGCACTGATCGTCGAGCCTGGAACCCGCCTGGCGGCCAAGATCGCCCGCGGTGAGCTGCCGGCACCAGACGACGACGACCTGGCCGACAAGTACCTGCTGGCCGACGAAGCGTTCGTGACCCACGGCCTCACCTGGTACGAGGTGTCCAACTGGGCGGTCTCCCCGGCGGCACGGTGCCGGCACAACCTGGGGTACTGGCACGGCGACGACTGGTGGGGGGTGGGACCCGGTGCCCACAGCCACGTGGACGGGGTCCGCTGGTGGAACGTGAAGCATCCGGCGCAATGGGCGTCGCGCCTGGCCGAAGGGCGGTCGCCGGGAGCGGGCCGAGAGGTGCTCGATCCCGAGCAGCGTCGAGTCGAAGACGTCCTGCTGCGCGTCCGTCTGGCCGAGGGGCTGTCGGCCGACCGGCTCCTCCCGTCCGGACGCCGCGGCGCCGAGACCGCGGTCAGCGACGGCTTGATCGACCCCGACCGCTGGTCCGATGGCCGGGTCGTCCTCACCCAGCAGGGTCGCTTGTTGGCCGACGCGGTCGTCCGGGGTCTGCTTCCGGACTGAGGCCGCGGCAG
>Ga0302322_100000302_pt1 | contig 36849 bp, 30 predicted proteins | sample Fen_T0_2_FD_203757 | JGI IMG/M metagenome (GOLD analysis project Ga0302322, IMG submission 203757) | Peat permafrost microbial communities from Stordalen Mire near Abisko, Sweden - Fen_T0_2 | ecosystem: Environmental > Terrestrial > Soil > Wetlands > Permafrost | place: Sweden: Abisko...
GCCTTTGATTTTTCAGCTCCGTAGGAGCGACATCGGCTCACGCCTCCGGCCCAAAACTTCACGCGGTTCAAATCTCTTGCTCGTCGATTCCACCGAAAACAGCGAAGAACCAACCCGATTGGGGTTCGTTTCGCCGATTTGCCTTTTTGCGGACCACTCCAAGGCGGGAGGAATGAGAAATTTTTTCCTGCTCCGGTGGCGCGGCCGACACCGAACCGGCTTGGGTTCTGAATTTTTAAAAAATTTAGGGTTCTGTTTTTCAAGGTCAAAGAATGTTGGCTGTACCATGCGGGGCACAGGCAGGCAAAGTGCGCCTGGCTCGGGGCAGGAACGAAAACTGTTTTTGAAAGCGATGCCACACTTCCCGCCGGGAGTGCGGCCAATAAAAGCAGCCGGCGATTTATTTAATTCGCCCGCCCGAGGCTTGAGCAACGGCGAGGGGGCTGGGGCCAACCCGGTTTTAGGCGCGATGAACGCGGCCTTTGGTTAAACCAACCGGGCATTCGGAGGGTGGGAGAAATATATAAGAATTGATTTTCTGTGAGCATTTTTTAACATAAAAGAATAATGCTTCCTTTTGGGGTGGTGGTTCCGACTAAAAACTCAATGCGCTATTTGCCAGCCCACCTGGCGAATCTGGCGGCTTGGATTGACTTGGCGGAGCAAGTCGTGGTGGTGGACAGCGATTCCACGGATGGCACGGTGGAGTTTCTCAAAAAAAACCTAAGGCATCCGCGGGTGTGTTTTGCCACTCATCCACCCGGACTTTACGCGTCGTGGAACCACGGCATCCGCCAGCTAACGACGGAGTTTTGCTATCTCTCCACCGTCGGTGATTCCGTGAGCCGCGCGGGACTGGAACACTTGGTGTCCACGGCGGCAGAACTGCGCTGCGACGTGCTGGTCAGCCGGCCCGATTTTCTGAATGAAGCGGGCGAGCCGGTGCCGGGGCCAGACTGGCCCATGGCTGAGATGGTGCGGCGCTTGAATTTGGCGGCGCCGGTCCGGTTGCCTGCGGCCATTGTGCTGGCGACGGCCCTGACCCACACCGGCGGGGCCATCACGGGCAGCTGTGCCAGCGATGTGTTCCGCACCGCGATCCTGCAGCAAGCACCTTTCCCCCTGGATTTCGGCACGGCGGGAGACGGCGCCTGGTGCCTGCAGCAGGCGGCCCGCCTCCAGTGGGCCGCAACGCCCGCAAAAGTAACGACTTTTCGCTGTCATCCACCCACCGCTTCGGCCGGGGAGGTAAAAGCGGCAGCCACCGCCGAGCAGTTGGCGCTGATGGCCAGACAAGCGGTTTTAGAATGGCTGGCGGCCGATCCTCACACCCCCTCAACGGCGATGCGGGCACACTTCCGGCAACTTATGGAGCTGTTGACGGAACACGCAGCCGTCAGTCGCCGTTACAACTCCCTGCGAAAAACAAAATGGCCGTGGTTTATGAATCGAGCCGCCTGGCAGGCGCGCTCCCGGCGCGATCAAATAAAACCGAAACTTGCCCGGGTCATTGATAATATATACCAGTCCGTGGATTCGGGTTGGTCGGGCCGGCAAAACTTCACGGCCCGGAGCCACGACGTGCCGTGCCACCAGGCTGGAGGGACACCATGAGGCAATTCCACAGACAATTTTCACACCACCAACCGCCACCAATCCTCTGGCAAAGATCGACCGGGCCTTCAATTGCTGAAATCTATTCACCATGGGCGCCATTAACTTTTCCATCGACCCAGAGCTGATGCAATTTTTCCAACAGCGGCTGCACCTCACCACGTTCGTGGAGACCGGCACTTACCAGGGCGGTTCGCTGCGCGTGGCAGCGAAACATTTTCCCGAATGCCATTCGGTCGAATGGTCGCCCGAACTGTTTGCCGCCGCCCGGCAGCAGTTTGCCAACCGCCCGAACATTCATCTGTATCAAGGCGAATCAGCCGCCGCGCTGGCCGCCCAGCATGACAACTTTGCGCAACACCCGGTGCTTTTTTGGCTGGACGCGCACTGGTGCGTCGGCACCAACACCGCCGGCGAAAACTCGCAGAGTCCGGTGCTTCAGGAACTACGGGCGATCGGAAAGCTCCATCCCCGGAGCGTGGTACTGATTGACGACGCAAGGCTGTATCTTTGTCCCCCGGCCAAACCACACCGGTTCACCGACTGGCCCGACCTCCAGGACATCGCAAGCGCCCTGCAGTCGCTGAACCCGCAGCACCGGCTGATGGTGTTCAATGACGTGCTCGTGTTCTATCCCCAGGCGATCCAGGCCGACATGACCGCCTTTGCGCACCAGCGAGGAGTGGATTGGTCGGTAATTGCCGACCAGGCCAGAAAGCTGGCTGCGCAGCGGCCCCAATTGCTACGTCAGCCTCGCAAGTGGTTGCTGCATTTGTGCGGTCAGCAAAAACGCCCGGACCTTTGATTCGCCCGGGCGAGACCTGATCAATGCGGAAGGACGATGACGGCATGGATATAAACAGGAAATGAACGTCGATGATTGGAAAACAATTGCCAGGCGAAACCAGCAAACCCCATCCTTGCGGCCCCCCGGCGGGCAGCTGCAGACGGATTGATAACCATTGTCAGTTGAGAGATTTGGGAACCTAGCATCATGAATGTTTCGGATGAAATACTGCGGCCCAATTTGCTGATCCGGGCGCTGGCCTGGGTTTGGGTGCGGCTGGGCCGGATCGATGAACAAAAATACCGGGAAGCGGGCTGGAAGCATTACGCTGAAAAACTGCACTTTAAATTGCTCAGACTCTGCTTGAGCCGGAAGCGTTTTGAAGCCGCCGAAGAAATCCGGGTCACCCGCATCTCCGCCCGCAATTTCAACCAGTTTCGCAAAAAACAGGCGGCGAATCTGCGTCTGGATCCAGGTCGCGAATTAACGTTCAAACATTCCGGTTCCGGCGGGGATATCATTTATGCCCTGCCGACCATCAAGGCCTTGAGCCAGGGCCGGCCGGCAAAACTTTATTTAAATCCGCAGCCACGCAAGGCCAACGATCCGCACCCCTTCAACCTAAAAATGTGCGGGCAATTGATTCCCTTGCTCGAACATCAGCCCTGGCTGGCCGCCGTTCAAATCCATGCCGGGGAAGCCGTAGACTATGATCTGGATCAGTTTCGCCAGCTGCCCAGCATCAAAACCGGCCGGAACAGCATTGCCCATTGGTATTTTTGGTTGTACGCGGTGAGCGCTGACCTGTCGCAACCCTGGCTGGAAATTCAACCGGCGCCTGCCCCACGCGGTAAAATCGTCCTCGCCCGCAGCGGGCGCTGCCGGAATTTAGACATCCAATACGATTTTCTGCGCGAATTTGGCGAGATTGATTTCGTCGGCACTCCGGCCGAATACCAGGAAATGAGGCAGGTCTTGCCCACCCTCCAACATGTGGAATGCCAAAACATGCTGCAACTGGCCGCCGTCATCCAATCCGCCCGCTTCTTCATCGGCAACCAATCTTTCCCTTACTCCGTTGCCGAAGCGCTGAAGGTTCCGCGCATACTGGAGGTCTATCCCAAAATGCCGGATGTCATTCCCACCGGCGCACACACCGGTGAAGCCTTTTTCCAGTCCAATTTTGAAAAACTCGTCAAAGTTTTTTGGGAGAAAACCCGTTAGGCGGCGGCAGCTTCCGCCACCAGCACCCAGCCCCAGGTCAATGTCGGCGCGCTGAATTCCGCGAGCTGGGTGCCCAGCCAGTGCGGCGCCGGCTGGATCCAGTGCGGCGCTTTTTCGAGCTGCTCGTGAAAATTCGTGGCTTTGGTGAAGATCAAATCAATCACCACCTTCACCGCCCCCGGCAACAAACCGTTCGCCAGTCCGTAAAAAACCCCGCACAGCAGGCCCATGAAAAAGCGCCCGCGATAGGGCCGCACAAAGCCCCGGATTTTTTGCAAAAATTCGATCATCCGCACCATTTTTTTGAGGGATGCCGCCAGAAAGCGAATGTTTTGTTTTAAAACCGCCACGCTGGCGCCTTCGGTTTCGCCGCAGCGCCGCCATGGCTCCCTTGCCCGCCCCGCTGTTCCTAAAATGGTTTCTCTGAACTGTGCGCGCATTCCCCGGCAAATGCCCCGTCGCCAGCCTTGATCCGGGCCGCCGCCGGCGCGGTTCCATCCCGCTCTGAAACCTTCGGGCTGGGTCCGGCTTGGCGGGCCTTGAGGATTTCCTCCAAAAAAACCACGATCCGGCGCGATTGTTCGTCCCAGTTGAATTCCTTGATCATCCGCTCCCGGATGATCGCCGCCCGCCGCTGCAGTTCCGGCCGGGCCATGGCCGAAACCTCCACCAGCTTTTGCCGCAGTGAAGCCTCAAACCCGTCGGTTTCAATATAGATCCCCTCGTCGCCGAGCACCCCGTCCATGCCCGCCGTGCGGGTGGAAAGAATCGCCTTGCCCGCAATGCCATATTCAAAAACTTTCGAGGGCGCGCTGTTGGCCAGCCCCCACCGTGGCAGCCGGACATTAATGAGCACATCCACCTTTTGCGCCCAGACCAGACAATCCGACTGCCGCGGCAAAAATCCGTCGAACTGGAAATTCGGGTGGCTGGCCGCGATTTTTTTCAATTCTCCCGCCAGCGCGCCATGCCCGCAAACATGCAACGTCCCGGGCAGTTTGGCCGCCAGAAACGTATGCACCAGCGGCAGGATCGCCGAATGTTCCGAAAGCCCGCCGAAATAGCCAAACCGGATGGGCCCGCTTGGCGCCGGATCCGGCGCTGGCGGGTCATAGTTGCAATGAAACGCGCAGGGCACCCACAGCCACGGCACGCCCCGCGGCTCAAAGTAACGGCTTGCCCCCCGTCCGGAGACCAGGCAGGCGTCATACAGGAGCACCGATTCTTCATCCAACATCATCATGGGCTTGAACTTGTAGCGCAGCCGCCGCAACCAGTGAATCCGTTCGCCCAGCCCGCCGCTGTCGCCCAGCAGCAGCACAATCAGCGGCCGCCGGGCCTGCCGCCGGAGCCATTTAACAAAGTAATTGTAAACGGGTTGCAAATTGCGCACCAACACCACGTCCGGTACGCCCTCCTGCGCACACTTCCGCTCATATAACCCCCGCAGCTCCCGCCAAGCCCCCCACCGCCGCCAAAGTTCAGGCTTCCGATCCCAAAGCAGCAGCTCATTTTGCAGGCCGATGGAATCATCCTTGTGGCCGTCCAAATGGCCCCAAATTTTCGCCGGCAACAAGCCCACGGTGGAGATGCTGACGCGCTTGGCAAGTGCTTGCACCATTCGGGTTTCATAAACCGGCGCAGTAACGCACAACGGGCTAAAGACCCAAGCCACGCCCGGAGGAAAAGCGTTGCCTAAATAAAGCAGGCGCAGTTTGCTGGTATTCATGGCACAAGTCAGAATAATTATGAGGCAACTGGTTTTTGTAAAGTCATTTGCAGGGCTGCGCAGCTGGGCAATTCCGACTTGTTGTGCCGGAGGCTTCCGCTAAATTGAGCCCGGTGGCCGCCCCCAATTCAAACAATTTTCTTCAACGCACGCTTGCTGCAAAAAAAGTCATGGTGCTCGACCTCGGTTTTCTGGGTGACACCATCCATCTCCTGCCCGCGCTGTGGCTGGTGCGCCAGGCGTATCCGCAGGCGGAGTTGCATGTCACGGTGGCGGCCCACATCACCTCGTTTATGGACTGTGTGCCGTGGGTCAACCGCGTGTGGGGTTATATGCGCTATCCGCGCCATGCCACGCTCAAGGAAAACTGGCAGATGATCACCCGCCTGCGCCGGGAGAAATTTGATGTGGTCATCAATCTCAACGGTTCCGACCGGTCGAGCTGGCTGACGTTTTTGAGCGGCGCCCCCGCGCGACTCGGCCGGCTGCCCGATGATGGCGGGCCGTTGTTCTGGAAACGGATGTTTACCGCGCACGTTCACCATCCGTTCACGGAGGATCCGGTTTACGTGCAGCGCTGCCGCTGCCTGGAAAAGGCGGGGTTTCCATTCAGCGCGCCCGAATTTCATGCGCAGGTGGATCCCGCCGGGTTGCGGGCGGCGGATATTTCGGCGGCGGATAAGGGAACCTATTTTCATATCAGCCCGTTCACCACGGCGGATTACAAGGAGCTGGCGCCCGAACGACTGGCGGCCTTCATGGCCGCCCTCGCGGAACAATTTCCCGATAAGAAACTGGCGCTCTCCTGCGCCCCCACCGAACGCGAACAGGCGAAGCTAACGGCGCTGCTCGCGCTGCTGCCGCAGCGACCGTGGCGGGTATTCGCCGGCAACCTGAACCTGGTGCAACTGGCGGCGGTCATCCAACACAGCGCCGTGCATTTTTGCGGCGATACGGGGCCGCTGCATCTGGCGGTCATGACCGGCACGCCCACCGTGGCCTGGTTCTGGCCCAATCCCGGTCTGCGCCAATGGGTGCCCGCAGGCAACCAATATCAGATCATCGTGGGCACCCGGGAACCGGCGGCGCAGTACCTCCAAAAAATTGACCTGCCCGATTTGATCCGGGCCACGCAATCCATTCTGGCAGACCACCCTGAGAACCGCTAGATTGACGCGGTTAAACACACAGTTCATGAATCCGCCGTTAAAATTGCCCATTTCCGTCTGCATTATTGCCAGCAATGAAGCCCATCGCATCGGGGCCACCTTGAAAAGCGTCCAAAGCTGGACGAGTGAAATCGTGGTTGTGATCAATGACAACGGGACGGACGGCACGGACAAAGTGGTGGAATCCTTCGGAGGCAAAGTTTTCCGCGAACCGTGGAAGGGTTTTCTCAACCAAAAAAATTCCGCCGCCGACAAATGCACCCAGCCGTGGCTGCTCAACCTGGATGCCGATGAAGTGGTCACCCCGGAATTGCAGCAGGAAATCATCGCCGTGGTCGGCCAAAATTCACCGCGCCATGCGGCCTATGAATTTCCGCGCTGCGCCTTTTATTGCGGCCGGTGGATCCGTCATGGCGACTGGTATCCCGACCGCGTCCTGCGCCTCTGGCGCCGGGAGGCCGCCCGCTGGGGCGGGATCGAGCCGCACACCAAACTGGAGGTGCAGGGCCGGATCGGCCGCCTGCGCTCCGACCTGCTGCATTTCACCAACGAAAACATCACCCGCCAGATCTCGAAGATCACGTTTAACCACGTCGCCTTCGTCCAGCGCCGCCGGGCCAGCGGCAAATCGGTGGGCTTTTTTGAGCTGGCAGTGCGCCCGCCGTGGCGTTTCCTGCGCGCCTATTTTCTGCGGCTGGGTTTTCTGGATGGCTGGCAGGGGTTCTACATCGCGAAGGTGAGCGCCTTTTCCACCCTGACCCGGTATGTCATGGTCCGGGAGGCCGAACAGGAGCGAACGCCGCCCCCCACCGCGCCACAATGAGTCAGCCCGCCACAGTTTCCTTGATTGTTAGCACGTTCGATCAGCCGGACTATTTGCGCCGGGTACTGGCCGCAGTAAGCCGGCAAAGCCGCCGGCCCCAAGCCATGCTGCTGGCCGATGACGGTTCCGGGAAGGAAACCCGGGAAGTCTTTTCAAGCTGGGCAGCGCAACAGTCGTTCGCCTGCCGGCATCTCTGGCAGGCGCACACCGGCTTTCGCAAGGCGCATATTTTGAACCAGGCCGTCGCCGAGGCGGATACGGAATACCTCGTGTTCCTTGATGGCGACATGGTGCCGCACCATGATTTTATCGCCGATCATTGTGCGGCTGCCCGGCCCGCCGCTTTCATTCAAGGTCATCGCGCCCTCGTGGAACGGCAGGCGGCCGCTTGGTTTGGCCAGCAGCAGTTGCCGGCAGATCGCTGGCGTGCCTTGTGGCAAGGGCAAATTTCCGGCTGGAAAAACGCCTATCGCTGGCCGTGGCCGGTGCTGTCCAAGAAAAACCACCTGCGCGGGGTTCGCGGCTGCAACTTAAGCCTTTGGCGGGCGGACATGGTGCGCGTTAACGGTTACAATGAAGCGTTTTCCGGCTGGGGACGCGAAGATTCGGAGTTTGCCGCCCGGCTGATGAATGCAGGCATCCAGCGGCTGGATTTGCGGGGCCGGGCGCTGTGCTTCCACCTTTGGCATCCGCCGGCGAGCCGGGCCGGTTTGACCGCCAACGACGGTCTGCTGGAGGAAGCCATCCGTCGCCAAACCACCCGGTGCGAGCATGGTTTGGATCGCCATATCTAAACAAACATGGAAAACATCCTGATCATCCGGCTTAAAGCCATCGGCGATGTGGTTTTCACGCTGCCGGCCGTCAACCTGATCCGGGATCATTTTCCAACCGCCAAAATCAGCTTTCTGACCTCCCAGGAAAACGTGTCGCTGCTGCATGGATTCCGGGCGGTGGATGAGGTCATTGCGCTGGACCGCGCGGCCTTTCGCAGCGGCAATCCGCTCCGCATCCTGCCAGCCGCCGGGCGCTTGCTGCGCCGTCTGCGCGCGGGAGAATTTTCACTGGCCGTGGATTTCCAAGGCTTTGGCGAAACCGCGTGGTTCACCCGGCTCTCAGGCGCGCCACAACGCTGGGGCAGCGTTTATGGCACCGGCCGGAGCTGGGCTTACACGCGGGGCGTGATCCGCGAAAAAACCATGCATCCCGCCGATTGGAACCTGCACCTGCTTCATCAAGCCGGGCTGAAAGCCAGCCTCATTCGGAATGACTTTGCGCTGCCCGCCAGCGACCTCCAAGCCGCGCTCGCTTTTATGGCGGAAAACAAACTGGAGTCCCGCCAGCCACTCCTCCTCATCCAGCCATTCACGAGTTCGCCGCAAAAAAACTGGCCGCTGGAAAACTATCTCGCCGTGGCCCGGCACTGGCGCCAGCAGGGCGTGCAGATTATTTTCATTGGCGGTCCGGCGGACCGACCCAAGCTGGCCCCGGCAGCGGTCGAAGGTTTTTGCGTCGCGACCGGCACCTCGTTAATGGTGTCCGCCGGCCTGACACAATTGGCGACGCTCACGCTCGGGGGCGACACCGGGCTGGGCCATCTGGCCGTCGCACAAAACAAGCGGGTAGTGATGCTGATGATGCACAAAAAACCGGGAGCCTGCGTGCCCTTCCAGCATCCCGACTGGGTCCTCACGCCGGAAAACTCCGAAAACATCGGGGAAATCACGGTGGCCTCCGTGATCCACGCAACGGCAGCCGGACTCAATCCACCCGCTGGTAATGTTTCTTGTTGAATTTAAGGCCGAAGGTTTTTTCCAGCCACAACAGGCGCCGGTGTTTTCTTTCGCGGGATGTCAACCGATGGTTGGGGTCGGCCTGATAAAGCCCGGTGGCCGGCGGCAGCCAGGCTTGCACCGCGAGCGGATGCGGGCCGGTGAACGGCTGCAACACCGCCGGGTCAATCTGGGAATAGTCCATCGGCTTGGGACGGGAGTCGTCCCAATATTTCTGAACGCTGGCGGACTTCAAGTTCATCTGCGCCTCGCTGCGCACCCAGCCGTAATGGTAAATGGTGGCGCCGGTGTGCGCGGCGCGCGGATAGCGCGACCGCTTGTGCCCGTCCAACACATTGAAAAATAGCGCTTCGCTGGACCAGGCGGGAATCGTGTTCCGAATAATGCGGACTTCGCTGCGATACCAGCCCGGCGACCACGCGATGGTGTTTTGATTGCCGTAAAAATGCAGGTAGTCGAAGGCCAGCGCCTCCACCCTTTCATCGGGAAGATATTTCTCCATGGCGGCGCGAATTTTGGGGAGGTCGGCCTCGTGCAACACCTCGTCGGCCTCAAGATAAAACGCCCAGTCGCCGGTGCAGTTGAAAAGCGCGATGGATTTCTGCTGGCCGTAGACAAAGCCGCCCACGCTGTAGTCCCCCCGCATCCGCTCGTTCCATTGGGTGGGGATGAGGCGGATTTTTGGCTCAGCCAGCTCACGCAACATGCTTTCCGTCGCGTCATCGCACGGGCCAAGCGCAATGACGAATTCATCCACCAGCGGCAGCAGGGAGCGGATGGACGCGACGAACGGATAGCCCAGTTTCTGGCCGTTGCGCAAAAAGGTGAACCCGCTGACTTTCATGGGCGGATGCTAACGTGGGGGTGATTAATCGCCCAGCAGCTTTTTCAAGTGCGCCCGGGCGGCTTCCTCACGGGCGTTGAGGACGTCCTGGCCCACCCATTTGCGGCGGATGAATTCAAAGTATTCGCAGAAATTGCCCAGGTGTTTTTCCGACACCAAGTCGGCGCGGCGCTCGCGGCATTGCTCGGCCACGCGCGGGTCATAATGCTGGCAGTTGAGGCACACGCGCAGGTCGGCGCGGCATTTCATGCAGGCCTCGCCGCGGCCGGGATTGCCGTTGATCGTCCACGGTTCGCCGCAGTTGTGACAGTGTCTCGTCATATTGATTTACGATTGATGATTTGCCATTTACGCTGGTGCTGAAAACAATAACCACTCCCAGCCGCCGCCGCCAATGGCAAAACTGATCGCCTGATGAAAAAAATCCTGGCCCCCATCGTCTGGTTTCTGATCGCGCTGCTTGGAGCCGTGGCTTACGCCACCCTGGCCTGCCGGCGCGGCGAAGCGGTCAACTCGGCCTATCTGCTCATTGCCGCCATTTGCACGTATGTCATCGGCTACCGATTTTATTCGAAGTGGATTGCCGCGCGCGTGCTGGCGCTGGATGACCGCCGCGCCACGCCGAGCGAAGTCCACGACGACGGCAAGGATTTCGTCCGCACCCACAAATGGATTGTATTCGGCCACCATTTTGCGGCGATTGCCGGGCCGGGACCGCTCGTGGGTCCGGTGCTGGCGGCGCAATTCGGCTATCTGCCCGGCGCGCTGTGGATTTTGATCGGCGTGGTGCTCGGCGGCGCGGTGCAGGATTTTGTGATTCTCTTCTGCTCGATGCGGCGCGATGGCAAATCGCTCGGCCAGATGGTGAAGGAAGAGCTGAACACCACGGCCGGGATCATTGCGCTGGTGGCGATTCTGGCCATTCTGGCCATTCTGCTGGCGGTGTTGGCGCTGGTGGTCGTACGCGCGCTGGCGGAAAGTCCGTGGGGCGTTTTCACGGTGGGGGCGACGATTCCCATTGCACTCTTCATGGGCGGCTACATGCGGTATGTGCGCATTGGGAAGGTGCTGGAAGCCTCGGCGCTCGGCGTGGGCCTGTTGCTGCTGGCCGTCTGGGGCGGCAAGCTGGTCCATGGCAGCGCGCACTGGGCGCAGGTGTTCAGCCTGACGGACATCAACCTGGCGTGGAGCATCATTCTGTACGGCATCGCCGCCAGCGTGCTGCCGGTGTGGCTGCTGCTGGCGCCGCGGGATTACCTGAGCACCTTCATGAAGCTCGGCACCATTTTTGCGCTGGCGCTCGGCATTCTGCTGGTGCTGCCGGATTTGAAAATGCCGGCATTCACCGCCTTCACGGACGGTTCCGGGCTGATCGTGGCGGGCAAGATCTTTCCCTTCTGCTTCATCACCATCGCCTGCGGCTCCATCAGCGGCTTTCACACGCTCATTGCCAGCGGCACCACGCCGAAGCTCATCACCCGCGAAAGCTATGCCCGGTCCATCGGCTTCGGGGCGATGTGCCTGGAATCGCTCGTCGCGATCATGGCGCTGATTGCCGCGTGCACGCTGGAGCCGGGCGTCTATCTGAGCATGAACATCAAGGGCGAGCCCACCGCCATCGTCGCCAAAATCAACGCGCTCAGCCAGCCGGCCTTCCACGCGTCCGGCGAAGAAATGACGGCGCTGGCCAAGGAAGTCGGTGAAAAATCGCTGTATGGCCGCACCGGCGGCGCCGCCACGCTGGCGGTGGGCATGGCGCAAATTTTTGCGAACGTCACCAAGGGCCGCTGGCTGGATCTGTGGTATCACTTCGCGATCATGTTTGAGGCGCTGTTCATCCTGACCACGATTGACGCGGGGACGCGCGCAGGACGGTACATCCTGCAGGATTTTCTCGGCCACCTCTGGAAGCCGCTCGGCAACACGCGCAGCATCCCGGCCAACCTGCTCGCCAGCGTGGTGCTGGTGAGCGCGTGGGGGTGGTTCCTGATCCAAGGCGTGCGCGACCCGCTCGGCGGAATCAATTCGCTCTGGCCGCTGTTTGGCATCGCCAACCAGATGCTCGCGGCCATCGCTTTGTGCCTGGGCACGACGGTGATTCTGAAGATGGTGCTGGCGGGCACACCGCGGCGTTCCCCGGCGCTGGCGCTCATCACGCTGATCCCGCTGGGGTGGCTGCTGGCGGTGACGTTCACGGCGGGGGTGGAGAAAATCTGGCATCCAGACCCGCGGATCGGGTTCCTCGCGCAGGCAAATTCGCTGCAAGCGAAGAATGACGAACTGCAACGCATTCATACAAAGGCCACACAAGACCTGTTAACATTTACCGCAACGAATGCCGGAAAGCCAACGGAGGCAGAATTTCCTGCCAAGCTGGCGGCATTGCAAAAAAATGCCGACGAAACGCGGAAGCCCATGGCCACAAATAGTACGCTCCGTTTCAACAACCGCCTCGATGCGGCGGTGACGGGGATTTTCCTGGCGCTCGTCTCAGTGATCGTCGTCTTTAGCGTCCGCGAATGGTTCCTGCTCCTGACCCACCGCAAACCGGCGGTGCTACACGAGACCAAGCCGGTCTGGCTGCCGGATTACGCGCTGAAAGAAACGGGGCCGAATCTGCGCACGGCGGCGGGCGCGGCCGCGCTGGCGATCGGGCTGGCGAAGGAACTCTCGGGCGAAACCCAATTCGAGCGCGCCAAGGAGCAAGCCTGCGTCTGCGAGCAGCATTCCGACCAGCAAGTGTTTGCCAAAACCACGGAAGCACGCTTCAACGGCGTGCGGCGGTGCTGCTAATTCGGCTCGCGGAACTCCCCCTGCCACCGCAAAATAACGCCACATGAAACTCGGCATTTATGGCGGCTCGTTCGACCCGGTACACCTCGGTCATCTGCTGGTGGCGCAGGCGGCCATTGAGGAACTGGGGCTGGACCGGCTGTATTTCATTCCGGCGGCGCAATCTCCGTTCAAGCCGGAAAACAAGCCCGCGCCCGATGCCGCGCGACTGCAACTGCTCCGGCTGGCGCTCGCAGGCCATACGAACTGCGAAATTGACACGCAGGAAATTCGCCGCGGCGGCATTTCCTACACCGTGGACACCCTGCGCGATTATGCCCGGCGTTTTCCCGGGGCGGAGCTGTTTTACCTGATCGGCGCGGATCATGTGGCCAAGCTGAACGAATGGCGCGAGCCAGCGGAACTGGCGCGGCTGGCGGAATTCGTCGTGATTCCGCGGCCCGGCGGCAATCCGGCGACATTTCCGGCCCCGTTTCGCGGCCAGCGGCTGCGGGGGTTCCCCTTTGCGGTCTCCTCCTCCGAAATCCGGGCCCGGGTAAAAGCCGGGCTGAGCTTGGAAAATCTCGTCCCCGCTGCCGTGGCCGAAGCCATCCGCAACGGGAAACTGTACCGGCCGGAGTAGTGGATTGATGGATTGATGGATTGATGGGGGGGGGGCCGGCCAGCAGCAACGGCCCAGCTTGGCGGGTGAAAATTGGGTTGTTTGACTTTATTTGGGTTAAAAATGGGTTTGATTAGGGGTGTAATGGGGGTCTTAATGGGTTCGTTTTCAACTTTTCATTTTTCGTAAAATCATCGTATTACATTTAGATGTAGCGGCTTAACATCGATTTTAATTTGGGTTCGTTTCGTAATTTTTAATCTTTTGACGGAGACTTCCAAGGTTGGACGAGAGGGTAAATTTTTCCCGGTCCGGTAACGCGGGCGCTGCTGGTACGGCTTGGGTCTTGAACTGCTGAAAATTTTAAGGCGCTATTTTTCATGGCCAAAGAATCTTGGTTTATACCACACGTGGCACGGGCAGGCAGAAGTCAACGGCTCCCCCCGGCTTGGGGTTAGGAGCAGTTTTCTGCTTATATGAGTTTTTTAAACCTGCTTTGTGTGATTGTCAAATTATTTTTAAGATAATCTTGCCGGTGGTTTCACGGGGAATAAAAATGCCATTTATTCGGGGTTGCGGCGGCCGCGGAAGGGGACGCGGTGGAATGCGTGGCTTGAGCCTCGCTGTGTGGGCGGCTCCCAGACTGGAAAACCATCCAAGGGGGGAGCCCGAAGGCGGGGGGCGGCGGGCGGCAATCATCACGGGAGGCAAGTCGCGCCCGCCTCAAATCCAGCAAAAAACCGTGTGTTCTGGATTCAGTTGTGGTTTAATATCCCGGTAATTTATGGATTCTAAAAATCTGGCATTGCTATGCCGCGAACTGGCGGACAATAAAAAGGGCGAAGACATTCTCGTGCTCGACGTGCGCAAGCTGTCGAGCGTGACGGATTATTTCGTCATCGCCTCCGGCTCGAGCCAGCCGCATCTGCGAGCGATCGTGGAGGAAATTTCCGGCAAGTTGCGCGATGACCACGACCTGCGGCCGATCCGGGCGGAAGGGGCCAGCACCGGCTCCTGGGTGGTGCTCGATTATTTCGATGTGATTGTGCATTGCATGCTCAGCGAAACGCGGAAACGCTACGACCTGGAAGGTCTCTGGGGCGATGCCAAGCAGATCAAGCCGGCCGCGCCGAAGAAAAAAGCCGCGCCCAAGGCCGCGCCTGCCAAGGCGGCCCCGAAAGCAGCCAAAGCCGTCAAAGTTGCCAAGCCTGCCAAGCCCGCTAAAAAGTAACCGCCGCCATTTTAAGAAACAGGCCGCCGGATCACTCCGGCGGCCTTTTCTATTTAGAGAAACTCCAGAACATGAACATCAATGCTCTGGTTCGCGGTGTTTGGCAGGTCATTGGCCAGGTTGAGGTTGAGCTACTTCGCAAATATTTACCATTCGAAGTTTGCCACTGCAAAGGGTTAGCCATTTACTTTTCCTGAAAACATTTCACTATTGTCGCGTATAAACCGGATCAGAGCCCCCTCGATCTTGTCTGCAAGATCGGAGTAATCATCGTCCACGGACTCAAAATCCGCATCTTCGTAGCTGGCCATGAACGCTTCGATTGTGCCGCTTTCGTTTGCGGACGCCAGTTTGCCGCGCACCGACTTCTCGACTTCCAACGCCCGAGCGATCACTGAGGCCAGCCCTGCCAAACCAACAAGTTCCGCCCCCTCGCGGGCGTGAATGACGGACTCGCGACCATTATTATAAAACATCTGGTTGAATCCACCGTTGTTCACCTCCGTTTCCAAAAGCGTGAGGAAGTAAACTGCGGAAAATCCAAGACCCAAAGGGGGAACTCTCGCCACGTCGTGTTCCCAATCTTGCTCAATCCTAACCCCCACGAAATCCACGATTGCTTGAGTCAAGTGCTCATCTGGGATACCGCGAATGATCTTCTCATTCAACTCCGTGTAGATCTTTCGGTTCAGGAAGGCGGTAGTGAAGGCCTCAAAATCCTTTTCCAGATCGGCATACTCGTCCGAGTCAGACTTCGAATCGTCGTGCTCGTCGCCTTGGTTTCGATGGCTCATAAGATTCGTGACACATTCAATGGATAGGGAAAGCAATGGACGCGCACTTTCATTGGCTAACGCTCCAGATCAGAGATCCCGCGCCAGTAACAACCGATTGCCAACCGCGATGCTCTCGCGGGGTTCTCGGCATCCGACTTGTTCGGCAATTTCAGGTGTCGGCTTTGATTTCATGCTGACGACTCCAGTAGGACGGTGGCTGAGTAGCCTCCGAAATCATTTCCTCGATGCGCTCCGGCGAATAGCCCCAATCTTTCGCTTTCTTGCGAGCCTGCTCGGGAGTGAAACGCCCATACCAAACTCCATACATAATAGTCGCGGTGCGCTTACTCGCACGCCACGGTGGAGCGGGAACACGGGACTCGCACTTCAAACTCGCCCAACAATCGGATAGCCATCGTGTAAACCACATAATGCTTCGACACCTAACTCTGGTTAAGCTACCGCCGGTTCGCATATCCAGAATGCATTGTTACGGTTTTCGACTTTTTGCGAACTTTTCATATCCAAGGGAACTGTTTCTGGATACACAACCGCCAGTCGTGGATCAACCTTAATCAATTCAGCCGCGACACCGCGACGGGGAACAAAAGGCCGCCGGATCACTCCGGCGGCCTTGGCCATTTCAAAGCAGTTCGGGAGCATTTCCAGCAATGCTCCAGCGTTGGCGACAGGATTTTATTGGGCTGCGGCCAAAGCGCCAGAGGGTTGGCGCAGTCCAAGACGGTGGCGCGCGATGTCATGCGTTCGGCGCAGGCGGAAATAGGGACCGCGGATTTCACGGATGACGCGGGTTTTGGGGCGCAGGCCTGGGCCGATGTCGCCCCGACGGGGCTTGGAAATCAAAGGGAACGGTCGTTCTACAAATATGTCGCCCCGGACGGGGCTGGTGGTGGGCGCGCGCAGGGGACATGGTAGGTAGAGCATTTCCAGCAAGGCTCTATCCGCCAAGGCGAATCCACCGTCCCGCTGGGACGGGAAAACTTTGTTGGAACCTCACCAGACACTGGCGTGTCTGGCTAATGTCCGGGGTCGCTCCGCGACTAAATACCAGACACTCGCGTGTCAGGCGGGAGCATTTCCAGCAATGGTCTAGCCACCCAGTTTCGTGGGATCGCCCACGTCGCCCTTGTTGAAATCCACGTATTCCTCGGTGAGGTCGGCGGCATACATGACGGCGTTGGCCCGGCCGAGATTGAGGTTGATGTGCAGCTCAAATTCCTTGGGCGCTACCGCGGCGCACAAGGCGGCAAAAGTCGCCTTCGTGGGCTGGCCACGCTTGAGGCTCCAGAGAATCTGCTTCCCGCCCACGGCGCTGTAGCCGATGTCAATTTTCTCCTCGACGACCTTCGCGGCGGAATAGCCGATGGCGTCGATGATGCGGCCCCAGTTGGGATCGCCGCCGTGCCAGCTGGTTTTGACCAACGGACTGTTGGCGACCGAGCGCGAAGCGGCATCGGCATCCTGAATGGTTTTGGCGCCGTTCACCCGCACGGTCACGACGCGGTGCACGCCTTCGCCGTCGCGGACAATTTTCTTGGCCAACTCGAGGCAGACATGGTTCAGCGCGGCTTGAAACGCCTTGAAGTCCGGGCTTTTCGCGCCGAATTTCTTATTGCCCGCCAGACCGTTCGCCAAGACCAGCACGGTGTCGTTCGTGCTCATGTCGCCGTCCACGGTGATGCGGTTGAAGCTGTGGGCCACGGCTTCGTGCAGGGCGGCCGACAAAACTTTTTTATCCACGGCGGCGTCGGTGGTGATGAAGCATAGCATCGTCGCGTGCAGGCCGCCATGGGGCAAGGCTGCGGGGCGGGCGCCGGTGGCGCTCATGCCGGGCTGGATCATGCCAGCGCCCTTGCAGATGCCGCCGATTTTGACGGTTTTGCCGCCGAGCTTGAACGAGATGGCGACTTCCTTGGGCTTCGTGTCGCTGGTCATAATGGCCTCGACGGCGTGGGCGGCGTGCGCAGGGGTGGCGCCGAGTTCCATCGCGGCTTCCAAAATGCCGGCGCGGACGTTGTCCATGGGCATGGTCACGCCAATCCGGCCGGTGGAACCCACGAGGGCGCGGCCGGCGGAGAGGCCGAGCGTCTGCTCGGTGAAGGCCACCATGGCGCGGGCATCCGCCATACCCTGGCGCCCGGTGCAGGCGTTGGCGTTGCCGGAATTGATGACGACGACCTGGGCGCTGCCCGCCGGCATGCGTTCCACGCAGACCTTCACGGGCGCGGCGCAGACCTGGTTGGTGGTGAACATGCCGGCCACCGTGGCGGGCGTCTCCGAGACGATCAGCGCGAGATCGCGCTTCAGGCCTTTGTTCGAGCCTTTGCCGGTGCCGAGGCGCTTGATGTCGCAAAACACACCGCTGGCGAGAAAGCCCGTCGGCGCGACGATGGAACCGGAAATTTCGGTGAATGATTTTTTACTCATGTCGAAAAAGAATTTGCGGACTGGCGGTGAAAATTTCAAATCTTAACCGCATCAATTTCCAGCCGCACCATGCGGACATGGGCATGGCCGGCGGAATCCAGCGGGTGGCGGGCCAGGTAACGCCGGGTGACGGCGGCGATAAATTCCTCCCGGACGGCGGCGGGCACGCGCTGAACGTAGGGCAGCCAGGTGGCGCGCAGCCAGGTGGCCAGACCGGCGGCACCGGCGTACAGCGAATCCTTGGGCGCGAGTTCGAGCCGCTGGATTTTGAACCCGGATTGCGGCAGCCACTTTTCGTAGTCGGCGGGCGCGTAAAAGAAATAGGGCATGGTCATGCCCCGGAAAAATTCCCGCCAAAGCTGCAGCCGCATCTCCGGTCGGAGCGCGAGGAAAACATCGTGGGCATTGCCCTTGCCGCCGCAGGAGACGACGAGCCGGCCACCGGTTTTCAGCCGGGCGGCGGCGCCGCGCAGAAACGCCTGGTGATCATCGACCCAGTGCAACGCCGCGTTGGAAAAAATCAGGTCCACCGCCGGGGCGGCGGCGAGGTGACGGGCATCGGTCACTTGAAACGACAGGTTGGTATGCAGTGCGGGCGGAAAGGTGTTTTGCGCGAAGGCGATCATTTCCGGGGAGGCGTCCACGCCGGTCACCCGGCCGCGCGACACCGCACGGGCGATTTCGGCCGTCACCTTGCCATCGCCGCAGCCGACATCAAGGACGTGCTCATCGCCGCGCAGGTTAAGCTGCGCGATGAGCTCGCGGGCCCAGGCGTGCTGCACGACGGAGTTCGCGGCGTATTCCGCAGCATCCCATTGCATGGCTGGTGGGGCTTTCAACGGCAGGGATCAAAGCAGGCCCGCGGTTTCCGGCCAGCCGCAGAGCAGGTTCATGCTTTGCACGGCCTGGCCGCTCGCGCCTTTCACGACGTTATCTTCGGCGCTCATGACGATGAGCCGGCCGGTGCGCGGGTCGAGCCGCCAAGCGATTTCGCACACGTTGGTGCCCACGACATTTTTCGTATCCGGCAAGGCCTTGCCTTCCAGCAGGCGCACAAAGGGTTCATTGGCGTAAGCCTGATGGTAGCAGGCGGCGATCTGCTTGCCCAATGCCTCGGCCCCGGCGGCATCGTTGAAATGGGTGGCGGGCGCGAGATACAGCGTGGTCAGAATGCCGCGGTTCACCGGGATCAAATGGGGCGTGAACTGGATGGTGACGGGCGTGCCGGCGGCGAAGGAAAGCTGCTCCTCGATCTCGGACAAATGCCGGTGCTTGGGCACGCCGTAGGGGCGGACGCTTTCGTTGCATTCGCAGAAGAGATAATCCACCTCGGCCTTGCGGCCGGCGCCGCTGACGCCGCTGAGCGAATCGGCGATGATGCCGGCGGGCTTGATGAGCCCGGCCTTGAGGAGCGGAATCGTCGGCAGCAAAATGCTGGTCGGATAGCAGCCGGGCGAGGCGATGAGCAGGGATTTTTTGATCTCCTCGCGATACACTTCCGGCAGGCCGTAGACGGCCTTTTTCAACAGTTCCGGCGCGGGATGGTCGTGGGCGTAAAATTCCTTGTAGACGGCGGCGCTGCGGAGCCGGAAATCGGCGCTGAGGTCTATGACCGCGCAGCCGGCGGCATTCAGCGGCACGGCAAATTCGGCGGCCACACCATGCGGCAACGCCAGAAAAATCACTTCGGCCTGCTGCGCCAGCACGGCGGCATCCGGCTCGGAAAAGCGGAGCGTCCTGGATTTTGGATGGCTGGCAAACTTGGGAAACACCTGTGCGAGCGTCTGCCCGGCATTTTGGCGCGAGGTGACCGCCACGAGTTCGGCGTGCGGATGGTTCAGGAGCAACTGCACGAGGACTTCGCCGGAGTAACCGGAGGCACCGACGATGGCAACTTTTTTCGATTTCATTTAATTCAGGGGGAAATTGAACAACAAAGGAACCCGGGAACAAAGTTTTTTCGAGCCGGGCCGCGGGTTTCCGGGCGGGGCGAAATAAAAAACCCGCCGGCGTGAGCCAGCGGGTTTTGAAAACTCTTTCCGGGCGGTTAACGCTTCGAGAACTGGAAGCGTTTGCGGGCGCCGGGCTGGCCGTATTTTTTCCGTTCGCGCTCGCGCGGGTCGCGGGTGAGGAAACCTTCCTTCTTCAAGGCCGGACGCAGGGCGGCGTCGAACTTGAGCAGCGCGCGGGAAATGCCGTGCCGGGTGGCCACGGACTGGCCGATGGGGCCGCCGCCGCAGACATTGACGCGCACATCGAGCTTGTCGGCGGTGCCGGTGATCGTGAGCGGTTGGGAGACGGTGGAGCGCTGGGTGTCCAGCGGGAAATAGGCCTCGAACGTCTTGCCGTTGACGGTAATCTTACCGGTGCCAGCAGCGAGGCGAACCCGCGCAATGGAGGTCTTGCGGCGTCCGGTGCCGAGGAAATCGTTAGTCTTGGTGGCCATAAATTATTTAGCAGGAACGAGCACGGCGGGCGTCTGCGCTTCATGGTTATGCTTCGGCCCCTTAAAGACTTTCAGCTTGGTGATGAGCACGCGGCCGAGGCGGTTCTTGGGAATCATGCCTTTGACGGCGCGTTCGATCAACAGCTCGGGGTGTTTGGCGCGGAGGTCCTGGACAGTGGCGTACTTTTCGCCGCCCTTCCAGCCGGAATAAGTCATATATTCCTTATCCGTCTCTTTTTTGCCGGTCACGCGCACTTTTTCGGCGTTGACGACGATGACAAAGTCACCAGCATCAAGGTGCGGGGTGTACACGGGTTTATTCTTACCGCGCAGAATGTCAGCAACCTGCGCAGCCAAGCGTCCAAGGACAGCACCGTCGGCATCAATGACATGCCACTTGCGCTGATCTAAATTTACTTTCGGTAAATGCGTTTTCATCTAAAAAATCCAAACAAAGGGACGTGAAAGCTAACAAATGCGCGCATGAAGTCAACAAACGATTTGAAATAAATCGGATTGCCCTTTACAGCCCGGGGCAAAAGCGGAGAATTCAGGCATGAAGAAGCTGGTTTTGACCCTTGCGCTCGGGCTGGCGACCGGAATTTTCAGCCCGTTTACCGCGGTTTCCGCCCCGGCAGCTCAACCCGTGACCAAAACCCCGCCGCCCGGCGTGCAAATCGCCGAAACGCTCTCCACCATCACGGGCGTGGCCATCTCGCCCCTGCTCGGGGTCAGTGCGGTGGGCTGCTACCAATATTTCCACGCTCAAAACGACGAAGAAAAAGCCCGCCTGCCATGGTTTGCCAGCCCGTTCTTCTGGGTGCCGGCCATGCTGCTGCTGGCCGCGTGCTTTGTCAAAGACACTTACGGCGTGATGCTGCCAACCGCGGTGAAGAAACCGCTCGATGCGGTGGACGCGGTAGAGCATAAAATCTCCGGCCTCGTCGCCACCGGCGCCTTTGTGCCGATCATGGTGAGCCTCATCCACGAGGCAAATTCCACCGGCGGCCAACCGGGCGCCGGCCTGGCTTCGCTGGGTTTCGCCGCGGCCACGGTGCCCAACTGGCTGTACGACATGCTGGTGACGCCGGTGGCCATGGCGGCGTTCCTGATCGTGTTCCTCGCCTCCAACGCCATCAATATTTTGATTTTGCTGAGTCCGTTCACCCTCGTGGACTCGGCACTGAAGATTTTTCGCACGGCGATCCTCGCGAGCGTCGCGGGCAGTGCCCTCATGAATCCATGGATGGGCGCGGCCTGGGCGCTGGTGATCGTGTTCATTTCCTATCTCATCTCCGGGTGGTCGTTCCGCCTATCGCATTTCGGCCTAGTGTTCCTCTGGGAGTTTTTCACCGGGAGCAAACGCCGTTTCAAGCCGCACGCCACGGAAAACAACATGTTCCTGGGCCGCAAGCTGAATCAGGTGCCCACCCGCACCTACGGCAAACTGTTCCGCAACGAACAAGGCGAACTGGTCTTTCACTATCGCCCGTGGCTCGTCCTGCCGCAGCGCAGCCTGAGTCTGCCCGCCGGGAAATACGAAACCGGCCGCGGCTTGTTCTACTCGGAAATTCTCCGTATCGAAGGCAATTCCGCCAAAACGGTGATCCTGCTGCCGCCACGCTACCGGGGCCATGAGGAGGCGGTCGCCCAGATCTACCAATTCGCCGGCACGCGCGAGGTCGGCATCCGCGCGGCGTGGGCGTGGTTCAAGAGCCTGTTCGCCCGGTCGAAAACGGCGGCGGCGTGATTATTATTCCAGCTCCCGGCGGATGGACTGCAGCTCCTTGCGGTGCGCCTTGTCCGGGTGTGGATAGTCCAGCTTGAGGCCGGCCAGCGTGTCGTTGACGATTTGCGAAATGATGAGCCGGGCATTGGGCTTGTCATCGGCGGGCACCACGAACCACGGCGCGGCCTTGGAACTCGTGGCACTCAGGCATTCCTCGTAAGCTTTCTGGTAATCTTTCCACCGCTCCCGCTCCTGCAAATCATAGCGGCTGAATTTCCAGTTCTTCTCCGGGGTGTCAATGCGCGCGAGGAAACGCTTCCGCTGCTCCTCCTTGGAGAGATGCAGGAAAAATTTCACAATGCGCGTGCCGTTCCGGTGCAGGTGCTGCTCCAGATCCACGATGGAGCGGTAGCGGTCGGGCCAGAAATCTTTGTCCGCGAGCGTATCCGCCGGCAGCGCCTGGGCGGCGAGGATTTCCGGGTGCACGCGCACAATGAGGACTTCCTCGTAGTAAGAGCGGTTGAAGATGCCGATATTGCCGCGCTCCGGCAGGCAGCGGGTGGTGCGCCAGAGAAAATCGTGCGCCAGTTCCTCGGCGCTCGGATGCTTGAAGCTGAACACCTGGCAGCCCTGCGGATTCACGCCGGACATGACATGCTTGATGGCACTGTCCTTGCCCGCCGCATCCATCGCCTGAAAAACGAGCAGCAGCGCATGCTGGTTTTGGGCGTAAAGCCGGTCCTGCTGCCGGCTCAAATCCGCGACCTGCGCCGCCTGGACCTTTTCGTAATGCGCCTTGGATTTATAAAACGGTTTGACCGCCGTGGGCCATTGCTTGAGTTTGATTTTTTCGTCGGGCCGGACACGAAACTCTTGCGGATCAATTTTCATATGGCGTGTTGGTTGGTGATGGCTGAAGCCAGCCCGAGCCTAACCCGCGCGCCAGCCAAAATCCACCTCCGTTTTGGGCCACATCGCATCAATCACTTTATTGTTTCCATCAATGCCGCCCGAACTCTTTTCAATTCACGCCCTCAGCCCGCGTGGCGCTAGAGTAGCAACGTGAATAACAGCTTGTCCACGGGTTGCTCCTTGCCTAATCGGCGAAATCTACCTTCAATAGGCGCCGGCCGGAACATTTTGGTCAATATCTGGAATTCATCATGGAACCACTCGTCGTTTTAATCGTCGTCCTTCCGCTGGGCTTTGCCATCTGGCTCAGCGCCCGCATCGTTCAGGCGCATCATCGAATTGAAGAACTGTCGCGACGGCAGGACGATTTGGAACTTGAGGTTGTGCGGCTGAAAAAGAAATCGGCCCCCACTACCGCCGCCCCAACCGCTGCGGCCAAACAAGCAGCCGAAACTTCGTCCGCCGCTCAACTTGTGCCGCCGCCCCCGCCCCCACTCAAACCGAAGCTCACACCCACGCTGGAAACAACCACGGTAGTTATTCCGCCCATGCCGGACGTGCCACTGGCCCCCGTAATTCCAGCCCCGCCAGTAATCCCCACCATCCCCGCGCCACTGGAAACCGAAACCATCAAGCCATTCACCATGGCCGAACCTGAGTACTTCCCCACCCGGTCGTCAACCCAGGTGCCCCCACCCATTCCCACCCTGGCCCGGGCAGCTGAACCGCTGGCAACCGCTGCCATCACACCGCCGCCGCTCATTGCCAAAACAGAATCCGTCCCGCCACCCAAGCCGCCGCCAGCGGCGAAAAACGAATCCATCGAAATGCGCATTGGCACCTACTGGACCGTGCGCGTCGGCATCGTTATTATCCTGACCTGCCTCGCCTTCGCGGCAAATCTGGCCTACCAGAACATTGTTCCCAAACTCGGGCCGGGCGGAAAAATCTCCCTGCTCTACCTCGCCAGCGGACTGTTGCTGGGCGCCGGCGCGTGGTGGCAGCGGCGCGCGGCCAAAACCACCCTGAAAAACTATGCGCAGGTGCTGTTTGCCGGCGGCCTCGCCGCGGTCTATTTCACCACCTATGCCGCGCACCACATCACGCCGCTGCGCATCATTGAAAACGCGGCGGTGGATGGCGCCCTGTTGCTCGCGTGGGCGGGCGTCATCATGTGGATTGCCGACCGGCGCAAATCAGAGGTCATGGCCCTCTTTGCCGTGGGCCTGGCGTTTTACAGCTCGGTGATCACGCATGTCGGCGACTTTACCCTCTACTCAAACCTGGTGCTGACTTTCGCCGCCGTCGGGTTTCTCCTCCGCAACCGCTGGGCCGGCCTCTCGTTCGCCGGTCTGGTCATGAGCTATGCCGGCTATGCCTTCTGGCGCTTTCTGCACACCGACGGCTGGCGCTGGGCCACGCCGGATGAAGGCCTTAATTTTGGCGCCGCCTTCCTCGCGGCTTACTGGCTCGTTTTCACCGTGGCCACCTTTTTATCCAAGAGCGAGAAACTGACCGGCCCCAACCGGGCCGCCTTTCTCTCGTTGAACAACGGCGCCTTCTTCGCGTTGTTCTTGCTGACGATGCTGCAAGTCCACAGCGGCGGCTTTTGGAAATTTGCCCTCGGCTACGGCACCGTGCTGCTCGCTTTGGCGGCCCTGGCCCGAAAAACCCTGCCGGGCGAACCGCTCGTTAAAAACACCTACCTGACCCAGGGGCTGTTGCTCGTCACCCTCGGGTTCATCACGAAATTTGCCGGCTATCAACTGGCACTCGTGCTGGGCGTGGAAAGCGTGATGCTGTACCTCATGGGGACGCAACGGCCCAGCCTGGTGCTCAAGTTTTTCGCCTACGCCGCCGCCCTGCTGGCCACCGGCTGGGACATTGCCAGCCTGGAATCATTTGCCCCGCGCAGCCTCTGGACAAGCATGGCGCTGGGCGTCTTTATGGGAATCAACGCCGGCCGCGCCCGCTGGCTGGAAAAAGCCCCCCGGTCCGCGCGCCTCGAAACCACGGCCTTCACCCTCCTGGCCTTTGCCTGCTGGACCGCCGCCATGTGGAGTAACACCCTCGCACCGCACCTGCCCGTCGCACTGGTGCTGGGCGTGGAAAGCATTGTGCTGTTCAATCTCGTCGCCCGGCGGCAAAGTGAGACGCCGAAGGTTTTCGCTTATCTCGCCGCCGTGGCCGCCGTCGGCTGGGCCACGATCAACCTGGGGCATTTTGATCACACGGGGCTCTGGATTGGGACGCTCCTCGGCGGGCTGATGCTGGTGAACGCCTATTGGGCACATCGCGACACCCTGAAAGATGAAACCCAACCGCTCCGCACCGCACCCACCCTGTTCACCTTGCTCGCCTTCGCCTGCTGGTTGGCGGTGACTTGGTTCAACTCCACCGCCGAACACCTGCCGCTCGTGCTCGCCGCCGAAGCCGTGGCGCTGACCCTGTCCATCTATGTGCTGCGCCTCCGTGAAGTCACGCTGCTCGGGCAATTTTTTCTGGTGCTCGCCCAGGCCGCTTGGTTTGGACATTTCTTGAACGCCACGCCGCCGTGGTGGAACCCGCTGGCCCTCATCGCCGTCACCATCGGCCTGAGCCACTGGTGGCAAAAACAGAAAACCTTGACGGTCCCCGCCCGGTTCAGCACCGGCTGCCAGAGCCTATCCGCCCTGGCCGCGGTGGGACTGGTACTGGCTTGGCTGCACCCGCAAGTTCACGCGCCAGCCTGGCTGGCACTCACGAGCCTGCTGGCCGTCGCGGCAACCATCTATGGGGTGGTTTCCCGCGCCTGGCCGCTGGCAATTTGCGCCCAAATTTTTCTGGCCATCAGCACCTGGGAATTCTTCGCCCAGGTCTGGACCGAAAAACCGGACTGGTTCTTCCCGCTCGCACCGGTCGCGGGGTTGATCACGCTATCGCTCGCCGCCATCGGCTGGCTGGCGCGCCGGCCGGAAACCGCGAACGAAGTGCGTCAGCCAATTTTAAAAGTCGCGCTGGTCTATCGCTGGATCGCGCTGGTGATGTCACTCTCCTGGCTCTGGCAATATGTGCCGGCGCGCCAGCATGTCGGAGCATTCATGGCTGCCGCCATCGGCGCTTTTGCCCTGGCCGGCTGGAAGCGCAGCCGGGAAGCGCTGGTCGGGGCGGCAGTTTATGCCTTGGCCGCACTGCTCACGCTCTGGGCGGTGGAAGACTTAAAGATGGACGCCTATTGGCTGAATTTGCTGGCCCTCTTGTCGCTGCTGGTGATGCAACAGACGATTCGCCGCCTGCCCGGGCGGTTTGAACTGGCCGAAGCAATTCACGGTGGAATCATTTGTGTTGGCGGGCTCAGCCTGTGGCGGTTGCTCGGCTGCTGGGTGACCACCAGCGGCATCTTCCTGACCATGAGCTGGGCGGGGTTTGCCGTGGTATTCTTCGTTGCCGGCATTTGTTTGCGCGAGCGGTTCCACCGCTGGCTGGGCCTCGGCGTGCTGGCTGCCGCCGTCGGTCGCGTCGTGCTGGTGGACGTGTGGAAACAGGAAACCATCTACCGGGTGCTGACCTTCATGGTTCTTGGCGTGGCCCTGCTGGTCGTTGGCTTTATTTACAACAAATATCAGGACACCATCCGCAAATGGCTGTAGAACACAGCCGCCAAAAAACCGGCCGTGGCCGCCCGGGCGGCTGGTCCCGTCAGGCCACAATTTTCCGCAGGTCGGCCACCAGCGCATCCACGTCTGCCGCAGTGGTGTCCCAACTGCACATGAAGCGTGATTCATCCGGGGTGATCACGCCGGTGTAAAACTTCCAGCCGATGGCCTGTAATTTGGCCTCCGCCGTCGGCGGCAGCTTGGCAAACACGGAATTGGATTCCACCGGATAGGAAAGCTGCACGCCCGAGATCGGGCGCAGACCGGCTTCCAATCGTTTGGCCATGTCGTTCGCGTGCCGGGCATGGCGCAGCCAGGCGCCGTCCTTCAGCATTCCCAGCCAGGGCGCGGAGAGAAACCGCATCTTGGAGGCGAGCTGGCCGCCCTGCTTGCAGCGGTAATCAAATTCGTGCGCGAGCTGATGGTCGAAAAACACCACGGCCTCGCCCAAGGCAATGCCGTTCTTGGAGCCGCCAAAACACAGCACGTCCACGCCCGACCGCCAGGAGAGCTCGGCCGGCGACACGCCCAGCGAAGCGACCGCATTGGCAAAACGCGCGCCGTCCATCTGCACCCGCAGGCCCAACTGCCGGGCGGCGGTGCTCACCGCCTGGATTTCCGCCGGGGTATACACGGTGCCCACTTCGGTCACCTGCGTGAGGCTCAACGCGCCGGGCTTGGGATAGTGGATGTCGTTGCGCCGGAGCACGGCATGCCGCACCGTGTCGGGCCCGACCTTGCCATTTTCGCCCGGCAACACCAGGATCTTGCTGCCATTGGAAAAAAATTCCGGCGCCCCGCATTCGGAGGTTTCGATGTGCGCCAGTTCATGGCAGAGAATGCTGTGATACGGCTGACACAAGGCCGCCAGCGACAGCGAATTGGCGGAGGTGCCGTTGAAAACAAAGAAAACCTCGCAGTCGGTCTCAAACACGTGGCGGATCATGTCCGCCGCGCGCTGGGTCCAGGTGTCGTTGCCGTAGCTGACCTCATGGCCGGTGTTAGCCTCGGCCATGGCCGCCCACGCTTCAGGGCAAATGCCGGAATAATTATCACTCGCAAACTGGCGGCTTCGATTCATGGTCATATCATCCACCAAGATAGGCACTTTTCACCAGCGAATTTTGACGCAAGGCGGCGGAGTCGCCGGCGAGCGTGATGTTGCCGGTCTCCAAAACGTAGCCAAAACGGGAAATCTCCAGCGCGCGGTTGGCGTTCTGTTCCACCAGCAAAATGGTCAGGCCGCGCTCGCGGTTGATCTCCACGATCTTTTCAAAAATCGCCTTCACCAGCAGCGGCGCCAAACCGAGCGACGGTTCATCCAGCATGAGAAATTTCGGCCGGCTCATCAGCGCGCGGCCAATCGCCAGCATCTGCTGCTCGCCGCCGGAAAGCGTGCCCGCCACCTGCGATTGGCGCTCGTGCAGGCGCGGAAACGTGGCATAAACAAAGTCCAATTCGCGCCGGACCACCTGCTTGTCACGCACCAGATACGCGCCCATCTGCAAATTTTCCAGCACCGTGAGGTTGGCGAAAATCATCCGGCCTTCGGGCACGTGGGACAGGCCCCGCTTCACAATTTCGTGGGGCGGCAGCCCGGCGATGTTTTGGCCCTCATAAAGAATCTCGCCGCCCCCCGGCTTCACCAGTCCGGAGATGGCCCGGAGCGTGGTGCTTTTGCCGGCGCCATTCGCACCGATGAGCGTAACGATGCTGCCCGCCGCCACCGACAATGAGATGCCGTGCAGCGCGTTGATCGTGCCGTAGCTGGCCGTCAGATTTTTAATTTCAAGCATCTGGATTAACAAGCCGGGGGCAAAACCACCCGGCCGGGAAAAGTGCCACTGGAAAAACGTTGTTTCGCTGGTTGTTCATTTTGGCCCCTCCTCCCCCAGGTAGGCGGCAATCACCTTGGGATTCCGGCGGATTTCTTCGGGCGTGCCTTCGGCAATTTTCACGCCGTAGTCCAGGACGGCAATGCGTTCGCAGATGCCCATGACCACCGGCATGTCGTGCTCGACGAGCAAAATGGAAATCTGAAACTTGTCCTTGATGAACTGGATGAGGCGCGTCAGCGCCGCCTTCTCGGTCGGATTCATGCCGGCGGCAGGTTCATCCAGCAGCAGCAGCTTCGGCCGGGTGGCGAGGGCGCGAACGATTTCCAGCCGCCGCTGATCGCCATAGCTAAGGCTTTTCGCCGGTTCATCACGGAATTTGCCGAGCTGAAAAATCTCCAGCAATTCCATGACCTGCCGGGCGACGGCGGCCTCGCCCTCGCCAAAAGCCCGGCCGCGCCAGAGCGCATTCAGGATGCGCCGCGGGCAGTGCAGTTGCGCCGCCGCCCGCACATTATCGAACACCGTCAGCGAGCCAAACAGGCGGATGTTCTGAAACGTCCGCGCGATTCCCAACCGCGCGAGCTGATGCGACCGCAGCCGGCCGGTCGGCTGACCGGCGAACGAGATCGTCCCGGCCGTCGGCTGATAGACACTGGTGATGAGATTGAAAGCCGTCGTCTTGCCCGCCCCGTTCGGCCCGATCAGCCCCACCAGCTCGCCCGTGCGAATCTGCAGGCTCAGATCCGAAACCGCGGTCAACCCGCCGAAGCGGATCGTGACATTTTCGAGATTGAGCAAAGCGGCCATGAAATTAAAAATTAAAAATGCAAAATTAAAAACTCAAACTTCTCCGCCACGTTTGGTGGAGACAATGAGGGCACCAAAAACGCGTTTAAACGTCCTTTTTACAATATCCTGCGGCGGATTCTTTTGTGAATCACCCGCACTGAAATTGGCATTTTTCATTTTTAATTTTAATTTTTTTGTCTACGGAAGGCAAAAAGCCCCTGCGGTCGCAGAATCATCAGCACGATGATCAACAGAGAATAAATAATCATGCGGTATTCCGCGAATTCGCGCAAAAACTCCGGCAGCAATGTCAGCAGGATCGCGGCGAGAATCACCCCCACCGTCCGCCCCATGCCGCCGAGGATGACCATCATCACGATGTCGATGCTCTTGAGAAAATCAAAGCCAGTCGGTGACAGGAACTGCTTGTGATGCGCATACAGCCCGCCGGCGAGGCCGGCAAAAAACGCCCCGAACACGAACGCCGTGACCTTGTACCGCACGGGGTTGATGCCCACGGAACTGGCGGCTATTTCATCGTCGTGGACGGCAATGAAGCCGCGGCCATAAGTGGAATTGACGATGGAAGTGACGACAAACACCGTGATGGCCGCCAAAGCCCAGGCCCAGAAAAGCGTCGTCCGTTGCGGAATGTTCTTCAGCCCGCTGGCCGCGCCGACGGAATCCATGTTTTGCAGCAGCACCCGGATGATTTCGCCAAAGCCGAGCGTAACAATCGCCAAATAATCGCCCCGCAGCCGCAGGGTGGGCACGCCCACAGCCAGCCCCGCCAGGGCTGCCAACAAGCCTCCCGCCAATAACGCCGCCACGAAGATCAATGGCGTGAAGACGGGCGCCACCAGCCCGGAACATACGATGGAAATTTTCGCCGCCGTATAAGCGCCAACGGCCATGAACCCCGCGTGCCCGAGCGAAAACTGACCGGTGTGGCCATTGATGAGGTTTAAACTGACCGCAAGGATGACGTTGATGCCGATGTCAATGGCCACGCCGAGGTAATAATGGTTGAAGTACGCCGAAAAAGCCGACACCGCCGCAGCCACCAGAATGGCCGCAAGCAGAAAACGTTTGGCTCCTCTAAACATCACGCGCCGATGTTACGTGGAGGCCGGGCAAAATCCAAGCCATGCGAAGGCCTGGGAGCAAAAAAACCACCCGCCCCGGCCCCACGTCTGCTACCGGCCAACGGCTTTGGGCGATGACGCGGCGCTGCGATTCACACTACCTTTCGCGGACAGCCCCTGATTTTCAAAGCTTACGCCCAGATTCACGTCCGTGATGGCTGGAAATGGCAGGTTGGGAACCGTTTTTGGCTGGCCGGGATGGCCAAGCACCGAAGATTCCATGGTCTGCCACGTTTCGTTCCAAACATACGCACCGCCGCCGGGACACAGCAACTTCACCCCCCAGAGCTGTTCGTGTAATTTCACCGGATCGCGGTCGGGGTAGAGGCGTCGCCATTCGTTGAGAATGGGCAGGTTGTTCCAAGCGAGTTGTTGCAGATGCGCCTGATAATCATCCGCCATGGCCTTGAGCAATACATCCGCGAATTTCCGCTGCACCTGCAAGCCCAGACTGCTGCCCTGCCACGGCTGCGGATTGGCCGCGACCGGGGTGTTGGTCTGGCTCTGGAATGACTGGCGGTCCAGTGCCCGCTTCAGCAAATCTTCATTCAAAGTCACCGTCAGCGAATCCGGCGTCAGGGCGTAGTACACCACCCAGTTCTCGGACTCATCGGCGTCGCGGGAGAGTTTGGATGGTGCAATCTTCACATAGGGCCGGCCTTGATATTCCAGATTCTCCCAGACGGTCATTTTCGGCGCGGATTGGTCGGCAAAGGCGTGCACCGCCACCAGGAAAGCCGCGGCACCCAGAGAATTTTTAACTGCGAAATGCAGTCCCACTGGCAGCCGGGCCAGGGATTTTTCCATGAATTGACTCGCGTTGGTGGCGGCCGAAAGCTCGCTCCAAAACGGGGCCTCATCGGCATAGAGGCAGATGGATTGTCCAAGCCAGCTCAGAAAGTTGGCCTTCAATCCAGGCGCCATGTTGCCTACAAAGTTCCCGGCCTGCTGGATTGGCTCCGACCGGTTGTTCACCGCAATAATCAGCCGGGCCAGGGCCTCGGCATGGGGATCACCCGCGTCCGGAGTGACCTGCGCTCCTTTGGCGAAGGCGGCAAATTCATTGTAACGCGAATTCAAAATGAGCGGCATTACGGTCAGTTCGGCGGTCAGGTGGGCTTTGGAAACAGAAAACCGCACGGCGATGGGATCAAAAAATTGCGACCAGTTATTTTGATAACTGTCGCGCCAGCGACCATAGGCGGCGGCTTCCTGCGCCGTAACGGTGGCCAGCGGCAGTTCGGCGATGGGGGTCATGAAGTTCACCGAGCCGTAGATCGCCGAGTTCACACCGCCGGCAGTGAGTTCCAGTTTGCCCAGATCCACGGCGGAATAATCCGAAACCAAGGCCGCGCCCGCCGTTTTTCCGCGGATCAATTGATCCACCTGCCCGGCCTGCAAGTCTGCCAGCACGGCGGCGGCCCGGGTCCGGCGCGAGTCGGCAATGCGCCATCGCGGACCGCACCAACGGCGGATGGTTGCATCGCTCAACACCAGAAAGGCCGTCTCGTTCGTGACATTGCGCTGGTAACGCTGCCGGAAATACAGGTATTCATCCTGCGATCCCAACGCGGTGATTTTGCCCTGGGCCGTGCGCACCAGGGTTTCCAGTTGTTGACGCGAATTACTGACGAAAACCACGTTGGACACCGCAGCCACATAGGAGCAAATCGTGCGGTCTGGGGAAACCACGCCCGCATAAGGCACCCCATCGATCTCGCCACTAACCGCCTTGGCGGCGGGATTGGCGACACGGGCGGCCACCTGACGCGCCATGATGCTGGTCTGCAACACCTTCAGATTGCTGGCTTCGAACAGGACCGCCACATCCGTACCCACCCGCAGGAACGGATCCGAGCCCGTGAACGCCGCGCTCGCAATCACCTGCGGTCCCAGCAACCGTGAAAGATCGTTCAACCCCAGACACAACTGCTGCTGGTAACGCTCCCGCGCACCGGCATCTTCCGAGCGCGGTTCAAACAGCTGCAACACGGGCGTGCCATTGGCATCCGCCTCCTCCGTCATGTCTGAAAGCGCCTGAAACGAAGGGAAAAACACCGCATGTTGATCTGCGGGGATGTAGGCGGCGAGCGGATCCAGTTCCGTTTTTGAGTTCGTCAGCAGGGGCTTCCAATCCATGGCCCGGACGGTGATGCCCGGCAGGTTGGTGAGGGCGACATTCTCGGCGTTGGTGCCGCCGCGAATGGCCATGGCACGGTCCAGTTGTAAATTTTCACTCATGGCCCGGCCGCCGGTGAACAGCTCAAAGGTGTCTTCCAGTTCGGCAGGTCGCGTACGGTTAATCTGCCAAGCGTTGGCACTCGCGTTCTGATTGGTCCCGCGCTCCTTGGCAACCGTTTCGATCTGGTGGCGAAACCAGGCGGCCCCCGCCAAGTTCCGGTTTAACAGGTCGCGGTAAAATTTTTCCTTGGCCGCCAAAAATGCCGCCCGTGCTTCCGGCTTGGCCGCCGCCGGTGCCACTTTAAACCGCAACTGAACCAAGCCGCTGGAATCCGAATTCACCAGGAACAGCCGCCCGGCGACCGCTTGATTTTCCGGAGTGCAAATGGAAACCGTCTGTTCCGCGGCGCCATTGGGTCTTTCCCGCCAGGGTTCGTCGTCATTGCCGCCCCCGATAAATGCCTGACCACCGCCATCCAGCACCACATACGGCTCCATGGCGGCCATTCTCCGCCACTGCCGCCAGTTGCCTGAAACCGTATTGGACGGTATTTGCCCCTCGGTCAAGGTTAGTGCCGAAACCGGGATGTGATAATAAACATCGGCAGCGAGGGCGGCGGGCAAACACCCCACGACCAGGCACAAGTATGCCAACCGCGGCAGGATGGACATGGCGCGACATTCCCTGGGAAGACAAATCATAAGTAGATGGTTTTACTCAAAGCCGGTGTTATTCAAGATAAATATCTGAAATTGTTGTTTGCGGGTCAGCAACGACAACTTCCATTTCGACTCGATAACTTGCCGGCACCGCTTACACTTCCGAGCCAATGCCATGAGTGACCAACCGCTGCCTAAACTCGCCGTCCTGCTCGGGACCAACGCCTCCGGGAAAAGTGAACTCGGCATCCGGCTCGCGCGCCACTTCGGCGGCGAAATCATTTCCGCCGATTCCCGCCAGATTTACCGTGGTCTGGATCTTGGGAGCGGCAAAGTCACCCCGGCGCAGGCCGAGAACGTGCCCCATCACCTGATCGACGTGGCCGAAGTGACCGATTTTTACTCGCTGGCGGAGTATCAGCGGGCCGCCTACCACGCGATTGATGCCATCGCTGCGGCCGGAAAAATGCCCCTACTGGTTGGCGGCACGGGACTGTATATCAGCGCCCTCGTTGAGGGTTATGAACTGGCGGAGGTGCCTCCCAACGAACCGTTGCGCGCCGAACTGGAAAACCTGTCCCTGCCTCAATTGGTTGAGCGCCTTGAAAAAACCGACCCGGAAGCAGCCCGCCGCATCGACCGGAAAAATTCCCGCCGGCTCATCCGGGCCTTGGAAATTGCCGCAACCGGGCGCACTTACGCCGCCATGCGCCGGCGTCTGCCGCGCTACGACTGTCTGCAACTCGGATTGTGCTGGCCCAAGGAAGTCCTGGAAAAGCGCATCGAAAAGCGCCTGCAGGACCGCCTAGCGGCGGGTATGATTGAGGAGGTCGCCGGACTTCGCCGCCGGGGGGTGTCGGATATCCGCCTGGAAAAACTGGGGTTGGAGTATCGCTATATCACACGTTATCTGCGCGGAGAGGTGCGCAGCTTGGCGGAGATGCAAGGGCTGCTGACGATCGCCATCCGCCAGTTTGCCAAAGACCAGCTTACCTGGTTTAAACGCGACCACCGGATCATCTGGCTGGATACCACCAAAGATTACTTCCCCGAAGCCTGCGAACGCATTCAGGCATGGCGCAACGCATAAATCCCTTCACGCATCACGTTTCACGCCTCCGCCCCCCTACCCCTTCAGCTTGCGTTCTAAAATTTCGCCGACGAGGGCGGGGTTGGCTTTGCCTTTGGAAAGCTTCATGACCTGGCCTTTGAGCGAGTTGAGCGCGGCGACTTTGCCAGCTTTGTAATCGGCCACGGGATTTGGATTGGCGGCGATGGCTTCATCGCAGAATTTTTCGATCGCGCCGGTGTCGCTGACCAGCTCGAGGCCTTTTTCCTGCACGATGAGGGCCGGGGCCTTGCCGGAGTCAAACATCTCAGCGAAAACCTGTTGCGCGGCGGAACTGCTGATGGTCTTGGCTTCGACGAGGGCGACGAGTTCCAGCAGGGCGGCGGGCTTGAACTTCAAATCCGCCAGTGTAAGCAGTTTTAAATCAGCGGTTTCCACGCCAAGTGCACCTTGCTCGGCAGCCTCTTTCGCGTTGGCCTCGGCGAGCTTGGATTGGAGGTTGTTGATGATCCAGTTGGCGACGGCCTTCGGGTTCTTCGCCTGCTTGGCGATGGCTTCAAAATACGTGCCCAGCGCAAGGTTGCTCTTGAACACTTCGGCATCGCCGGCAGGGATTTGGTAATCCCTCATGAGCCGCAGTTTACGGGTGATGGGCAATTCCACGACGAGGGCCTTCACTTCGGCCAGCCAGGCGTCGGTGGGGGCGAGCGGCATCATGTCGGGCTCGGGGAAATAGCGGTAATCGTGGGCATCCTCCTTGGTGCGCATCTGCTCGGTGATGCCGGCGACGTCATCCCAGCGGCGGGTGGATTGAATGAGCTTTTCGCCCCGCTTCACGACGTCAATCTGCCGTTGGATTTCATATTCCGCGGCGCGCCGCACGCCGGAAAAGCTGTTCATGTTCTTGATCTCGATCTTCGCGCCAAGGCCTTGGGAGCCAACCGGTCGCACGGAAATGTTCACGTCGCAGCGGACCATGCCTTTTTCCATGTCGCAATCGCTGACGCCGCCCTGGATCAAGATTTCCTTGAGGGCGTTGAGGTATTCGTAGGCCATGTCGGCGCTGGTGAGGTCGGGCTCGGAAACAATTTCGAGCAGGGGCACGCCGGCGCGGTTGAAATCCACGCCGCTGTGACGCTCAAAATGGGTGCTCTTGCCGACATCTTCCTCAAGGTGGGCGCGGGTGATGCGGACCCGGGCAATGCCGTTGACGGAGCCGGCACCGTTGAACTCGAAATCCAGGTAGCCGTTCGCGGTGCTGGGCTTGTCGTATTGGGTCAGTTGGTAATTCTTCGAGGCGTCCGGGTAAAAATAGTTTTTGCGGTCAAACTTCGCATAGCGCGGGATCTCGCAATTCAGCAAGTAGCCGGTCAGCACGGTCTTGCGCAGCGCCTCCTCATTCGGCACGGGGAGCACGCCGGGCATGCCGAGGCAGACGGGGCAGACGTTGGTGTTCGGCTCGGAACCGTATTGGTTCGCGCATCCGCACCACATCTTCGATTTGGTTTTGAGCTGGACGTGAGTTTCCAGACCGATGACGGCTTCGTATTCCATTGCGGGGAAAGTCTAACCACGGACGCAGTCAGATGCACATGGATTTTTCGGGAGCGTGCTTTTGGGTCCACGACTGGGCACCGGGTGCATTCTGGCATCCAAATGCGGCCCGATCGAAATGGTGGCGGGAGAATTAGGGTGACGTCAGGGTTGGCGGAGGAAAAGCGACGGAGGGCCGCTGCGGTCCAAGACGCTGGTGCACGGCGTCATGCGCCCGGCGCACGCGGAGCGTCTGAATGCGCGGGGGCCAAGCCCAATAAGGACGAACAAAGGATTTGAACAACAAACGCGAAGGAACAAAGCGGCGTCTGGCTACGCCAAGGTGGAAGAAAATTCAGCCGGTTCACGTTAAACGCCTGCGCCAGGATTGTTCGTCCGTTGATTGGGCGCGTTGCAGCCAATGCTTGGGGGAAAGGCCTTGCCGCTCGGACAATTTCATAAATGGCGCTGACGCAGGTTCATCAATGAAAATTACTATGGGCTGCCTCTTTACAAAATACTATATTACTATTGACCGACCCCTTTGCTGGCCGCGCCAGCATTTTTGCCATTGAGCTAAATCTTCTTCAACAACGCGGCTGCGGGGGCGTAACCCTGTTTGGCTGCGGTTTCAAAACAGGTCCGGGCGCGGGCATTTTCACCAAAGGCGTGGTAAAACACACCGAGATTGTAACTGGCCAGAAAGCTGCCGGAACCATGCACGCTTTTGTATTTGTCGGTCTCGCCCAGCGCCAGGCTGCGCTTAAAGCTCTGTTCAATCTTGGGGAGGTCGCCAATGTTCTTGGCCGGGTTGCTGCCGACGTATTTCATGTAGAACAGCCCGCAGACGTGATGGAAATCCGGGAAATCGGCCAGGGAGACTTCCGCGGCACGGATGACTTCCAGGCCGGCATCGAACTGCTGCAACGCCATGGCGGCATAGAGAAAATCCACGACCACGTTCGGGGCGAACGGGTCGGACGGCTGCATCAAGGCGCGGGCGTGCTGGAGGCTGGTGAAGGCGTTTTGCGTCTGGCCGAGCGAGGTGTATTCCAGCGCGAGTTGGAAATGGAGATAGGC
>Ga0302322_100000303_pt1 | contig 36841 bp, 33 predicted proteins | sample Fen_T0_2_FD_203757 | JGI IMG/M metagenome (GOLD analysis project Ga0302322, IMG submission 203757) | Peat permafrost microbial communities from Stordalen Mire near Abisko, Sweden - Fen_T0_2 | ecosystem: Environmental > Terrestrial > Soil > Wetlands > Permafrost | place: Sweden: Abisko...
CTGCCATGATCTGCTGTTCGACGATGTGCTGTGGGTCAGCCAAGCCCGCAACGACCATGACGCCTTCACCACCACGCTGAAAGAGCGCGACGTGGATGTGCTGGAGATGCACGACGTGCTGGCCGAGACGGTGGCCGACCCGGCCGCGCGCAAGTGGCTGCTCGACCGAAAGCTGGGCCCTGACTTCGTCGATGCCGAGACTGCCGCGCAATTGCGCCCGTGGCTTGAGGAGCTGGCGCCAGCGAAACTGGCCGAGCATCTGATCGGCGGCGTGTCGCGGGCCGAGTTGCCCTTCGAGCCCACCGGGCTGCTCGGCCGCTTCTCGGCACCGGCCGACTTGCTGCTGCCGCCCTTGCCCAACACCCTCTTCCCGCGCGACAACAGCTGCTGGCTTGGCGACGGCGTGGTGCTGTGCTCGATGTTCTGGCCTGCGCGTCGGCAGGAAACGCTGCTGATGACGGCCATCTACCGCTTCCATCCGCAGTTCGGCACCAAGACCAAGGTCTGGTGGGGCGACCCCGACAAGGACCACGGCCTGGCCTCACTCGAGGGGGGCGACGTGATGCCGCTGGGCAAGGGCGTGGTGCTTGTTGGCATGGGCGAGCGCAGTTCACCGCAAGGCGTGAGCCAGTTGGCGCGCAGCCTGTTCGCCGCTGGCGCCGCCACGCACGTGCTGGCCGCGCAGATCCCCAAGTCGCGCGGCGCCATGCACATGGACACGGTGTTCAGTTTCTGTGACCGCGACCTGGCCACCATCTTCCCCGAGATGGTCGATGCGATCCGCGTGCACAGCCTGCGGCCCGGCAAGAAGGAAGGCACGCTCGACGTGCGCACAGAAACCAAACCCTTCGTCGAGGTCGTGGCCGCAGCGATCGGCCTGCCGAAGATCCGCACCGTTTCTACGGGCGGCGATGCCTATGAATCCGAACGCGAGCAGTGGGACGACGGCAACAACCTGCTGTGCATTGCCCCCGGGGTGGTGATGGCCTACGACCGCAACGTCTACACCAACACCCTGTTGCGCAAGGCCGGCATCGAGGTCATCACCATGCCCAGCAGCGAGCTCGGGCGCGGCCGGGGCGGCAGCCATTGCATGAGCTGCCCGATTGAACGCGATGCAGTCTGATCAGGTCACGTCATGAGCTTCAACCTTCGCAACCGCAGCCTGCTCGACCTGGTCGACTTCAGCCCGCGCGACATCCGCTACCTGCTCGATCTGTCGGCCGAACTGAAGCGGTCCAAGGCGGCCGGCAACGAACAACCGCGCCTGAAGGGCAAGAACATTGCGCTGATCTTCGAGAAGGCATCCACCCGCACGCGCTGCGCCTTCGAGGTTGCCGTGCACGACCAGGGCGGACACGTGACCTACCTGGACTCGGCCGGTTCGCAGCTCGGCCACAAGGAGTCGCTGAAGGACACCGCGCGCGTTCTCGGTCGCATGTTCGACGGCATCGAGTACCGCGGCTTCCACCAGACCGTGGTGCAGGACATCGCCAGGTTCTCGCATGTGCCGGTGTGGAACGGCCTCACCGACGAGGCCCATCCCACCCAGGTGCTGGCCGACCTGCTGACGATGCAGGAATTCGGCGAGAAGCCGCTGCACGAGCTGTCGTTCTGCTACCTGGGTGATGCGCGCTTCAACATGGCGTGCTCGCTGCTGGTGGGTGGCACGCAGATGGGCATGGACGTTCGCATCTGCAGCCCGGCAGCGCTGGCACCGCCGGCCGCGCTGGTGGCGCAGATGCGCGAGCTGGCGCGCAGCACCGGCGCGCGGATCACGCTGGAAGCCGACCCGCGCAAGGCTGTCGCTGGGGCCGACTTCCTCTACACCGACGTGTGGGTGTCGATGGGCGAAGCCGATGAAGTGTGGAAGCAGCGCATCGATCAGCTGCTGCCTTACCAGGTCAACACGGCCTTGATGCTGGCCACGGGCAAGCCACGAACGCGCTTCATGCACTGCTTGCCCGCCTTCCACAACCTGGAGACCGAAGTGGGCCGCCAGGTGCACGAGAAGTACGGCCTGAGCGAAATCGAAGTCACCGACGAAGTGTTCGAGTCGCAGGCCTCGGTGGTCTTCACGCAAGCTGAAAACCGCCTGCACACCATCAAGGCGGTGCTCGTGGCCACGCTGTCGTGAACGCGTCATGAGGCTGGTCGTGGCGCTGGGCGGCAATGCGCTGTTGCGGCGTTCGCAGGCGCCCAGTGCTGGCAACCAGTTGGTCAACGTTCGCATTGCCTGCGCGCAGCTGGTGCGTGTGGCTGCCGCGCATGATGTGGTGCTCACGCATGGCAATGGCCCGCAGGTGGGCCTTCTGGCGCTGCAATCGGCCGCCTACACGGCCGTGGACAGCTACCCGCTGGACGTGCTGGACGCTGAAACGGAAGGCATGTTGGGCTACCTGCTGGAGCAGGAGCTGGCCAACCTGCTGCCTGCATCTCGCGCTGTGGCCTCGCTGCTCACCCGTGTCGAGGTCGATCCGAAGGACCCGGGTTTTCTGGCGCCTACCAAGCCGATAGGGCCCGTCTATACGAAGGCGCAGGCCGACGAGTTGGCCCAACGGCGCCGATGGGTCATGGCGGCAGATGGCGCGGGCTGGCGGCGCGTGGTGGCGTCGCCCAAGCCGCTGCGCATCCCCGGCCTCGGCGTCATTCGTGGGCTGTTGGCGCAAGGCACCTTGGTCATTGCAGGCGGGGGCGGTGGCATCCCTGTCGCGCCCCGGCCTGACGGCGGCGGGATGCAAGGCGTGGAAGCCGTCATCGACAAGGACCTGTGCAGCGCGCTTATCGCCACCGAATTGCCTGCCGACTGCCTGATCATTGCCACCGACGTGGACGCGGTCTATCTGGACTGGGGGCTGCCAACGCAGCGGGCCATCGGTCGGACGACGCCACAAGTGATCTCGCAACACGCGTTTGCAGCCGGCTCCATGTCGCCCAAGGTGGCGGCTGCCTGCGGCTTCGTGCGGGCCACCGGCCGGCGCGCCGCGATCGGTGCCCTCGGCGACATCGAGGCGCTGCTGGCGGGTGAGGTCGGCACACAGATCACGGCCGAACCGGCTTGACGCCAGCCGCTGGCGGCGCGATGCCCACGTGCCGCAACAAGGGCACCTTCACGGCATCCAGCGCGAATGCAAAGACCGCTGCCGCTGCCAGGGTGCCCAGCACCAGTGGCCAAGGCAGCGGCGCCATCGCAAAGCCGCCCACGGCCAGGGTGGTGGCAATGCCCACGTCGGCCACCGTCGAGGCCACCAGCCAGCTGCTGGGGCGCGAAGCCCACAGGTGGCGACGTTCCCGGTTGCAGTAGGTGGAGGCCTGCTTGCCGAAGACGGTGAGCAAGAAGGCCAGCGTCTGCAGCGCCGCGATGTTCAGATCCAGCCGATAGACCCCAAAGGCGAACAGCGTGCTGCAGAAGGCCAGCTCGGCCCCACCCATCACCGCGCCTGCCACCGTCAGCGCACCGATGTGCCAGGCGTTGGGCCTTGGCGAGGGCTGGACGCGGTCGGTGGTCAGCGCCATGCCCAGGAAGTCGCCAGTGATCATCACGATGACCATCAGCGTCGGCGTGAGGATGGCCTGGCCCGTCATCAGCAGGCCCGCAACCAGGAACAGGCCGTGCATCACCTTGCCAGTCAGCGAGTTGAGCGTGTAGCTGAGGATGCGCTGGAAGGTGATGCGGCCTTCCTTGACCGCGGCCACGATGCCGGCCAGGCCGGGCTCGGTGAGCACCATGCCGGCCGCCGACTTGGCCACGTCGGTGGCGCTGGACACGGCGATGCCGATCTGCGCCTGCCGCAGCGCGGGCGCGTCGTTGGCGCCGTCGCCGCACATGCCTACCGTGTGCCCCCTGTGCTGCCAGGCCTTGACGAGCTTGTACTTGTCTTCCGGCAGCACGCCGGCGTAGACCGCGAATGACTCGGGATGCACGTCGTCCTTGATCTCGCCAGCCGGGCAGACGGCGCCTGTCAGCCCCACGGCACGGGCCACCGCGGCCGCGGTGCTGGGCGAGTCGCCGGTGACCATCACCGTCTGCACGCCCAGGGCGCGCAGTTCGCTGATCAGCGCAGCAGAGTCCGGGCGCGGCGGGTCGCTGAGCGCGATGAAGCCGGCCAGTTGCAGGGCCTCCGGCGACCCGGTGGCCACGGCCAGCACGCGGTACCCCGCATCTTCGAAGGTCTTGAGCTGCGCGGCTGCGTCGGTACTGGCCGGTGCCAGCGCCAGCACCACGCTGGGCGCGCCCTTCACAACGCGCTGCGGTGCGCCGGCCGGCCCGCTGATCGTCGCCTCGGCCATCTTTGTGGCCGGGTCGAAGGGGGTGAAGTTCAACAGCTGCGGCGTGTCGGCCAGCCGCACCGGCGTGGCAGTGGCGGCCGCGCGCACTGCGGCATCCACCGGGTCGAGCCCGCCGTGTGAACTGGCGCTGCGGGCCAGCGCCAGCAGCAGGGCCGGCGTGAAGCCAGGCTGGGCTTGCAGGCCGGACACCGCCAGGCGGTTGCTGGTGAGCGTGCCGGTCTTGTCGACGCACAGCACGTCCATTGCGGCGGCTTCATCGACGGCCGAGAGCCGCGTCGGCAGAACGCCCACCTTGGCCAGCGCACGTGCTCCCAATGCAGACGCCAGCGTGAAGGTGGCCGGCAGCGCCACTGGGATGGCGGCCAGCATGGCAGTCAGCATCAGCGGGGCGATTTGCGTCCACGACAGGCCAAAGCCATGCGCGCAGGCGACCAGCACGATGATGACGCCGACGTTGAACAGCGCCAGGTTGCGCACCACGTGCAGCACGGCCTGTTGCTGCGCGCTGGCCACATGGGCCGTGCGCACCAGTTCTGCCGTGCGGCCGAAGCGGGTATGCGCGCCGATGGCCGTGACCAGCGCCACGGCTTCGCCGCGTTGTACCAGCGCGCCAGCGTAGCTCTGCGCGCCAGACCCGGCTTCGACTGGGGCCGACTCGCCGGTGAGCATCGAATGGTCGAGCGACACGGCGCCGCTGATCAGTTCCACGTCGGCCGGCACCACGCCACCCAGCGACAGCTTCACGGTGTCGCCCACCACAACCTGAGCTGCCGGCATGGTGAGCCAATGCCCCCCGCGCCGCACCGAGGTGTTCAGGGCCAGACGCTGCTTCAGCGCCGCCAGTGTGGCCTGTGCGCGGCTTTCCTGGTAGAGACCCAAGGCCGCGTTGAAGATCAGCAGGCTGCCGATGATGGCCGCTTCCAGGCGCTTGCCCAGCAGCAGTTCCAGCACGATGGCGGCTTCCAGCATCCATGGCACAGGCGCCCAGAACTTGGCCGCCGCCAAGCGCCAGACCGGCACTGCGGTCTCTGGCAGGCTGTTGGGCCCGAGCGCTTGTTGGCGTCGTTGCGCCTCGTCCGTGCTCAGGCCGGCGGGAGACACGTCGTCAACGGCTGTTGACATTGGCGGCGCCAAGGGCACGGGTTTGGGCATCGGGTTTGCAGTGCTCCGGCGTGCCCCGCAGGCAGAAGATGAAGAACTCAGCCCGACTGCCAATGTCTGCTGCGGCTGTGTGAAGTCGCAGTTCGACCCCGTCAGCTGACTCGGCACCTTCTGGGCCATGGCCGCGAATGCTGTCCAGCAGCCAGTCGTAGGCCGTGCTGCCCTTGTTGGACAGGGCCAGCGACAGGTCCCTGGCGATGGACACCCGCTTTTGCGGGTGGCACGTCGCCAGCATCCGGCGCAGTTGGCGGGCGGTTTCGGCTTGACCGAGGCGGTGTCGTGACAAGGCATGGTGCCGCCAAAGCAGCACGAAACCCCCTGTCTGGGTGCCGAAGCCTCCGCGCAAGACGTCGTTGAAGGCGTCGAGGCTGCGACCCCAAGCCGCTTCAAGCAAAGCGCCTTGCTGGAATTGGTCGAAGAAGCCCTGGAGGTCGGCAAACCCGCCGCCGTCGATGGTGACGACAGGCTTGACCATTCAGTTGAGACCGACGCAGCAGCCGACTGGTCGTGCCTTCAGCAGCCCCGCTCGTCGCACGGGGTGCTGACGGCCCGGTGTCGGAATCATGGGGTCAAGTCCGCGCGCGCCCGATAGGCTTGTTCGACGGCGGTGCGCGCGTCTTGTGCGCTGGCTTCAAGTTCCTTCTGACGATCAAAGTAGGTGGTCCGCAAGCGCGTTCCACCCCCGGCATTGCCGATTCGATCACCGGTCAGTGGTGTGCGTCCTGAGCGAACCGCCTGTTCAGCGCTGGACAGCCGTTGCAGGGCCAGGTCCACGGTGCGATCTGCGGCCGCGGTCCGGTCCTCGAAACGTTTGGCGTCTGCCTGCTGTGCGGCATCCAGGCCAGCGAGCCGAAGCTGGATCGCAAGCCTCTGCGCCGGCGAGAGGGATGCAGTTGCCATCACTCGAACTGTGACCCCCTTCGTTCCCGGCGGTGGGGGCTCCTGCGAAAACGACAGCACACCTGATGCCTCTCGCCACTCGAAGACCTGGGTGACGTCGGCGAGTGCAGCGCCCACGTGTCCGAACGACAAAACGGCGGCGGCAGCGACGAACTGCACGCTTCGCATCAGGATCTCGGAAAGACAGCGTCCACCGTGCGGCCGCCGTTGAATTGGCACTCTCCCTGTCCGCCGCCATTCATGCCCGCGGCGGGTGTGTTCAGGTGGAAGCGGCAACGCAGCAACCGGTCACCCGGGCCCTTCAGATTGGCGACCACTTTCCCGGAGTAGTGGGTAGTGAAGGCCGTCTCGGGATACATGCCCCAGTAGCCCCAGTCATTCCAGCCACGTCCCCAACCGTTCCACATCGGCTCGAAGGACTCTGTGCGAACGCTGCTGGTGACTTGCAGGAACGGGCCGCTGAATGTGCGGCTGGCAGTTCCGGCAGGCCCGCCTGCGCCGACCACGGCGGACATGGTCCCACTGGTTCCGGCGTCTTTGCTGGTCCATGAAAAGCTCACCGGCGCGTCACCGGGTTCCACCGTGCCGGTGCCGGTGCCCATGGATGTACATGCCGGCAGGGTCAACACCGTGCATGCAAACAGTGCGGCCATCGCGAAGCCGCAGATCGGGTGGAACCGTGGGTTCATGCTCAGGAACTTCGTCATGGCGCTCTCTCGGATCGGTTGGGAGCATCGAGTCTGGTCGAGTGGCGGTGTTCGGTCTGTGCGCAAGCACACCAGCGCACCAGCAAGCTCCAACGCATCGGATGCCAGTGTGAAACGCGCGGTTTGCTGCGCCGTTCGTTCGGCAACGCACCGACGCGTCAACTGTTACGGGTGCAGATTCAAGGCGTTTTTCCGTCGTCGAAACTGCCGCCATGAAATCACTGTTCGCTCGCGCTGCCCTGCTCATTTGGTTGCTGCTGCCGCTCGGCGGTTGGTCACAGGTGTCGCTGTCCATCGAGATCGCGCCGCCGCCGTTGCCTGTCTACGCGCAGCCGCCTGTGCCCGGAGAGGGCTATATCTGGGTGCCCGGCTACTGGGCCTGGGAACGGTCGGACCGTGACTATTACTGGGTGCCAGGCACCTGGGTCCTTGCCCCAAACTACGGCGACCTGTGGACACCTGGGTATTGGGCATTCGAGGGCCAGGGCTACTTCTGGCACATCGGCTATTGGGGCAGCCGAGTCGGGTTCTACGGCGGCCTGAACTACGGTTATGGCTACACCGGCTCCGGCTATCAGGGCGGTCGCTGGGACCACGACCGCTTCCAGTACAACCGTGCCGTCAGCAATGTCGGCGCCGTGGTCGCGAACAACAGCTACAGCGCGAGGGTTGTCAATGGCGCACGGAATTCGCATGTCAGCTTCAACGGCGGCAAGGCCGGCAGTACCGCACGCCCGACTGTCGCCCAGCGCCAATTCCAGACAGCCGAACACGCTGGCCCCAGCGCCGAGCAGCTTCAACACGAACATGCGGCGTTGACCACGCCGACGCAACGCTTGTCCAGTCCCCACTCGGCGCCGCTGGTGGGGGCCACGCCCCGGCCGTCGGCTTTCGACATGCCCGGCGTCGAACCTGTGCTCGGTGCCACGTCGGGCCGCCGAGCGGCCGGGCCGATCGCGAGACCCGCGCAGCCGAAGGAACATGCCGCTGCGCCACCACGCGCGGCGCAAGCCAGGCCCGCGCGCGGGCCGGTGCGCAGGCCCGAGCAGGAAACGCCCGAGCCGCGCAGGGAGCCATCCCCGCGGGACGAGCCCGGCAGGGGTCGCTGATCTAGGCCGATGAATCGATGTTCAAGTTCTTCCACCCCTGCCATGACCCTGTGGTTCAAAGTATGAGCATCCTGTTCCTGCGATGTCTTCCGATCTCAGCAGCCAGGCACCCGACGGCACCGGCCTTGACGGCGCGATGACATGGCGTGCAGCTTCGGCATTTCGGTTCCGATGGCCTCGGCCGGCCCTTGGAGCGTACGAAGATCAGCCGCCTCAAGCGCAGAAGGCATCTGCATCGACACCGTCGCAGGAGGAACGCAGTCCCGCGAAGCACTGCGACTCCCGGTTTTGAACACCGTTGAACCAGCAGGAACGAAGCATGCCGATGCAGGGAACCGAGAGTGCACTCCTCGTGCAGCAGGCCATTCAGTTGTCAGTGGCACCGGTGTTCCTGCTGACCGGCATCGCTGGCCTGCTCGGCGTGATGGCAAACCGGCTGGCCCGCATCATCGACCGCGCACGCGAAGTCGGAACGGCCAAGGGTTCGCTGGATGCGGCCGCCATCGCCCTGGCGCGTGTGGAGCTTGCCGGCCTTGAACGTCGGCGTCACCTGGCAAGTTGGTCGATCAACTTCTGCACTGGCGCCGCGCTGCTGGTCTGCACCGTGATCGTCACGCTGTTCATCGAGGAATTTCTGGGCGCCAATCTGAAGTGGCTTGCAGGTGCGCAGTTCATCGCCTCGATGATGTCGGTGATCGCTGGCTTGTCGTGCTTTCTCTCCGAGGTCTACATTGCCACGCACACCTCGCACATCAACGCCCTGTCGTTCGAGGGATGATGTTCGCCAGGGCACCGACGACAGTTGGCCTCCATGGAGACCCTTCTCAGATGCAAGTCTGCTCAATGCGCCGGAAGCTTCGCTCAGGAATGGCCTCTCGCGCTGTCCTGTTCTCGACACTTGTACTGACCACCTTTTCCATGCCCAGTCACGCCACCGAAGAACCCACCTACCAGGTCGTGCGCGAACTGGCGGATATCGAGTTGCGCCAGTACGCCGCCTACGCGGTAGCCGAGGTCGTCGTGCCCGGCCCTGCCGGAGAGGCCGGCAACCAGGCCTTCCCCATCCTGGCGGGCTACATCTTCGGCAAGAACAAGGGCGAGCGGAAGTTCGCGATGACGGCACCGGTGACGCAGGCCGCGGCGCCGGTGAAGTTGGAGATGACCGCGCCCGTGACTCAGACAACCGCGCCCGGTGGATTCCTGGTGCAGTTCGTGTTGCCCAAGGGCGTGACGGCTGCCAGCGCACCAGAACCCCTGGATGCGCGCGTTCAACTTCGCGAGGTGTTGCCCGCTCAGGTTGCTGTCATTCGCTACTCGGGCTTCTGGTCGGAGTCGAACTACAACGAACATCTGGTGAAACTGCAGGCGGCACTGCGTGCTGCCGACCTGGCGTGGACCGGTGAGGCGGTGTACTCGCGCTACGACGCGCCGTTCACCCCCTGGTTCATGCGACGCAACGAGATCTGGCTGCACCTGGCCGCGAAGCCGTGATCAGCGCTCAAACGCTCCACCGTATGACGACATAGATGAACAAGACCCCGGTTGCGGTGAGCCCGAGCAGCCGCATGGAAGCTGCCGGACCAGCCATCGAATGGGCCTGCGGCAGGATGTCAGACGCGCCGATGTAGAGCAGGAAACCTGCAAAGAACCCGAGGTACAGCACCAGCATCGAGGGGGGAACAGCAAAGGCCAGCGTGGATGCCGCCCCCAGGACGGGTGCAAGCGCATCCAGACCCAACATGGCCAGCGAGCGCGCCGTCGTGTTCCGGTGAATCAGCATCAGGCTCATCGTGTTCAAGCCGTCGCAGAAGTCGTGCGCGATGACGGCGATGGCCACTGTCAGGCCCACGGCCGGCGACAGCTGGAACGCCAGGCCGATTCCGACGCCGTCCATGAAGCTATGGCCAATGAGTGCTGCCGCCGACAGCATTCCCACGTCGGGATGCTGATGCTCCGCGTAAGCAGCTTCGTGAACGCGGTGCACCAGCAAGAACTTCTCGAGGCCGTGGAAGAACAGGAACCCCGCAGCCAGCGCCACCATGGCCGACCGACCGTCACTGCCGTGCCGGCGCGCCAGTTCGAAGATCTCGGGCAACAGGTCGAAGCACACCACGCCCAGCAACACACCGGCGGTGAAACCCAGAACCAGATGCAGGCGGTCTCGGAACCTGAGTGCGAAGAGCCCGCCGATCGCGGTGGATGCAAACGTAGCGACAGACAGCAGGACTGCGTTCATTTCTTCAGGCCGCCTGCCGACATGTGGCGCAGGCCATCATGCCCCAAGCCGACAGGATCACCGCGCCTGGCGCATCCCGATTGCCGACGGCCAGCTCACATGAATGGCTGGCCATCGGGCCGAGTGGTACCCACACCCTGCGAAACCAATCTCAGGCGTACTCGACCAGCAGTTCGTTCTCCACGTTCCAAACGCCGGGAGCATTCCATGCAATGCGACTCGCCTCGTCCTTTTTGTACCAGGAGTCCACCGTCCCGGTCAGGGTCGCCTTGTGACCGGAGACCTTCACCTGGATGTCCTGGTCCGAGACGGACCAATTGCGCTCCAGCGCGCTTTCGATGTCGGCCTTCTCGAGAGCGTCTTCCGTCTTGGACTTGATCTTGATGTTGTTTGAAACCCCCGTCACACCCAGCAGCGCAGTCACGGCCTTGACTGCGGCGTCACTCTGAAATTTCCATGCCAGTTCGCCTTCAAGGGTGACCCAACCTTTCTCGACCTTCGCCTTCACCTTGCCGGTGGGAACTTCCCAGTTCCACTTGAATGCGTTGACGACTTCGGCAGCGATGTCGTTGTCGTCCTTCTTGGCCCAGTCGCTGGCGTACTTGACCTCGATCTTCTCGACCACGGCCGTGACGCCTGCGACCCGCTTGACCGCATCCTCCGCTTCCGATTTCTTGGCATAGCCATCGACCGCCCCGGTGAGCGTGATGACGCCATCCTTCGCTGAGACCCCAATCTGGGCCGCGCTCAATGTGGGCTCCCACTTGAGTTCCGCCATAACGTCTTGCTGTAATTGCGCATCGGTTTTCATCGTTGATTCCTGAAGTTGGTTAGTACTAAGGGTATGTGGCGTCTGCGCATCGTCACCGCTCGCGATTCAATCCGCTAACGCTTGGCGCGAACCACTGGTCATCTTGGGTCTCCGTGAAGTCCGGGGTCTGTGCGCTGGCGCACCGCGCAGCGTCTTTCGACCGCCGGCCATTCGATGCGCTCTTTCACCCACCTGACCAACTGCGACGTCCATCGCCTGGAAGTGCACGAACATGCTGCCAGCAGTCCTCACGATTTCGACATTCGCCCTCGTTGGCTGGGCTGATCGACAGCCACGGCGCGGCTGTCGGGGTCGCATTTCCGTCAGAACGCCAGCGTCATCCTGTCGACAACATTGCGCACGCCCGGCGTGCCCCAGGCCGAGTTGGTTGCAGTGTCGCGCTCGTCCCAGCTGTGCACCGTACCCGACAGCGTGACATCGCTGCCATTCACCGCGACTGAGATCTTCTTGGCGTCGGCGATCGACGTGCGCTTCAGCGCCGCCTCGATGTCCGACTTGACGGCCGTGGCTGTCACCGATGGCTTGATGCTGATCTGGTCGCTGACGCCCGTCACGCCCATCAGGTAGCGCACGCTGTCTGTGGCAGCCTGTCGCTGGTATTGCCAGTCGACATCGCCGGACAGCGTGACCCAGCCACCCTCGACCATCACCTTGATGGCGCCGGCGGGCAGCGACGAAGTCCACTCCAGCACGTTCTCGACCGCTTCCGCCACGTCGGCGTCCGTGCGCTTGCTCAGGCCGGTGAGATGCACCTTCAACTCGGTGGTCATGGCCTTGACGCCGGCCACGCGCTGCGCGGCGCGCTCGGCGTTCCACTTCTCTGAGTAGCTGTCGACCTGGCCGGCCAGCGTCACGACGCCATCCTTCACCTCGACGCCGGTGCGCGCGGCGTGAATCGAAGGTTCCCATTTGAGTTCTGCGCTGATGTCCTGTTGAAGTTGGCTGTCGGTTTTCATGTTGGCTGTTCCTGGCTGTTTGTCGGGACTGCCAGCTTGACCCGTTGTGCGCGATGGGTCTGTGCGTCTGCGTACGTCCGACAGACCTGTTTAGCTCCGTGTACTGGCAGATCAGCAGCCGCCAAGGGGTGCTGATGGCAGGCAATCACCGACCTGTTCCGGGCATGCCCCCGGACCGTGCGCTGGACACTTCGTGTTCCATGTCCCAAGCAAACGCGATCCCCACACCTCCCAGCCAGCCCGCGTGGGACATCACCGTCACGCGACTGATGCGGGCCGCGCGACCGCAAGTCGAGGCCTGCGCGCAGGGTCTGGCCCGTCGCTTCCAGGCCATCGGCCTGGGCAGTGACACCCAGGTCCGGCAAACGCCACGCGGGCTGTCGACCTTCCTTGCCCTGGTGGGACAACGCGGTCTGATCTGCATCATCGACATGACGTTGGTCGATGGCATGGCCGTCGGCCAGGGGCGCTGCGCCGCGCTGGACATCCGCCTGCTCGACGCGTGTGGCGATGTGGCGGCGGATGGTCTGGCCAGCGGTGTGCTCGGGCGCGCCTGTCAGGAGACTTCAGCCGCAGGGGCCCTCAGCCCGGAGAATCTGGATCGGGCTGCGACAGCGGTCTATGTGGCAACCCTGGCGCAGTTCGACCTACTGCGCCCAGTCGAGCGGCAGGCCTGAAGGATCCGAGCATCTTCGTCAGCCCTCGCTCGTGAAATCGCGCTCGGGCCTTCGCCAGGCGCATGGCCCTTCAGGGCCCCATGTGTCCGGGCTCAGTCCAAGAGCACCAGATGCCCGTGATCCTGGGCCGCTTCGATCTCTTCGACGGGCAGTGCCACGGAACTCTGTCCGCGCGCTCCCCAGATGATGTCGATCGACCGCCCGCCAAGGCTCTCGACGAGGCAGGGGCCGATGGGGATGTTCTGCTTCCGACCACTGCCGGACAGGTAGGAGACGGGGCCCGTGATGCGCGCGCGGTGCGTCGTGATGTCCATGACCATTCCCTTTCCCTTCATCTTGGCTTGGCACCCGGTGCAATTTGAGAAGCGCCGCGTCGCCATTGCGGGCGACGCGGTTCGCGCGGGTGGGGTTCTGGTCCTAGGCAGCGACCGTCGTCTTCACCTGGGCCAACACGCTGCGGGCCTTCTCCTGGTCTTCAGCGCTGCCGTGCACGACCAGCAGGTACTTGTCGACCTTCAAGGCCGCTTCGTACTTGATGACCTGATCCTTGGGTACACCGATTTGCGTCAGCGCTGCACCGAGTGCCGACAGGCCGCCGACCACGACGGCACCTTCCAGCGCGCCGACCAATGTGGCCACGATGGGGCCCGCCATGCCGACCACGCCGAGCCCCGGCAAGACAAACACCGCAGGCGCCAGCAGCAGGCCCCAGATGCCTCCCCAGAACGCGCCGGTGCCGCCCCAGGCCTTGATGCGGTCACCCGCGGTGTAGAAGCCCATCGGCTTTTCTTCGCTGTGGTAGCCCTTGCCCACCAGCGACAGCTTCTTCATGTCGAAGCCGGACTGGCCCAGGGTGCGGATGGCTTCTTCGGCGGCGGCGTGGGTGTCGAAGACGAAGAATGCTGAGTCTGGAATGCTCATGGTCTGCTCCCGATTCAGTAGACGAGGTTCATCTTGTCCACGACATTGCGCACGCCTGAACTGCCCCAGGCGGAGCGCGTGGCCAGGTCACGTTCGGCCCAGCTGTGCACGGTGCCGGTCAAGGTCACGTCGCCACCTTTGACGTCGACGGCGATGGTCTTCGCGTCGGCTGCGGCACGGCGCTTTAGTGCGGCCTCGATGTCGGACTTGACGACCGTGCCGGACAGCGACGGCTTGATGGCAATCTGGTTGCTGACCCCGGTGACGCCGGCGAGGAAACGCACGCCGTGGGCTGCGTCCTGGCGCTGGTATTGCCACTCCACGTCGCCGGACAAGGTCAGCCAGCCGCCTTCGACCATGACCTTGACGGCATCTGCCGGCAGCGAACTCGTCCAGCTCAGGATGTTCTTGGCCGACTCGGCGATGTCGGCATCGGTGCGCTTGCTGAACTCCGCCAGCTTCACCGTCAACTCGACAGCCAAGGCCTTGACGCCGTTGACGCGTTGAGCGGCACGCTCTGCATTCCACTTCTCGGTGTAGCTGCTGACCTCACCGGCCAGGGTCACGACGCCGTTCTTCACCTCGACACCGATCTGTTCGGCATGCACCGCCGGTTCCCACTTCAGTTCAGCCATCACGTCTTGCTGCAGTTGCGAATCAGTCTTCATGGTCGTGGTTCCGGTTCGTTGAGGAGGACTGAGCCTGGGACGCAGCGGCGGTCCGGTCTGTGCGCCACCGAACGCGCAACGAGAAAAGGCAACCGATTTCAGGTTTCGGGTGTTCGCTGCCGCACTGTCGGACGGGCGCCTTGCGCGTACGCTGATCCTTTCGGCGCGGTCGAGATTTAGCACGACCCGTTGCCTTTCCCGACTGGAGTTCCGAATGTCCCAAAAGACGCCTCAAAAGAATCAACGCCCGGTGTCGAAGCCCGTCTTGGGACGTCCTTCGATTCCGACACCACCGAACCCGCAATTGCAGCCAGCAGAGCCCATCGAGGTGTTGGGCCGACACAAGAACACCGGTCAGAAAGACCACAAGGGCGCGCGGTGAGCCAGCCCCTTGTTTCGCGGATCACCGCCCCACCTGGATCCTTAGCGAGGTCAAGCATGACGTCACCCGTTCGAGCGTCCGACACACCCTTTGCCGTTGATGTCGAGCAGGGCAAGGATTACTGGTGGTGTGCCTGCGGCCAGAGCAAGGCCCAGCCCTTCTGCGATGGCTCGCACAAGGCCGCGGGAGAGTTCGCTCCCGTCAAGTTCGCCGCCGAAGTCACCTCCACGGTGTACTTCTGCGGCTGCAAGGCCACCCGCAACCAGCCACTGTGCGACGGCTCGCACAAGAGCGCGCTATGAGAAATTTCGTCCAACAGGGTCAGCGTAACTCGGGCGCGGACTTCGAGGTGCCTAGCAGCCACGGCTTCATCGCACTGCTGGAGGCCTTCCGGGCGACGGGCGGCACCGCGCCCGGTGCGATCGTGGGCCGGTTGTTGGAGGAGCATCAGGTCGGCAACGCGGTCTGCCTGGCCAAGCTCATCCATACGGGCCAGGCGTTCGGTTTCGAGTGGCGTGACAGCCTGTGGATACCGATGTTCCAGTTCGATGCGAATGACCTGGCTTTGAAGGCCAGTGCGCAATGCGTTCGGGCAGAACTGCCGTCGCTGTGGTCGGGATGGCAAGTTGCAACCTGGTTTGCGGCACCGAACGCGCGACTGGATGGCCGCAGCCCGGCCGACCGGCTAGCCCCGGACCTGGAAGCAGTCGTGCAAGCGGCACAGGCGCTGGAATCGGCCGATGAATTCTCGGCTCCGCTCGTACGACGGGCGCACGAAGTCGCCGCGCACGTGTGAAACGAGACTCGGTTCCCGTCGTGGCGGCCGTGCCGGCCGAAACCGCCGTGGGATCGCATGCCGAGCTTGTTCCCGTTGAGCCGGCTGTGCCCGTTGCCAGCACGGCTGCTCCGGTGCCGAAGCCTGGACCACCACCCGCGAATCAGGCCAAGCCCTCCTTCCTGCATCTTCACCGCTGGCAGGCGCTAGCAGCTTTCGTCGTCCTGATCGGCGCAGGTGCGCTGGGGGTTCGCTGGTGGCTGGGGCCTCAGGTGGGTACCGAATCCGTGATCCGGCGCGACTTCGTGCAGACCGTGGTGGCCAGCGGCCATGTCGAGGCACCGCACCGGCTGGATGTCGGCGTGCAGATCACCGGCACGGTGCTACGCATTCCCGTCATCGAAGGCCAGGCCGTCAAGGTGGGCGACCCGCTGGTTGAGTTGGAGGCCGCCGAACTGAAGGCTACCGGCCGCCAGGCCGACGTGGCGGTGGTTCAGGCGCAGGCGAGGGTGCGCCAGCTCCAGGAAGTGCAGGGGCCCGTGGCGGCACAGACCCTGCGCCAAGCCCAGTCGAGCCTGACGAATGCCCGCGCTGCATTGGCGCGCAGCCAGGAACTGTTCGGCCAGGGTTTCATCGGCCAGGCTGCGCTGGACGATGCGCGCAAGACTGCGGAACTGGCCGACGCCGAGGTGCGGGCGGCACAGAAACAACTCGAGACGACGACAGCGACGGGCAGCGACCGTGCGCTCGCCTTGGCCAACGTGGCTGGCGCCCAGGCCAGTGCGCAGGCCGCGCGCGCGCGCACCGGCTACGCCGTGGTCAAGGCGCCCGTTGCCGGCACGCTGATCGCCCGCAACGTGGAGGTGGGCGACGTGGTGCAGCCTGGCAAGGTGCTGATGACGCTCTCGCCCCAGGGCCGCACGCAACTGATCGTGGCCATCGACGAGAAGAACCTCGCGCTACTGGCCCTGGGGCAGGCCGCGCTGGTGTCGGCCGACGCCTACCCGACCCAGCGCTTTGCGGCCACGCTCGCCTACATCAACCCCGGGGTCAACGCGACCACCGGTGCGGTCGAGGTCAAGCTCGACGTGGCGGTGCCGCCTGCAGTGCTGAAGCAGGACATGACCGTGTCGGTGGACATCGAGGTGGCCCGCCGTGCGCAGGCGCTGATCGTGCCGCTGTCTGCCGTTCGCGACGCCGATACGGCGCCCTGGGTGTTGCGTCTTGAAGGCAGGCATGCCGTGCGCCGATCGGTCCAGCTCGGCCTGCGCAGCGGCGGTCTGGCCGAGGTGCAGGGCGGGCTGTCCGAAGGCGATGCGGTGCTGGTGGGTTCGGCCCCCGCCAAAACGGGTGCCCGGGTGCGTGCCACGTCGGCGGCCGCGTCGGCCGCTGCCACGGCGCCGCAGTGAGGCGAAGCGTCGCACGCGATGTTCAAGACATGGTTGCCCTTCGAATGGATCGTGTCCATTCGCTTCCTGCGTGAGGGCCGCCTGCAGACCCTGTTCATCATCGCCGGCGTGGCCCTGGGCGTGGCGGTCATCGTCTTCATGTCGGCGCTGATGACAGGGCTGCAGATGAACTTCATCCGCCGCGTCCTGTCGGCACAGGGGCACATCCAGCTGCTGCCGCCCAAGGAAGTGACGCGGCCGCTGCGGCTGGGCGTGTACGCGCCACCGGGTGAAGTGGAAGCGGCCATCGTGCAGGTACCTCTGCAGCGCCTCAAATCCATCGACCAGTGGCAGGCCGTTGCCCAGCAGATACGCGCTATGCCCCAGGTGATCGTGGTGTCGCCGCTGGCAGGCGGCTCGGCCCTGGTGATGCGCGGCGTCGCCAGCCGGGCTATCACGGTGGCCGGCATCGACCCGGCGCTGTACTACCGCATCGTCACGTTGCCCGACAAGATCGTGAACGGCAAGGCCGAGCTGACGGGCAGCGACATCCTCATCGGCACCGAGCTGGCCACCGATCTGGGCGTGAGCGTGGGCGACAAGTTGCGCCTGACCACCGCAAGCGGTGCCGACACCACCCTGACTATCGTCGGCATCTTCGACCTGGGCAACAAGGCGGCCAACGAGCGCAGCACCTTCGTGGCCCTGCGCACAGCGCAGAGCCTTCTGGCCCTGCCCGGTGGCGTGACCAGCCTGGACGTGACGGTGCGCGATGTCTACACCGCCGAGACGGTGGCACAACGCATCACCGCCGCCACCGGTGTGCAGGCCGACAGCTGGATCAAGACCAACGCCGAGCTGTTCACGGCCATCGCAGCGCAGAGCACGTCGAACAATGCGATCCGCTTCTTCGTCGGCCTCTCGGTGGCCTTCGGCATCGCCAGCGTGCTGGCCGTGGTGGTGGTGCAGAAGTCTCGCGAGATCGGCATCCTGCGCGCCATGGGTATCTCGCAAGGGCAGGTGATGCGGGTGTTCCTGCTGCAAGGCGGGCTGATGGCCCTGGCGGGCTCGGTGGCGGGCAGCGCCCTGGGCGCCGGCGTGCTGGCGCTGTGGCAGCGCTCGGCACGCAGCGCCGACGGCACGCCGCTGTTTGCGCTGGTGCTGGAGCCGTCTTTGTTCATCGAAGCCCTCGTACTGGCGACAGTGACAGGGCTCATTGCCGCGCTGGCACCGGCTCGGCGCGCTGCGCGGCTGGACCCGGTGGTGGCCATCCGTGGTTGATGTCGCCGCCCATCCCGTCGTCGTCCAACTGAAAGGCGTGCGCAAGGCCTACAACGTGGGCACGGCGTTTGAGACCGAGGTGCTGCATGGCATCGACCTCACGGTGCGGCATGGCGAGTTCTGCGCGGTGGTCGGCCCGTCGGGCTCGGGCAAGAGCACGCTGCTCAACATCGTCGGCCTGCTTGACCGGCCCACGAGCGGAACTGTCGAGGTCTGCGGTGAAGAGACGACCGCGCTGGGCGACCGCGCGCTGACCCGGCTGCGCGGCCACAGCATCGGCTTCGTCTTCCAGTTCCACCACCTGATCACCGCGTTCACGGCCTTGGAGAACGTGATGATGCCCATGCTGGGCGCCGAAGAATTCGCCAACGACGCGATGCGTGTCCGCGCCGAGGCCCTGATTGCCAGCGTCGGTCTGGCGGCGTGGAAGGACAACGGGGCCGGCAACCTGAGCGGCGGGCAACAGCAGCGCGTGGCCATTGCGCGCGCACTGGCGATGGGGCCGGCCCTCTTGCTGGCCGATGAACCCACCGGCAATCTCGACACCAAGAGCGCTGACGAGGTCTTCGCGCTGCTGCGGCGCTTCAACACCGAGCACGGCACCACTGTCTTGTTTGTGACGCACAACGCGGCCCTTGCCGAGCGTTGCGACAAGGCCATCGAAGTGGTCGACGGTCTGGTGACTGCCTGAGCGACTGAACGGACCAGCGGGCATGCACAAGGCACTCACCCAGGGTTTCAGCACCTTCCTGCGTCGTCGCCGCGCGGAGAAGCACTTCGAGCGCCGGCCGTTGCTGGAGTCCTTGCCGGCACGGCCTGAACCTCCGGCAAAGTTGGGTGGAGCCGGAGCTGCATTGGGCCAGGATGTGTTGGCTGCCGCCCAGGACGAGCCCGCCCAGGCCTTGGCACGCCTGCAGTCGAGCGCCGACGGCCTGGACGGTGCCGAGGCCGCCCGGCGCCTGCTGCGAGACGGCCCTAACGAGGTTCAGCACGAACCGCCGCTGCCCGGCTGGTTGCGGCTGTGGCGCTGCTATCTCAACCCGTTCAACCTGCTGTTGACGGCGCTGGCCTTGTTGTCCTTCGTCAGCGCCGACAGCAAGGCCACGGTGGTGATTGGCGCCATGGTGGCCTTGAGCACCGTCATCCGCTTCGTTCAGGAAGGCAGATCGCACCGCGCGGCGGAAGGGCTGCGCGCCATGGTCACGAACACGGCCACCGTGATCCGCCGCGCTGCCCCGGCGGGATCGGAGGTCGCGCCGCCGCCTCGGGAGATTCCGGTTCGCGAACTGGTGGCCGGTGACGTCGTGGCCTTGTCTGCGGGCGACATGATCCCCGCGGATTGCCGGGTGTTGAGCGCACGCGACCTTTTCATCGCCGAGGCCGCGATGACGGGGGAATCGCTGCCCGTGGAGAAGTTCGCCCAGGGCGTGGTGCCCGGTGCAGCCGATGCATCGGCTGCATCGGCTGATTCGTCACCAGGCCAGGGTGCGCTGGAGCAACGCAACCTGGTGTTCATGGGCACCAATGTTGTCTCCGGGACCGCCACGGCGCTCGTCGTGGCGACCGGGCCACGCAGCTACTTCGGCACGCTGGCAGCGCACGCCACCGCGGCAGAGACTGCGCCGAACGCCTTCCAGGCAGGCGTCAACAGCGTCAGCTGGCTGCTGATCCGCTTTGCCGCAGTGATGGTGCCCATCGTCTTCCTCGTGAACGGCTTCACCAAGGGCAACTGGCTCGAGGCATTTCTGTTTGCGCTGTCGGTGGCGGTAGGCCTGACACCCGAGATGCTGCCGATGATCGTCACCAGCACGCTGGCCAAGGGCGCCGTGCTGCTGTCGCGCAAGAAGGTGGTCGTCAAGCGGTTGGACGCGATCCAGAACTTCGGCGCGATGGACATCTTGTGCACCGACAAGACCGGCACGCTGACGCAAGACAAGATCGCGCTCGCACGCCACGCCGACGCCTATGGCCAGGACACCGACGAAGTGCTGAACTTCGCCTACCTGAACAGCCACTACCAGACCGGGCTGAAGAACCTGCTCGACCATGCAGTCCTCGACCATGTGGAACTTGCGGCCGAACTCAAGCTGAAGGACGCCTACCGCAAGGTCGACGAAGTGCCCTTCGACTTCGAACGGCGCCGCATGTCGGTGGTGGTGGCCGCGCTGGTCGATGGCAGGGACCAGCATCACGAGCTGATCTGCAAGGGCGCGGTCGAAGAGGTGTTGGCGGCCTGCACTCAGGTTCGGATCCAGGAGCCGATCGACGCGAGCCTGGACGGCGAGCGCACCATGCCCACGCTGCCCCTGGACGCCGCCCTGCTGGCGCGCACCCGGGCGGTCACCGACGGGCTCAATGCCGAGGGCCTGCGCGTCGTGGCAGTGGCGGTCAAGACCTTGCCACCGAGCCAGAGCACTTACTCGGTGGCCGATGAGTCCGGCCTGACGCTGATCGGCTACATCGCCTTTCTCGACCCGCCCAAGGAAACGGCTGCACCGGCTTTGAAGAAACTGGCGGCACACGGCATTGCGGTGAAGGTGCTGACCGGTGACAACGTACCCGTCACGGTGCACGTGTGCGCCCAGGTGGGTCTGCCGACCGACCGCGTGTTGCTGGGTGCGCAGGTCGAAGCCTTGAGTGACGAGGCGCTCAAGACCGAGGCCGAGTCCCACAGCGTCTTCGCCAAGCTCACCCCAATGCACAAGGAGCGCATCGTGCGCGCACTGCGCGCCAGTGGCCATGTGGTGGGCTTCATGGGCGACGGCATCAACGACGCGCCTGCGCTGCGCGCAGCCGACATTGGCATCTCGGTCGACAGCGCCGTGGACATTGCAAAGGAAGCTGCCGACATCATCCTGCTGGAAAAGAGCCTGCTGGTGCTCGACGAAGGCGTGGTCGAAGGCCGCATCACCTTCTGCAACATGCTGAAGTACATCCGCATGACGGCCAGCTCGAACTTCGGCAACGTGTTGAGCGTGCTGGTGGCCAGCGCCTTCCTGCCTTTCCTGCCCATGCTGCCGCTGCAGTTGCTGGTGCAAAACCTGCTGTACGACATCGGCCAGACCGGCATACCGTTCGACAACGTCGACGCTGAGCTGGTGACCAAGCCGCTGAAGTGGAACCCGACCGACATCGGCCGCTTCATGCTCTTTTTCGGCCCCATCAGCTCGCTGTTCGACATCATCACCTTCGGCGTGATGTGGTGGGTGTTTCACGCCAACAGCGTGGCCAGCCAGACGCTGTTCCAGTCGGGCTGGTTCGTGGTGGGCCTGCTCACGCAAACGCTGGTGGTGCACATGGTGCGCACGCCCAAGCTGCCCTTCGTGCAGAGCCGCGCCGCACCTGCGCTGGTCGGCATGACGCTGGCCATCATGGCCGTGGGACTGTGGCTGCCCTGGGGTCCGCTGGCTGGCTACTTCAAGCTGGAGGCATTGCCCGCGGCCTACTACGGCTGGCTGCTGGCGATCCTGATCGGGTACTGCACGCTGACCACCTTGATGAAGCGTGTGTACATCCGGCGCTACGGCTGGCAATGATCGTCGACAGATGACGCAGGCAACGCCTTTGCGAGAGACAACCATGACATCACTGAGCATCGACGCCGCCGACGCGCCCGACCCGGGGGCCGCAGGCGCGTCGACCCGCCATGTTCTGGACGATCCGACCGTGGCGGGCATCGATGAGGTCGCTGCCGCCTGCCAGACAGACCTGGTGCGCGGACTGACGGCGCTCGAAGCCGCCGGCCGGCTTTCACGCGACGGCGCCAATGCGTTGCGCTCCGTCGCCCCCATTCCACAATGGCGGCGTGCCCTGGCCCAGCTGCGGGACCCGCTGGTCTACCTGCTGTTCGCCGCCGCTGCCGTGGCCCTGGCGGCCTGGGTCGTCGAAGGGCGCGCGGGCTGGCCGATGGACGCCATCGTCATCGCGGTGGTGGTCATTCTCAATGCCTTGCTGGGTTGGACTCAGGAGAACAAGGCCCAGAGCGCTGTCGCGGCACTGGCGCGCATGACGCAGGCCAGTTCCAGCGTCGTGCGCGACGGCCTGTTGCTGCGCATCCCCAGCGCCGCACTGGTGCGGGGTGACGTGCTGGTGCTGGGCGAAGGCGACGCGGTCGGCGCCGACGCACGTCTGGCCGAATCATCCGCCCTGCGCCTGCTCGAAGCCTCGCTGACGGGCGAGAGCGAGCCGGTCCTGAAAGATGCGGCCACCCTGAAGGCACCTGCAGCGCTGGGCGACCGGCTGAACATGGTGTTCAAGGGCACTTCGGTGGCGCAGGGCAGTGGACGCGCCGTGGTCACAGCCATTGGCATGCAGTCCGAAGTGGGTGCCATCGCGACCATGCTCGACGCCACCGAAGACCAGCCGACAACCCTGCAATTGGAGGTCGCCCGCATCGGGCGGGTGCTGGGGCTGGCGGCCGTCGTCATCGCGGTGGTGGTGGTGCTGACGATCCTGGTCACTGACCATGTCCGCGCGCCTGCCGATGTTGTACGCGTGCTGCTGCTCGGCGTGTCGCTGGCCGTGGCGGCGGTGCCCGAAGGCCTGCCGGCCATCCTGTCGGTGGTGCTGGCGCTGGGCGTGCAACGCATGGCCCGGCGCCACGCCATCGTGAAGAAGCTGGCGTCGGTGGAGACACTCGGGTCGGCGTCGGTCATCGCCACCGACAAGACCGGCACGCTGACCCGTGCCGAGATGACGATCGTTCGCGTTGTCACGGCGTCGGGCATCAGCGACATCACGGGCGTGGGTTACACGCCCATCGGGCAGGTGCAACACGCCGGCGCGGCGTTGCTGGCCGGCGCTCAGCACGAAGAAGCCGTCGCCGTCCTCAGCGGGGGCAGCTTGGCCGGCAACGCTGCGTTGAGACAGTCGCCAGATGGCGACTGGGAGATCCAGGGAGATCCGACCGAAGCCGCCTTCCTGGTGGCGGAGCACAAGCTCGGCAGCAATGCACGCCGCGAAAAGCGCTTCACGCGCGTCGGCGAAATCCCGTTCACGTCGGATCGCAAGATGATGTCCACGATCGAGGCCGACCATGACCACGACAACGCGCCGGTCGTGATCACGAAGGGAGCGCCTGGCGTGCTGCTGTTGCGATGCACGCAGGTGCGCATCGGCGCGACCACGGCCCCGCTGAACGCTGCCATGCGAGAGCGCATCCTGGCCGACGTGGGCCTGCTTGCCGACGCGGCGCTGCGAACGCTGGCGGTGGCATACCGGCCGCTGGCCGCGGGCGAAAGCCTGCATGCCCACGCCGAGTTGGAGCAGCAACTGATCTACGTCGGCACGGTGGGCATCATCGACCCGCCGCGCGCCGAGGTGGCAGTGGCCATCCGCGAAGCGCACGGCGCCGGTATCCGCGTCATCATGATCACCGGTGACCACCCGCGCACGGCGCTGCGCATCGCCGCCGATCTGGGCATCGTGACCGCTGGCGCCAAGGCGCTGACCGGCGCTGAACTCGACGCCCTGGCTGTGCGCGGCGAGCCGGCCTTTGCCGAAGCGGTGCGCAACACTTCTGTCTTCGCGCGCGTGGCGCCGCACCACAAGTTGCGCATCGTGCGAGCCCTGCAGGCGGGCGGCGACGTGGTGGCGATGACAGGCGACGGCGTCAACGATGCCCCGGCCCTGAAGGCCGCCGACATTGGCATTGCCATGGGCATCACCGGCACCGAGGTGACGAAAGAGGCGGCGCGCATGATCCTGGCCGACGACAACTTCGGCACCATCGTCGTTGCGGTGCGCGAGGGCCGCGGCGTTCTGGACAACATCCGCAAGTTCCTGCGCTACCTGCTGTCGTCGAACCTGGGCGAGGTACTGACCGTGTTCCTTGGAGTGTTGGGCGCGGGCGTCATCGGGTTGAAGGCGGGTACTCAGGGTGCGGGCGGCAGTGACCTGGTGCTGCCGCTGCTGGCCACGCAGATTCTCTGGATCAACCTCATCACCGATGCCGGGCCCGCGCTGGCCATGGGCGTGGACCCCATCGCCGAGGACATGATGGCCTGCGCGCCACGCCGCCGAGGGGCGCGCATGATCGACGCCCACATGTGGGCCGGCATCATCGGCACAGGCATCGTCATGGCGCTCGTCACCCTGCTGACCATCGATCTTTTCCTGCCCGGTGGGCTGTTCGAAGGCCATGAGGACTTGACGCGCGCCCGCACCGCGGGCTTCACCGTGCTGGTGCTGGCGCAGCTTTTCAACTGTTTCAACGCCCGATCCGAGACCCGCAGCGCCTTCCGTGGCCTGTTCGCCAACCGCTGGCTGTGGGCCACGGTGGCGCTGTCGGCCTTGCTTCAGGTGGCGGTTGTCCACCTCGAATTCCTCAACCAGGCCTTCGGCACGGCGCCGCTGTCGCTCCAGCAGTGGGGGGTGTGCATCGCGATGGCCAGCGGCGTGTTGTGGTCCAGCGAGCTTCGCAAGTGGATTCTTCGCGCCTGGGCCAAGAGCCGTCCCCCGGTCCAGAGGCCTTGAGCCTTCGAGGCCCCGGCCAGAAATCGATCGATGGGTGCGGCAACGAACAGAGCTTGGGAGCTGCGAGTGCCACAGTACGTCATGAATTCGCCAAACGCTTCGTCGCGATCAAGGCAAGCTGCGCTGCCTGCTTCTCGGATGAACGGCCTGGGCGACTTCTCCATTTCCTGCGGAACGGCCATGCGCCGCCTAGGCTCGTGATTGCGTTTCAAGTCGTCGACATGACGTCTGCGCGCTGCGCCGGAGTCGTGACAAAGGCCTTGAAGGCGGTCGATCATGCTGCGCTGGTTCGGGTTGATATGGCCACGTTCACCGTCGAGATCGAGCCCAGCAGTGCGACTGCTCGCCAGTTGAGCGACGCGATCAAGCGTGCAGGCTATTCGCCGGTGGCAGCATGACAACTTTTGCAGTGTCCAAGGTTCGGTTGGACGCAGCCGGGCGCATCACGGCCGTGCTCTGGGGAGAAGTGGACACGAGCAAGAACGCCTGGTCTACACCGGAGGTCGTGGCTCCGGTTGCCGCCGCCGTGGACGCGCTGGTCGCCGGTGATCAGGTGTTCGCGCTGTTTCCGTCCATCCACGGCCACTTGCCGAACCGCCAGTTTGTGGTCGCCGATTACGACGGTGGTCGCAAGACCATCGTTCTTGACGGGCCCACGGCCTACGAGCGCGAGGTTCATGACATGGACCGGCTCGCATAGATGCCACGCCAGGCAGCGCCATCGTCGCTGAAAGCAACCGAGTCGCGATGAGGCCTGTTCCGCCTTCGGTCGATGCGGTGCCAAACATGCGCAGACGGGTGTTGGTTGCAACCGTGCCAGCGGCACTGGTGGGCACGACCATGCTGGCGGCTTGCTCGCAAGCACCGGACACCGAGAGCTACGAGTCCGCTGCCGCGCGGATTCGGCGGGTGGGTGCTGCAGGCGGTGTCGAGGGTGCGGCGATCGGCCAGGGTCTCAGTCGTGGATCTGGGCGCGAACTCGCATCAGAACTTGTACGTCTCGCGACGCTGGCGCCATCCAGCCACAACACGCAATGCTGGCAGTTTGCGCTGGAAGATCGGTCCATCGTCGTCCGGCCCGACCTGTCGCGACGCTGCCCCGCCGTGGACCCGGACGACCATCATGTCTTCGTGTCGCTCGGTTGCGCCGTCGAGAACCTGACCCACGCCGCCTTGGCCCACGGGCTTCAGGCCCAGGCCCGCTTCGAGACCACGCGCGACGTCGTTCAAATGGCGCTCACACCCACGACTGCGCGGCGTTCACCTCTGTTCGATGCCATCACATCGCGGCAGTGCACGCGTGGCAACTACGACGGCCAGGCGCTGTCCACCGAGGAACTCTCCCTGCTCGAAGCTGCGGGAACATCAAGCGGAGTGCGCATGCTGCTGCTGACCGAGCGCCCGGCCATGGAACGTGTGCTGGACTACGTTGTTCAGGGCAACAGCGCCCAGATGGCAGACCCGGCTTTCGTCAAGGAACTCAAGGCTTGGATCCGCTTCAATGGCGCCGAGGCGGTGCGCACCGGAGACGGCTTGTACAGCCCGGCTTCTGGCAGCCCCGCCATCCCAACCTGGATCGGTGATCTGGCCTTTCGCTGGGTCTTCACGCCCAAAAGCGAGAACGACAAATACGCCCGCCAGATTCGCAGTTCCGCCGGCATCGCGGTGTTTGTCGGCCAGGCGGCTGACAAGGCGCACTGGGTTGAAGTAGGGCGGGCTTATGAGCGCTTTGCGCTGCAGGCCACGGCACTTGGCATCCGCAACGCCTTTCTGAATCAACCGGTGGAGGTGGCTGCGGTGCGCTCGCCGTTCGCTGCCGCGCTCGGACTCACGGGCCAGCGGCCCGACCTGGTGGTGCGCTTCGGTCGCGGGCCGACCCTGCCACCATCGCTGCGCCGGCCGGTCGAGTCCGTGATGACCTGAAGCACGTGCGCAGCCAAGGAGAAATCCGTATGACATGGCTGCTCTGGCTTGGGTTGATCATGTGCATCCTGACGCTTGCAGCCGTCGGCTTCACTGCCGTTGGCGCGCGCCGGTGGGCAGACGCTACGCAGTTGTTGTGGGGCAGCCTGGAAGCAGGACGCATAGACCGCAAGCGTGACGAGAAGTCGCTGCCGACACGCTACGACGCACGCGACCTCGAGGGCCTGCCGGCGCCGGTGCAGCGCTACTTCCGCGCCGTGCTCAAGGACGGCCAGCCCATCATCACCGCAGTCACCATCGACCTCGCCGGCACCTTCAACATGTCGGCCACCGGCGAGCAGTGGAAGCCATTCACGTCGCGACAGCGCGTCACCACGCGCCGCCCGGGCTTCCTGTGGGACGCCGCCATCGCGATGGCGCCCGGACTGAAGGTGCGCGTGGTTGACTGCTACATCGCCGGCTTGGGCCTGTTGCACGCGACCCTCCAGGGCCTTTTGACCATGGCCGAGATACGGGGTGAAGGCGAGATTGCCCGTGGCGAATTCATGCGCTGGTTCGCTGAAGTGGCCTGGTACCCGACCGCGCTGCTGCCCAGCCAGGGCGTGCGCTGGGAGGCAGTCGATGACCATTCGGCGAATGCCACGGTGGTGGATGGCCCGCTCACCTTGACGCTGCTGTTCAGGTTCAACGACGCCGGCCTGATCGGCTCGTTCCGCGCCGAGGCGCGGGGCGGCATGGTGGACAAGAAGATGGTCATGGCGCCCTGGGAAGGCATCTGGTCGAACTACCAGACGCAGGGTGGCGTGCAGGTGCCCTTCACGGGCGAGGTGGCCTGGATGCGGCCCGAAGGGCGCAAGCCGTATTTCGTCGGCACGGTCACCGCGTTGTCGTATGAGTTCGCGCCGTGAGACGCCGGCTGTCCAGCGCCGCTGTAGTCGCTGTCGCGGTCGGCATGGTCTTTGCGGTTGCGGCCCTGTCGATATGGTGGCGATTCGAGCAGGACATCAATCTGGCCCGCGCGCGCAGCGTGCAAGGCAGCGCGCTCATCGCCACGCGCTGTGGTCCCATCGAGGTCCAGCAGGCCGGGTCGGGTGTTCCGCTGCTGATGGTGCATGGCAGCGGGGGCGGGCACGACCAGGGCATGGCATTCGCGGGGACACTGCCGCAGCACGGCATCCGGGTCATCGCGATGTCGCGGTTCGGCTACCTGCGCACGCCGATGCCGGCGGACGCATCGGCGCAAGCGCAAGCGGATGCGCATGTGTGCCTGCTCGATGCCCTGGGCATCCCCCGTGCCGCCGTCATGGGCGGCTCGGCCGGTGCGCCATCGGCGCTGCAGATGGCGATACGCCACCCTGATCGGGTCAGTGCGCTGATCCTGCTGGTGCCGCTGGCCTACAAGCCGCAGACGCAGGTGGAATCCGCCCCGCCGATGCCGGCATGGGTCAGTGAGGTGACTCAGCGTCTGGTCGGGTCGGACTTCGTGTTTTGGACCGCACTTCATGTGGCGCGCGACCAGGTGATCAAGTTCGTGCTGGGCACGCCGCCCGAGTTGCTGAAAACCGCCAGTCAACACGAGCGCGAGCGGGTCGCTTCCATGCTCGACAACATCCTGCCCGTGTCCGCGCGCTACGCCGACATGACGCACGACTCGGCGGTGGGCCAGCATCTCGCGTCGGCGCCACTGGAGTCCCTGCACGTTCCGACGCTCGTCATCAGCGCGCGTGACGACGGCTACGGAACCTATGCGGGTGCGCGATACACCGCAAACGGCATCACTGGCGCGAAGTTCGTCGGCTTCGAGCAAGGCGGGCACCTGTGGGTCGGTCACGAGGACGAAGTGATGGCGGAGATCGTCAAGTTGCTCGCACCGCTGGCCAAGCCGTGACGAGAGGTTTCAACCCAGTTCAACTGGAGACAGCCGCCATGTGGGACACCATCGTTTTGGGCTCGGGCATCGGCGGGCTGACGGCGGCCGCCGCATTGGCACGCTGCGGTCAGCGCGTGCTGGTGCTCGAGCAGCACAGCGTGGCTGGGGGACTGACGCAGACCTTCCAGAGGCACGACTGGACCTTCGCCACCGGCGTGCACTACGTCAGCGGCGTCGGCCTCGCTGCTGGCCCCGATGGTCAGTTCGGCCGCATGCTGCATTGGCTGACCGACGGCGCTCTGCAGTTTGCCCTTTGCAGCAACCCGTACGACATCGTGCGGCTGCCCGGATTCGAGTTCGGCATCGAGCATCCACAGGCCGCCTTTCGCGCGGCACTGCAGGCGCGTTTTCCTGCGCAGCAGGCGGCGATCACGGCCTGGTTCAAACAGCTGGATGCGGCGAGCCAGTCGGCACGTTCGCTGCTCGTGATGCGCGGCCTGCCGGCGTGGCTGGCCTGGGGTTGGCGTCTGTGGCGCGGCGCCGAGGTTCGCCGCTTCTCGGAGCAGACGCTGGCGCAGGCCCTGACGGGCATCGACGATCCGCAACTTCGTGCCGTGCTCGGTGCCCGCTGGGGCGACTACGGGGCTGCACCGGACACGGCGCCGTTGCTTGAGCATGCACTCGTCACTGGTGCCTACGACAACGGTGCCTACTATCCAGTCGGCGGCCCGGCGCGATTTGCGCAGACGCTGCTGCCGGTGGTCGAAGAGGCCGGCGGTCGGGTGCAGCTGGGCGCCGACGTCAAGCAGATCGTCGTCACGCACGGCCGGGCCAGCGCGGTCGTGTTCGAACATCAGGGCACGCAGCACACCGAGCAGGGCACTCGGATCGTCTCGGCCATGGGGGTGACCAACACCGTCGCCTGCCTGGATGCGCAGCTTGCAAGCGCTTGGCATGACACCGTTCACGCCCTGCGGCCCGGCCTGTCCTACCTGGCCCTGTACCTCGGCTTCGATGGCGACATCGCCGCAGCAGGCGCAACTGCAGCCAATGTGTGGATCTACGAGAGCAACGACATCGGCCATGTCTGGCAGGCACTGGCCGACGCCGATGCGCCCGGACTGTTCGTCTCGTTCCCTTCGCTGAAGGATCCCAGCTACACAGGCAAGCACACCGCCGAGGTGGTGGCGCTTTGCGACGCACAGCCCTTCAAGGACTGGCTTCATCTGCCCGTCGGTGAACGGCCGCAGGAATACGTTGCGCTGAAGGCCTTGATCGAACAGCGGATGCTGGCGCAGTTTGTTCGCCACTTCCCGGCGCTGGTACCGATGCTGCGGTTTCATGAACTGTCGACGCCGGTCACGCAGCAACACTTCGTGCGATCGCCCGATGGCGCGATGTACGGCGTCGAGATGAGTGCACAACGGCTGGGCTCTGATGCGCTCGACGTGCGCACGCCTGTGCCTGGTTTGCTGCTGGCGGGCCAGGACGTGTCGGGCCCCGGCATTCAGGCGGCATGCATGAGCGGCCTGCTGGCGGCAGCGGCCGTCGAGCCGTCGCTGCTGCGGCGGCTGGGCGGCTGAGCGCTTTGCCAACGGCCGCGAACAGAGCCACACGATGCTGACCTGGGCTGGATGCGCTTCCCGGTGACCGGCTCCGTCGTCGATCTGCTCGCGGCGGAATGGCCACGCTGGCAAATGGTTCCCGCGTATGCGCTGACTGGATTACTCGTCGTGATCTGGCTGATGCGTGCCACCGTAGCCCGACATATCGTGCCGTGGCGGACCCACCGACTTGTGACGGGCGCCGTCGTCGGGCTGGGCGCATTCGCCACGGTTGTCGCCTTCGCCCTGCCGAACGCTTTCCCCTTGTTCCGATTTCCACATCCGACCGGTCCGTACGCGATCGGCACACTGACCTATCACTGGATCGATCCTGCGAGGTTGGAGGTCTTCGGCGCACATCTTCAGGGCCGCCAGGGTCCGCGAGAACTGATGGTGCAGATCTGGTATCCGGCCGCAACGGACCCAACGGCACGGCGTGCCCCGTACCTGCAAGACGCCGACGCGGTGACCTCGGCCTTTGCGCATATTCACCACAAGCCTGCGTTTGTGTTCGGGCACTTCACGGACATCACCACCAACGCTGTTCCGTCGGCAGCCGTGGCCGGTGCGCAAGCCGAATACCCGGTACTGCTGTTCCTTGAGGGGGTGACCGGCTTTCGACAGATGAACACCTACCAGGTCGAGGAGTTGGTCTCGCATGGCTACATCGTGGCCGCCATCGACCAGCCAGGCGCTGCCGCGGATGTCGTGTTTCCAGACGGGCGGCAGGTCCCCGGCATGACGCTGGAGCAGGTTCACGCCAGCATCGATTCCAGCTACATGCCCGACCCCAGCGCGCCACGCCAGATCGGCACGGTGCCGACGGGGGTCGGTCTCATGCGGTACTTCGCGCAGGACGCTGTCTTTGTGCTGGACCAACTTGCCGCCCTGAACCAGACCGACCCGAAGGGCATCCTGTCTGGCAGGCTGGACCTGCAGCGTGTCGGCGCGTTCGGCGTGTCCCTGGGTGGCATCGTCGTGGCCGAGGCGTGCCACCTGGAGCCACGGCTGAAGGCCTGTCTGATGATGGATGCGCCCATGCCCACGGACGTGGTCGTATCGGGTTTGCAGCAGTCCAGCATGTGGATCACCCGGGACGCCGATGGCATGCGGCTCGAACGGCGAACGGCCGGCGGCTGGTCCGAGGCTGAGATCAACGCCCACCAAACCACGATGCGCGCGGTTTACCAGAGCCTGCCGAGCGCCGGCTACTTCGTGCAGGTGCGCGGGATGTTCCACAGCAATTTCACGGACATTCCGAACTGGTCACCCTGGACCACGCAACTGCGCCTCAGCGGACCGATCGACGGTCAGCGAGGGCACAACATCGTCAACGCGTACTCCCTGGCATTCTTCGACCGGCACCTGGTGGACCTCACCACGGACCAGTTCGACGTGACGGCAGCGCGCTACCCCGAGGTGCACTTCGAATCGCGCCGGCCCTGATCGGCGCGAACCACTGCGGCGCCGTCCTCACTCGACCTTGCCCAGCGCCACTCGGAATTCCTCCAGCTTGGCCTCGTAGGCGTCCGCTTCGCCGTAGTCGAGAATGCGGTTGTAGCGCGCGTGCGTGCCCAGGATCTTGCGGGCGTGCTTGATCGGGCAGAAATACTGTTCGGTGCGGGCCAGGATCTCGGCCATGTAGCCCATCAGGCCGTTGCCATATTCGCAATACGTGCAATGGAACTTCTCGATGAAGTTGAGGTAGCCGAGGTGGTGGCGGTCGAACACGAGGTAGTCGCTGCGCCGCACCTTCACGATCCCGTAGATCGGGAAACAGGCCCACTGGTAGAAGCTGACGCAGGCATCCAGCATGAGCAGCGGAACCACCGTGCCGTAGATCAGCGGCCCGGTGATCAGGTTCTGCGGCCGGTCGGTCACGAGCCAACGGAAAAAGTTGGTCTTGAGCTTGCGATGGGCTTGCCTGACCGAGCGTTCGAATTCGACGCGTTTGCCCTTGATCTGGAAAAACATCCGGCTTTCCTGATCGTGGACTGCGGTGCGCAGCTCCGCCTCAAGCGCGGCCATCTGGTTCAGGAGGTGGTTGATTCGATCATAGGCCTGTGCACCTGAGTTTCGGCGGCGTTGCTCGGTCAAACGCGCTGACTGCAGCGTGTGCTGTCGAACAGACGGGCAGGCAGGGTTCCCGTACAACCCTCGTGATCAGACATCCGTCATCAATGACTTGGTGGCACCACACACGAGGATACGAATCATGAAGAAGAGCTTTTCCAGCATGGCGCTTGTAACGCTTACCGTCGTAGGCGCACTCTGCGTTGCAGGACCCTCCGCGGCACAGGTCGCCGGTGGCACCACCACGGTCGAAGCCAGCATCACCGAGTCGACGAAGCTCGCGATGGGCTGGAGCGTCAAGAAGACGCTGATGGGCAAGACCATCTACAACGACGCCGGCGTGAAGGTGGGCAAGGTGGAAGACCTGATCATCTCGCCCGACAAGGACGTGTCCTACGTCATCGTCGGGGCCGGTGGCTTTGTCGGCATCGGACGGCACGATGTGGCGATTCCGGTCACTCAGATCCAGGAAAAGGCGGGCAAGCTGGTGATGGCGGGCGCGACCAAGGACTCGATCAAGGCCACGCCCGAGTTCACCTATGCCACCGACACCACCAAACGCGACGCCTTTGTCGCGTCGGCCGACAAAGACATCGCGAAGGGCAAGGCTGCGGTCGCCAGTCTCGAGAAGAAGGCCGGCACGGCTGCAGCCGATGCCAAGACCAAGATCGACGTGGACATCACCGCCTTGCAGTCTGACGTGAAATCGGCTGAGGCCAAGCTGGCCGAGATGAGGCAGGCCAGCGCCGTTCGCTGGAAGGAATTCGAGGCCGATGTCAGCGCCGCCACGGCCCGTCTGCGCAAGTCGACCGAAAAGGCGCTTGGCTGAAGCCATTGCGCCTGCTCGTCGTCGGCCTCAATAAATCTGAATTGGATCTCACATGAACAAGCTCTTGGTCGCGGTCTTCGACAATGAAACGGCTGCGGATGCCGGGTTGAACGCTCTCCGCGCTCTGCATGCTGCGGGCGATATCACGCTGTATGCCACCGGCGTGCTCTCACGGGACGCCAAAGGAGTGGTCAGCGTCAAGAAGTCCATGGACTCAGGCCCCGCTGGTACCGTCACGGGTCTGGCGGTCGGCAGCTTGATCGGCCTGCTCGGCGGACCGGTCGGCGTGGCCATCGGTGCCGTCACCGGAACCGTGGCTGGGGCCGTCCGCGACTTCTGGGTGGCTGGCGTTGGCCTCGATTTCATCGAGGCGGCCATCCAGCATCTGCAGTCCGGGAAGGTGGCGCTGGTGGCCGAGATCGAGGAAGAGTGGGTGATTCCGGTTGATCTGGCACTGGAGGCGACTGGCGGACAGGTCTTCCGGCGTACCCGCACCGAAGTAGCAGAAGCGCAGTTCGACCATGACATCGTCGCCTTCAAGTCCGAGGTCAGGGAACTGGAAGCTGAAGCGTCGCACGCCAGTGGCTCGGCCAAGGCGAAGTTGCAGGCCAAACTCGCGACGGCGAAATCGAGCCTGGATGGTGCCGTGCACCGCGCACAGCAGCGGGTCGACACGCTGAAGCAGGAAGCCGATGCCAAGGCCGAGTCCCTCAAAGTTCAGTTGAGTCAGGCCAAGGGCGACGTCAAAGCCCGAATCGAAGATCGCATGAAGCGGGTCAAGACCGCATACCACGCACGCGGCGCCAAACTGTCGCAGGCCTGGAACCTGACCAAGGAAGCGTTGACCGCCTGAACACGACGCCCTTCTGGCGCTTGCGTTCGCCCTTGGCGGTCGGCAGCCTTCCTGTGGCCACGAACGGTGAAGCTGCGAAGCGGCGCGTCAGCCTGAGCAGCGGACTTGTTGCCCGTTGCCTTCAACCGCAGTGGCGCGGTGTGGTTCTGCTCTTGGTGCTGCAGGTCGCGCAGGCGCTGGCGACGCTGCTGTTGCCCCACTTGAGCGCCGATGTGATCGATCTGGGCGTGGCGCGCGGCGACCGCGCCTACGTGATGCGCATGGGCAGCGCGATGCTGGCGATATCGCTGGTGCAGGTGATCTTCGCCATCGGTGCCACGGTGCTCGGGGCGCGTTTGGCGATGCGCTACGGGCGCGACCTGCGTGCCCAGGTGTTCAGCCACGTGCAGGGCTTTTCCCTGCATGAGATGAACCGTTTCGGCACGCCTTCGCTGATCACGCGCAGCACGAACGATGTGCTGCAGTTGCAGACGGCCCTGCTGATGATCCTGACGATGATCGTCAGCGCCCCGCTGATGGCGGTGGGCGGCGTCGTGATGGCGGTGCGACAAGACGCGCACCTGTCGCTGCTGCTGGCAGTCAGCATGCCGCTGATGCTGCTGGCCGTGGCGCTGCTGATGTCGCGCACCATTCCGTACTTCCACAAGATGCAGGGGCAGATCGACCGTCTGAACCAGATCCTGCGTGAGCAGATCACCGGCTTGCGGGTGATCCGGGCGTTCGTGCGCGACACCTCGGAACGCGCGCGCTTTGCGGTGGCCAACGACACGCTGACGGACACGGCCCTGCACACCGGCCGCCTGATGGCGGCCATGATCCCGATGGCGGTTCTGGTGATGCAGTGGTCCACCATCGCGCTGGTCTGGTTTGCGGCCGGGCGCATTGGCGCGGGCGCGATGCAGGTCGGCTCGTTGATCGCGTTTCTTGCGTATGTCGCGCAGATTCTGATGTCGGTGATGATGGCGGCGCTGTTGTTCGCGATCCTTCCGCGCGCACTGGTCTGTGCCAGGCGGATCGAGGGGGTCTTGGCTACACCGTCCTCGGTCGCCGAGCCGCTTTCACCAACGGACTTTCCGAAAGACCTGCCCAAGGTGGTCCCCAGGGCCATGCCCGGAGCGAAGGCCGGCAAGGACCAAGCTGGGCGTGGCCTTCAGTTCAACGGCGCCGGCTTCCAGTATCCGGGCGCGGCGGTGCCAGCGCTGCGCGACATCGACCTGCGCATCGAACCCGGCCAGACCATCGCCGTCATCGGCGCCACAGGCTCGGGCAAGTCGACCTTGCTCAGCCTGATTCCCCGGCTGTTCGATGTCACCTCGGGCAGTGTGCGCGTCGACGGCATCGATGTGCGCGAACTGTCGTTACCGGCGCTGTGGGGCGCCATCGGCTTGGTGCCGCAGCAGGCCTACCTCTTCACCGGCACCATCGCCAGCAACCTGCGGTTCGGGCGGCCCGATGCCACCGAGGCCGAACTCTGGCAGGCGCTCGATGTCGCGCAGGCCACCAGCTTCGTCAAGGCCTTGCCGCAAGGGCTTCTGACACCTGTGGCTCAGGGTGGCGGCAATTTCTCCGGCGGGCAGAGGCAGCGGCTGACGATCGCACGCGCACTGGTCGTCAAGCCACGCCTCTTCCTCTTCGACGACAGCTTTTCGGCGCTGGACTACGCCACCGAGGCACGCCTGCGTGAGGCGCTGCGCCCGACCATGAAGGACACGGCGACGCTTCTCGTCGGTCAACGTGTGAGTTCACTGAGGCACGCCGATGCCATCGTCGTGCTCGATGGCGGTGCGGTGATCGGCACCGGTACTCACGAGGTTCTGCTTCAGCAGTGCGCGGCCTACCGTGCCATCGTCGAATCTCAGCTTGCCACGGCGGAGTTGGTGTGAGCACCCGAGGCATGCCCGGCTCAGGGCCTGGCGCTGGCGCGCATGTGCGCGACTGGGGTGGCACGCTGCGCCGCTTGCTGAAGCTGGTGGCTGCGGAGCCTTTGAGCCTGGCCACGATCCTGGCCGCCACCGTGGCCAGCGTGGTGCTGCACGTCATCGGCCCCTGGCAGCTGGGTCGTGCCACAGACCTGGTCTATGCCGGTGTTTCCACCCACAGCAGCATCGACTTTGCGCACCTGGCGCGGCTGCTGGCCTTCGTGGCCTTGCTGTATGCGGGGTCGTCAGCGTTGAACTGGTGGCAGGCCTGGCTGAGCACAGGCTTGCTGCAAGGCATCGTGCGCAGCCTGCGCCAGCAGGCCGAGGACAAGCTGGCGCGCCTGCCGCTGGCCTGGTTCGACCAGCAGCCGCGCGGCGAGGTGCTCAGCCGCGTGACCAATGACATCGACAACATCAGCCAGAGCCTGCAGCAGCTGCTGAGCCAGTTGCTGATGTCGCTGCTGAGCCTGGTCGGCGTGCTGACGATGATGCTGCTCCTGTCGCCGCGGCTGACGCTGATCGCCGTGGCTGCGGTGGCGGCATCGGTCGGTCTGGCGGCCTGGCTCACCGTGAAGTCCCAGCCGAAGTTCATCGAGCAATGGCGTGCGACGGGCGTGCTCAACGGCGAGATCGAAGAGGACTACACAGGGCACACGCTGATCAAAGTGTTCATGCACCAGGCTGCGGCGCGCGCGCAGTTCGACAGCGACAACGCCGCGCTGTACGACAGCAGCTACGGGGCGCAGGCGCTTGCCGGTGCGGTGCAGCCGGCCATCCTGTTCATCGGCAACCTGGTGTTCACAAGTGTAGCCCTGGTGGGGGGCTTGAGCGTGATCGGCGGGCAGGTCACGCTGGGGCTGCTGCAGGCCTTCGTCCAGTATTCGCGGCAGCTCACGCAGCCGCTGTCGCAGATGTCGAGCATGACGGGCAGCACGCAATCGGGCCTGGCTTCCACCGAGCGCGTGTTCGAGTTCCTCGATGCACCCGAGCTCAGTTCCGAGGTTGTGCAGCAG
>Ga0302322_100000305_pt1 | contig 36817 bp, 32 predicted proteins | sample Fen_T0_2_FD_203757 | JGI IMG/M metagenome (GOLD analysis project Ga0302322, IMG submission 203757) | Peat permafrost microbial communities from Stordalen Mire near Abisko, Sweden - Fen_T0_2 | ecosystem: Environmental > Terrestrial > Soil > Wetlands > Permafrost | place: Sweden: Abisko...
TTCTTCTGATCAATAAGTTCCGTTGAGAGATCTTTATCATACCATGATGTAATTGTTCCTTTGGCAGAATTGACGACAATCTTGTACCACTTATTCTCCAGGACTTTTGAATCAGACGAAGTGACTGAAGTTTTTTCTTCATCTATCGGTTTAATAATGTACTTTTTATAGCCGAAAGCAGGTATATCCTTAACCCATACTGCCCATTGTGTAACATCGGAACGGCTTGATACCGGCTGTACCTGTATGCGGTTGCCGTCATGATCAAATATTCCTGCTGTCTTCCCGCGGGGCACAATCTGATGATCAATATATACAGTAACTAATCCTGACCGTTTCCAGTTCAGCGTATTAAAGATAATCAGAGACGGTTCTTTTTCCCGGTTAAATTTACTCTGGAGCAAGCCCATTGCTTCTTCACCGATAGATGCGGTGCGGCGGTTAGCTTCCCAGGCATAAGATTCCTTCAGGGCACGCTGTTCCATTGTAGACTGACTAAGCGGTTCACGGACACTTTCGGAATATCCGACAGTGTGTTCAGTAAAGAATAATAAAGCATTGTCAGCAAGATCAATACTCTTATTTATCTCATCAGGCAGTTTAATTCCGGATACTAAAGCCATTGATAGTCCGGCTTCATTTGCTGTGAGTGTTGAGGAGGCAATTCGGGTTGTTGCGGTTTCGCGTGCAGATGCGCCAAAACCATCTGTCCACCAGTCGGGCCAGGCACCTCTGATAACCGGAAATTCACTGCTATGTTCTTTCTCCATGTTTTTGAAAAAGGTTTCTGCAGTGGATGTAGTAAGCTGTGGCCAGACAAATTTATCATTCCATTCTTTAATAAGATCGCTGGATATAGTTGAAGGAGGCGAATTATCCGTAAGATATCCTGAATGCTGAATTGCCATCTCATCGAAAGGATACTTTTTGGAATTGAGGCTTATCAGATAATTCATCAGATTATTCTTAAACCTGTTAATGTCACCGCTCTGCATTTCAAGTACAGTATTGCCGGTCATATAATGCTCAGCCCGGAATGTCAGCAGCCGTTTGCCTGAAGGGGATTCCCACCAGAACATAGTTGGCAAATCAAAACATATGAGGGCACGGTGACCATGAGTTCCCATATCGAGGTATTTAACACCGAGCTGGTTGAAATAGTCATTCATGCACCAGCCAATCCCATTAACATCGTCCTGCATAGCAAGAGTAACAGGGATCCCCTTCTCTTTTATTCTTCTTACAGCCTGAAGAGATGCTGCCAGAATTTTCTCATCAGGTATTTCATCGAAGTTGAAATACATCCCGGTTACCTCAATTCTTCCCTCCTTGATCCTTTTAATAAGCCGTTCAATCTGGCTTGCAGGTCTGCATTTAAGATACTCATCCACAGGCCATGATGCTTCGCATGTCCAGCGGAACTTTGCATTCTCCGGATAGTTATCTGTGGCATCGCAATAATCAAGAGCATAATCGATATATCGCAAATGTTCGGCAAGAATTTCAGTTTGTGACCGCGTATATCCTATATCGGTATGTGAATGCTGAATGAAGTTTATTTTCCATTTTTTTACAGGATCAAGGGTAATTGTGTTCTTCATTTCAAAAGAGCCTGCAGCAACTTTGAGCTCAACTGGTGTTGGTTTCGTTACTGGGGGCAGGCCAAGGCTAACTGTGTTGTATCCGAATTTCAGAGTTACAGTTTCCAGAAGCTTTCCGGAAGCATAGATTTTAGCATCTGATTGCTGGCCGAAATAGAAAATTCCTGCTTCTACAAGCTGAAGCTGATCATTCCCTTTTTTTATTATTGCAGGGAAGGGGTTGAGGGTTACTCCTGTCCTTACAGCTTTTTTAAAAGTCATGTACCATGATGTCAGATTCGCTTTGCTCCCGGTTATTTTAATTCGCAATACTTTGCCGGGGCTAACTTTTCCCTTTGCAATTCTCAAAATCATATAACCATGATTATCACCATTCTGATCAACCATAATTGAATGAAAACTTAAAGTTGAATTATCAGCTCCTGATTCTTCCCAGTCGTGGCGTCCATCGGTATAAAATGAAAAACCAGAGAGATCATTTACTATAACGTCCATCCTTGCTCTGCCGGGACTTGATCCCAATGCAGCAACCCAGATAAAAGTTGCGAATTTGTTACTAATTTTCGAAGGAGCAGGATCTGTTTCCCATTCCACATAATCTTTCCCGTTTAATGCTCTCATCAGTAGACTCTCACGTAGTCCGGGAATACATGACTGATAATCATAATCGAGTCCGGAAATTTTCTTTGAATATCCGTTTATCAGGAAATCGTCAGGTGTTAGAAATGACTGTGCTTTCAAGCTAATGTCTGAAAGAAGCAATATCCCCAATAATAGTAGAGCTATTTTTTTCATAAAAGTAGATCTTAGTTATTTAATTATTTTTCTTTTAAACGCAGAGTTACGCGGAGTAGGCGCAGAGAACCGCAGAGAATACTATTTTATACATTTCTCTGCGACCCTCTGCGATTTTTCTCTGCGGACTTTGCGGTTAAAATTTTCTATTTCACAAAAGCTTTAATAACAATAGCTTCAATGTCTGAATTATTAATTATTTTATATCTGCCGGCTGCTGCAGGAACCACAAAAGTTTCAGCATAACTAAACTGTTGTGTGATACCATTCATTGTTTCCACAATAATACCGCTTCCCTCAACGAGGCTTAAAACGTGGCATTTATTCTCAGTTCTGACTTCGATAGAGTTTTTAAAATGATACCTGTGGACATCATATAAATGCGCTTCATGAGTTGGTAAATGGAAGAGCCTCCAGTCTTCGCCATGGTCGATAAGCACAGGTTTTGAGATCATTTTTTCTATCACATAGTTTCCTTTCCAATCGAAATTCAGGTTGTCCATTCCTCTCTGAATGTTAAGAGGACGAGGGTTCCCATCAAGATCGCTTCTAAGCCAGTCGTACATTTTAAAAGTAAAAATATATGGGGTTGAACTAATTTCCAGCACCAGATTATTTTTTCCTGAACTATGAATTGTTCCGGGAGGGATAAGGAAAAGATCGTGCTTAGAAGCCGGGTGTTTCTGAAGAAACTTTTCAATATCTAAAGTTACTGAATTATGAAGGCTATTCTCAAGAGCATGTCTGAATGACAAAGGATCAATATTTTCATTAAATCCAAGATAGACCTGAGCGTTGTTTTTAGTGTCTAGGATGTAATAAGTCTCCTCCTGTGTAAAATCCTCTCCGAAATGCGTTTTCATGTAATCCTGACGCGGATGACATTGAACAGAGAGGTTTCCCCCGTCAAAAGTATCAAGGAAATCGAAACGGATAGGAAAGTCTGTTCCAAACCGGCTGAAGCAATCGCCCAGCACAGCTTCCGCATTAAGATACATTAAGCTATCGAATGAAACTTCTAGCATCTTTCCCGAACTCTCAAATAGGAGTCCATTTTCAGGGACAATTAATTCAAATGACCAGGCGTAATTTGGCACATCTGTGTTCAATCCATCAATGTGACCCATTATCCATGTTCCTCCCCATGCGCCTGGCTCAAACCATGGTCTGACCCTAAAGACATTCCGACTCAGAAGGGATAAGCTTTTTCTCAGGCAATCTCCGTAAACCCATGTCAGATTTTCAGGTCTTTGTCCGTCGGCAATAATATCTGTTTTAGGCAGAATTTTTTGTTTATGTCTATTCAAGACAACCCAATCGACAAAATAGAAACGTTTGTACATTGCCTTCGGATTCTCCGGAACAGACGCTCCCAGGTTTGTTATACTTCCTGCACGTGATCTGAACTGAATCTCATTCTTTGGTAAATCAAAATATACAAGCAGCCCACTCCAATCGGAAAGCGAGGCTCCGGGACCTATTATCAAATTAATATCAGCATTTTTATCCTGATCCAGATTTTGTAACTGTTTCAGATTAAAAAAATCTTCAAGATTCAAACTGGTTCGGGTTCCAAAGATTGGATCTTTTTCTCCTGTAAAGGGAGAGATCATCTCTTCAATTTCTGTCTCAGACTTATAATAATCAGAACAATTTTTCCAGGACGGAATTTTGCCCTGAGCTCTAAGACATTTATCAAGTTGTGATTGGACAGAGTCAAAAAAATTGCCTCCATATCCATCAATAATGATTGTTTTATGCTTTTTAATAATTGATACGAGTGACTCAAATCCTTCAAAAATCTGTTCACCCTCAATTTTAAATGCAGGGTAGGCATCATATTTACCTGCCTCAGGAGTCGTTTTGATCCCGGGAAGCAGAAACTGCCGGGTCCTTCTCCACTCGCTATTCAGATCAGGCGTTTTCAATAAGGGAAAATTTTAGTTTACAGTGAACAGATGCAATTCGCTGACTTCCAGATCACCATTTGTTCCATTAATTCTTCAGGAGGGATCTCGCCATAATATCCTATTGTATCTCCGGCACAATTTCTTATTGGATAGGCTGCATCAATAGTCGGGTCGCAGTAAACGGAATAGAATACAGTCTCTCCCTTGTATTTTGCCATCTTGAATGCAAAGTACTGTGATTGATCGGGACTTAGACTGTTAATAAAATTAATATCGTTTCTCAACCAGGCCAGATCTTTAACAGGGTCTTTTACATTACAGGTATTGTCTCCAAGGTTATCCTTTTTACAAGAAAAAACCAGAAGGAAAACCATGAAAAGTATTAGTTGAACTGGATTTATTTTTCGGTACATGTTTTTAAGTATTTCTTGTTTTGAAATGCATTATTTTCTTTTTATCACTGCCACAAAACCGCCATTTTTCGACATTGTTACTTTCATTGTTCCGGATTTAAGAACCTGAATAGTTTTCTTTAATTCCTTTGGTTCCTTATCGGAATTTTTTGTGTCGGACCATGTTTCCGCTTCATAGGTTCCGGCAGGTAAAAAGGGAAGGCTAAGTTCGACATTCTTTCCCACACTGTTATTCATCACTCCCAGGAACCAATTGTCACCGCTCCGTTTAGCTATTGCAACATAATCTCCGGGATATCCGCCGATAAATTTTATATCATCCCAGGTAGTCGGAACTATTTTTAGAAAATCAGCACCAGGCTGGTTCAGAATATTATCAGGATGATCGCAGACCACAGTAAGCGGGCTTTCATAAATAACAAATTTCGAAAGCTCTGCAGCCCTCGTATTCCAGACAACAGCAGGTGTCTGGTTCTTATATTGTTCTTTTGTAACATTAAGAAAGGCTCCCGGAGTGTAATCCATCTGTCCGGCAAGCATGCGGGTAAACGCGAGTTTAATATTATGTTCAGGGCTCATCTTATTAGAGAACTTGTAGTATTCATTACCCATGACACCTTCACGGGTAATCATATTCGGCCAGGTGCGGATTATTCCATCGGGCTTATATGCCCCGTGAAAATCGACCATAAGATGATTCTCTGCAGCACATTTTATTATGTCGTGATACCAATTAACCATCCACTGGTCGTCACGATCCATGAAATCGATTTTAATTCCTGCAATTCCCCATTTTTCATATAAAGGGAATGCTGTTTTATAAGCACTGTTCCGATTAACATCGCTTGAATATAACCAGACTATAATCTTAACATTTTTTGACTTAGCATAACTTATTATTTCAGGCATATCAATCTGAGTGGCCCATTTGGTAAGGTTGGCTTCGGGAGTATTAAACTTACCATACCATTGCCAGTCAACGAGCATATATGGCCATCCCATCTCAGAGGCAAGATCGATATACTGTTTGATAACTGGCATCTCCATTTTTACTTCTCCACTCCACCAATGATCCCATGCACTTATTCCGGGTTTGATCCAGGATGGATCTTTGATAGCGCAGGGATCATTCAGATTCTGTATTATCTCTGATTCAATCAGCGTTCCTGGTGTCTCACCGATCATAAGAACACGCCATGGAGTAAATACTTCGTCATTGAACCTTACTTTGACTCCGGTTTCAGGTTCTCCCGGAATTGGCACCAGCTTAGTTGTCAGCTGATTGGAAACACCATTTGTTCCGATATAGAAAGCTGCATAATTATCGATTTTAGCTTCTGTAAGAGCTACCCAGCACTTATTTCCATATTCCATCAACATTGGCATTCCAGCTATCGATTTATCATTAAGATAACTCAATGGATGCTCAAAAAACTCAGCTTCATTTGATGAGGAATAGCCCTTATATTCAACAATCCAGGCTTTAGGATCACCTGGGATACTAAATGTTGTCAGTTCTTTCGTAATCTGTCTGTCCCCGGCTTTTGCTGCTCTTAAAAGCTTGTATCTGAATGCCACCCCGTCATTGTATGCCCTTATTTCCATTCCCAATTGCCTCATAGGACCCGATTTCTCCCTGAGTGACAGCAATAGTTCGTTATAGTTGTTGAGTATCTCTGAATGCTTGGATTTGACAACCGGGATCCATTTCTCATTAAAATTCTTAAGAGATTGATCCTGAATTGCAAAGTTTCCTGTCATTGCGGGCTCATCTTTCAATTCGAATCCAAGCTGCGAGCTATTTACAATACTTCTGTCGTGAAAAGACACGGAATAGCTCAATTTTTCATCATTATTGATAATTATGACAATATTATTATCAGGCGATTTAACTGTAATATTCTGGCCAACTGCTTTTGCCCCGACAATTGTAATCAGGAGCATCAGAAAGAGCTTTGTCTGGTTCATCTTTGGTTTCTTTATGAAATTATTTTTTATTATCTCTAATATAATCCATTACAATTGTCTTGATAATATTGGCAAACTTAACATTTGGAATCTCTTCTCTGGAAAAATATTGCGGACGTTCTCCTTCGAGAAGGGTAATTTCTTCTATCGGGATGTTTATTTTCCCTGAGTAAATGTATTTTATGTTATCGTAAGCATCTCCTTTGAGGCATTCGACCTTTTTATAAAACTTATATTCCTTTAAATCTAAATCGAGCTCTTCTTTATATTCACGAACGAGAGCCTGTTCGGGAGTTTCGCCATCTTCAACATGGCCTCCGATAAGATCCCAGTGATCAGGAAACGGGATTCCGGGTTTGTTATCCCGAAGTGCGAGTAAAAACTCGCCTTTGTCATTTTCGAGAATAATAGCAGCAATTTCTTTCATTTTTTGCTTCGTCTTTCAAGTAAAATTGTATCCCTCCACTTCCCGTCGAGCATTGCAATCTTTTCCCGGCTTCCGATTATCCTGAAACCAAATTTCTGGTGAAGTTTTAACGTTGCTTCATTCTCTGGAAATACACTCGAGAATAAAGTCCAGAGGCCATTTTTTTCAGATGAATCAATTACCTGTTTCATTAGCTGAGATCCGATTTTCCTTCTTTGGTACAAGGGATCTACATAAATACTTACTTCCGCAACACCTTTATATACTTGTCTTGAAGAAAATGGAGACAGGGCTATCCAACCTGTAATATTTTCATTTTCAATGTCAACAAATCGAGAATGGGAGTGATGTCTGGCATCCCATTCTGTCCAGGATGGAACAATGGTTTCGAAAGTGGAATTCCTTGTTTCAAGTCCCATTCTGTAAATATCGAGGACTCTCGCACTATCGCTTTGAAGCATCTCTCTGATCATGATAATCTTTTATTCCACGAACTTTGATATTACTTCGATCCTGTTTTTATCAGGATCAGATGTTTCTAATTCAAAATAGCCATCTCCGGTTTTTCGTGGTCCCCTGATAATATTAATACCACCCCTTTTCAGGTCAGTGGCTTTCTCCAACACTTTCTCCATACTTCCCACATCAAAAGCAATATGGATTAATCCCTGATGCTGCTTTCCTATTGTATCATTCAGGTTTTCAGGAATGCCAGGCTTATTCATTAATTCCAATCTGCTTCCCGAATCGAATGAAAGAAAATAGCTCTCAAATCCTGTATCTGCATTTGAGTATTTCTTGTTTGGTTTTGCATCAAAGTACTTTACGTAGAAGTCCTTTAGCTCCTCCAACTGATTGGTCCAGATTGCAACATGATCTAAAAGCATGACTTTTCAGCTCCTTTAAATTTATTTTATTAATTCTCTGATATCTCTGAATTTTGCTATTACACTCTCTTTAACATTATGAGAAGTGACTGCCGGTCCCAGGTAGATTTTTTCAGGAAGCTCCAATGAGTATGCAGTATATAATTTCCAGTTTTCCCCGTCTATACTGTAAAAGCCTGTAAAATCATTTTTTACCCGTTTCAGTCTTATCCAGGTGTTTGGATAGTTAACTGGAAATTCAGGAGTGCCTGTTGCACTTGAAGGGTAAATAGCTTTCATTTCTCCGTTGTTATTCTGACGATACTGAAATTCATACCCTCCGTTATTCTTGTTTCTGGCATTATTATTCGGAAATACCTGAAAGTAAATATGTCTGCATCCCGGAGTTAAATCTTCTCGGGCCATTAGTCCGGCTTTTGTATACAGATTTGATGCAGTAAGACTTTCTATCCGTGCCGCAAAATCAAAATCCCCTTTCCGCTCAATATAAACGAAATTGAATTCATCTTTAACCCCCCAGACGTCAGCACCCCCGGCGACAATGTCAAAACCGCCTTCAATGATTTTAACAGTTCCGGCAATAGCAGGATTGCCTACATCTGAATGTTTGAAGCTTTCAATTTGAACCTTTTTGAGGTTTTTTGTTATAAGATCTGTTTGTGCAGATAAAATGGTATTAATGCTTACGATCATTAGAGTAAGGATTGAATAATGGATAATTTTTTTAGTCATGGTTGTATATTATTAAGTTAAAAAAATCGGATACATCTACTTCTTTATGTTGACCAATACCCAGACCGGAAGATGATCTGATGCAAGAGGCTCTTTTTCTACCATCGTTTTCTCCACCTTATAAGAATGTTTTGTGTTTTTCAGTGCAAAGATATAATCGATGCAACGTCTTGGATAATCTGCGGGAATTGTTTGGTTCAAAGAATTATTGAGCATGAGCCATTTTTTTTGGATGTTTTTAACCGGATCTGAATCCGGCAGGGAATTCAAATCGCCAGCCAGAAATACGGGCTTTATGGATTCATTAAAGAGTTCATTAATTATTTCAGATGATTTTAATCTGTCCTCTGCGTTAAGAGAAAAATGGGTGCAGCAGAAAATGTAATCTTCAAATTCAACAATGAGTAAAGAACGTTTTTCTTCTCTCCCCGGTAGAGGAACTGACTTCCAGCTTAAAGGCTTTTCTTTGCATAGAACTCCATTTCCATATTTACCTCCCAGATAGTTGATTGTTGGTCCGTAAGCGGAATACATTCCTGTCCTTACTGCAAGTTCGTTTAAGGCAACCATGCCGTTACTCCGAAGAGTGGCGCTGTCGAGTTCCTGAATTGCAACTATCTGCGGATTTATTCTTATGATAATATCTGCCACTCTCTGATAGTTTGTGCTGTCATCGAGTCCATGGCAGTTGCGGACATTGTAGGTTAGAATCAGAATTTCATTTTTCTTTGTTCGTTTTTCATTTGTTATCTGACCGGATGAAGTAGCTGATATGGTGAAAAAGAACAAACATAAGGAGCCAAATAGACAAGCCATTGTATTATTGCCAAAAAGTTTTAATGTATTCCCAGTTAACCAATAATATAACGGGCTATGTCTTTTAAAAGGAGATGTTTCCATACTTTTCAGTTTGTTTTTACTTGCAGCCTAATCGTAGATGCATGTAAAATCAATACAATAATACAAAATCTAAGTGAAAAATGAACCGGATATCGGTCTCATCGGAACAATAAGTTTTATCTCTCAGACAGATATTCTTTATACCAAAACAAAGAAACATCAGCATAAGAGTAATTCTCGGTTTTGAAGAGCTTTGTATTAAAGAATTTCTTATCGATCATATTTTCTATCTGAAGGGAGCTTTTGTCAAATCCGAAATTGTACGCTGTGGCAAGAAATTTTAGTCTTTCATCTTCACTTTTCTTGCTTATTTTAAATTTCTTTTCACAGATCATTATAAACACTACCAGATAATTAAATTCAGATTTTGGATCTTCGAGATCATTTACAATGGACTTCCTGTAGCTTTGGATATTATCAAAATCAGATCTTCTTCTAAAATTTATTTCTGATTGATGTCTTATTCCTGTTGAGCTTTGTTCGCGAACATTTTCTGCAAATGAAGGTTTCATCTGGAATCGGCCTATTGAAAAGTTCGCATAATCTTCACCCAGATTAATATACAGAGCTTTTAGCAAAGTGATTTCCATCTTATCCCGTAATGCTGAATATCGTACAAGTTCTGGAAATATTACTGCGACAGCTAATGTATATGGGATATTATTCTTTTTTAGGACAGGTTCAATCCATGCCCTGTTTTCTATTAAAAAGATCTCAGCTTTCTTCCAATCGTCGCCAAAAACATCCCGGTAGTTCACAGATTGAGACAATCCGCATTTCAAAAAGCTGAAAAAAAGTAAAATAGTGAGAATAATCCTCACGGGTCTTATTTTTAACCTGGAACTTTAGAACAGAACCTTACATTGCATAATTGAGTTCTTCTTCGGAGAATAATACATATAAGCAAGATAAATCTTACCATCCACTTTTGTCAAATAAGGGTTAAATAGATCAGGAAGAGCAGTTTTGTCACTAAATGTCAATTTGCCATAATCAAAAACTGCATATTTGGTGTTATCTGTATTAATAAATAATTGGCCACCGCCGATCACTTCTGGTTTTAAAGTAAGAACAGTTTTTCCCTGAAGGTCAATTATTTTATCGTATGAAACAAAAAGTATGTCATCATATTTCATATTGCCGCTTAGAGTAGCCCCCATTGAGGTTATAGGATCGAAAGTTAAACCAGGAATGTTCGAGACAAGTTTGGGTTGTGTAGTTGATATGCCGCCAGAGCTAACTATCTTTTCCTGCATTTGCTGAGCATACTGCATTGCAAGATCCATTTTCTCCTGATCGGTTTTTGCATTCTCCATTGCCTTTTCCATCTTTTTACCCTCAGCTTCCGAAGTCAAAACATTTTCGACCACAACTGCTGCAAATTTTTCTTTCGTTTTTGATACAGTGAATGTATTAATCTGGGCATAAGGGCCATATGATTTGCCTCCAAAAGTGATAAGTAATTTTTCTCCTGATTTGCTGATATAAGGTTTATTTTTAAGGATAAACCCTTCAATAGTATTATCCCCTACATTAACAGCTTCAAATTCAGCAACTCTTGGGTCATTTTTACTGAAAGGACCTGTTGTCACGGTACCCTGAATAACATAATACTTGCCTGTTTCTTTATCCTGGACCAGAACCCTTCCATCGTTAGTAACGCTGATATTTACTTCTTTATAATTGAGTTTATATTTTCCTCCCAGATCCATAATAACTTCAGCTTGGGCGCACGCACTCGCAGGTTCAGGTTCAGGAGCCGGTTTTTCCTTAATTCCCAGAAGCTCATTTGCCATCGAATTACCGACCTTTTTCAATATTCCACTTTTCTGCGCACTTAAGGGATAAATTAAAACTAAGCATATTACCAGGGAAAAAATGAGTGACTTTTTCATAATAATTGGCTTTAATTAATTCTCAAAAATAATTAATATTCTTTTGATCTGTTAAAGTCGAATAAAATCTTTAGTTGTTTTTCAAGAGGCTGATATTTTTCATAAAAGCGGGTGAATTGTAGAATGGATCAAATGCCGGATTTTTAAAAATATCTCCGGTTATGTGATTAATATAGCCTTTAATAAATTGAGATGGCAACTGATAAACCATATCAGAGTTTTCGTTTTTTACCGGAGGAGTTTCTGTAAGAATATTTTCGAATGAATAGGTCTTCACCCCGGCTTTTTCTAATTCCATTGAGTAGAAATTAACAATATCGTTTGAAATGGTGATTATCATCAGGTAATCTCCGAAGAATTTCCGGCTGTTATGTTTAATTATCAGATCCAGTTTATCTTTTGAAACAGGAAGGGCGGTTCTATAAAATGATTCGGCAAACATAAATCCATTTTGCAAAATGCTTTTGGCATCAGCCTCTTCTTTAGTGTAATGAATAAAGGTTTTAAAGTCTTTTTCATTTTCCACGATAAAATTTATTTTATTGTCGTCGAGAAGCTTATCAGAAAAAAATGATCGGTATTGTGTTAATCTCTGGAGTTCTGAAAGAAAAGCCATCATCTCATCCATGCTTCTGCTTTTTTCTATTCCCGATAATCTTTTGACAGTTGATTCAATGAATATATTTTTTCTAGATAGTTGGATATGAAGAAGTATAATATACCCAAGCAATGCGATAATAATAATTACTCCTGCAATTTGTACTGACATAACCTTACAATTTTAGAAGGCTATAAAATTACTAAATAAAGTTGATCAATTACAAACCTCTGAAATTGAATAACTAATTAAAAGAAATTGACATTCCACCACCACCACTATTACCGAATCTTGGATTTACAACATTGTTATAGATGGAACCAAAGGTATAGGTGAATCCGAAACTTGTAAAATACTGAAATTGAGTTGCCAGCTCTTTAACTCTGAGGAGAACTTCCTGTGTTGTTGCCCCTCCTTTTACAAGTCCAAGCTGATCGTGTATCAGAGAGATATTGCCACCGAAATTGACAGATAGTCCTTTAGCTATTCTTAAATCCATGAACCCATACAGGGAGAGATTATTCTTTGACCAGTCATGGAGATAGTTACTATAATCCATACTAACATCAATTGACCCCCATTTTTGTACAACCTGATATGCAATTGAAAATGTTTGCTGTAGATGGGCCTCTTTAGTTTTATTATATATTGATGAATCCGTATAGTTGGCATAAGTATATCCGGCAGTATAAAGCACCCTTAGCTGCCTTCTGGTTGATTCTGAATATGGAAAAAGGTCATATTCAATTCCGGGCATAATTTTTAATGCAAGGTCAAGATTACTGTATATTGAAGAATTCAGGTAAACTGATCCTCCATATGACCAATGTTCAGACAGGCTCTTTACAATTAGGGTATTGAAAGATTTTGAGTTGTTTTCGCTCTTTATTAAGCCATCGTCAGTATCATATTGATCAAAACTATAATTGTATCTGGCTGACATATTGATCTTCCAGTCTTTCGTAATATGACTGGCTGAAAGATTTCCATTCATATAGATTGACTTATAAGATTGCTGCCCGTTGAGATATCCATAAACTGACGCTTTGTAAACCCAGCTATTCCATTTGTCAGTTGAAACAGTTTCGGAAAGAGGTTCAGTAAAACTTATATTCATATATTTTGAAAGCGGGGTTTTTGCAACGTATCGCATTAATCCCATTTTCAGTGAGCTTACCTGTTTGATTCTTATTTCATCCTGTGTCTCATCAGGGGATGTAACGAAGGTTAGGGTATCGCTCATTCCTGCATTTTCATTCTGCCCTACCAGAAAATAACTAAATTCCAGTCCTCCGGAACCTGTTCTTTGTGTGGTTGAAATTATATATACACCTGCATCTTTTATATCTCTGACATAATTAACAAACGGGATCTCCTTCCGGATATAGTCGCTGGCATCCATAAATACATTTAGGGCGTCTTTGCGAAGTGTATCAGATTTAGGGGTGGTCTCCTGAGAGAATGCAGGCAGAAGGAAAACGGAAAAACAAAATAGAAGAAATATTCTGTTCATATCAAGTTTAGTTGGTTAGATTTTACACAAACGAAGTTACACAATGAATTATTATTTCACACCTAAAATTTTAGGTTTAACGAATCATTAACATTAAAAAATCCGGTATCGCTGAACTGATACCGGATGTCATAGGAAAATTTAAGGAATGAAAAACAAGGAATTATTTTGGTTTTAATGAAGTTTTTTCAGATTCTTTTAGTCCGTTTTCCGAAATAACCCAAAATTTGTCAGCGAGGTCCCATGGTTGTGTGTCCTCATCATACTTTGAACTAACCTCTTCGTTGTCTTTGAATTTACCAATGTTTATTTCATTGTGAAACAAGTTTCTGGATTGCCTGTCAAAATACAATACGGTATTTGCAGGGACAAAAAGATTTACTGTTAAAAAGTCAGCACGCCACTTGCTTCCTGCCGGTAATGTGAAAAAATCGTCGAGGAAAATAGTATCGTTACTGATTCTTGAGTTATAAATTATTAATTCTGCTTTCTTAACAGCATCTGATCTTGTCCGTCCGCATGAACTTTTCTGGATTTCAAGTTTTACCTGGCTCTGTTCAGCAATGTTGAGGCAGAGACGTGCCGGCATAAATAACTGGCGAGTTGAATCAGACATGTAAAGTGAATAATCTTCATCAGGTAATGAAAATTCCTTGTCATATTTTTGGTCTGATGCTTTATGGTCAGTTATAATGAATATCGTATCAGGTGTACTAGTCAGTATATTCTGAGATGATGTCCTTCCTGTTTCGGCAAAACTTATCCCTTCATTGAAAAGTATAATTGCCAGTGCTGAAAGAGAAAGCACCCATAAAACCAGCCCTGTCAGACTGAATATTCCATCTCTGGCTTTGAACCAGAAGATCATTTTAACTCCCCAGTAAATAAGGGCAAGCATTGGCAGAAATATTGCAATCAGGGTTAGTGCAATTATCCATGGTGCAGATGAAGGGTTCACAATATAGCTTAGAAAATCAGTGTAATATGACAGGTGTACATTAATACCGTCGTGTGAAAATACACCCGGGAATTTGAATAGAAATACCATGACAAAACTGAGAATGGTAAGGAACCCTATCAAAACAAAACTGATACCTATAATAATCAGGAAGATACGGAAAATAACATAAAAGACTTTTCCGATTGCTCTGAAGATTTCATTGAAAGCATTCCCTAATTTTGAGGTGGTCTGGTAGCTGGTTGTATAAGTTCCGTCAGCCTGTAGGGTCTGTGACCTTACAGAATTATATGCATCACCATACATATCTCTCCTTTTCGGATCCGAATTTGCAGCTGGAAGTGCAATCCAGAGTGCTATATAAACGAAGAACCCAATTCCAAAAAATGCAGATATAACAAATAGAATTCTGAACAGAACGGGATCAGAATTCAGGTAAGCTCCTATACCACCGCAAACTCCACTGATGATTGAATCGTCGGGGTTACGGTACATCCTTTTTCTCTGGGTTGCATAGGTCGGGGCAGAAGTTTCCTGTTCATAATGATCAAAATCCCCGGGTTTGCCAATAATTGTGATCATTGCTTCCACGTTTTCTTTTGATATTGCTCCTGCCAAACCTTTTTGAGACTGGAAGATTTCAGCTATACGGTATTCAATATCATCAATGGTTTCATGTCCGCCCTGAACATTTTTAAAGCGGTTATTTATTGCCTGGAGGTAGTCGCGCAGAATCCGGTAAGCCTCATCGTCAATCTGGAACAGGGTGCCGGCGATATTTATATTAATAGTCTTATCCATTGTTTTCAGTTTTATTTGGTTATTAATAGGTTACCTGGTTCTGATAAGATTGACTGAATCGACCAGTTCTTTCCATGATTTGTCGAGATCGGTCAGATAAGTGCGGCCAGCATCGGTTAGTTCATAATATTTGCGTGGAGGACCCTGCTGCGATTCTTCCCAGCGGTAGCTTAGTAATCCGGCATTTTTTTGCCTTGTAAGTAAAGGGTAAAGGGTTCCTTCAACCACAATTACCTCTGCCTCTTTAAGTTCCTTTATTATGTCGCTTGCATAACAGGAGGATCTGGATAACACCGACAGGATGCAATACTCCAGTATCCCTTTGCGCATTTGTGCTTTCGTATTTTCTAAATCCATGATATGTAATTTTAATAGTTTACACTTCAAAAAGTTCAAATTTGCTTATTGTCAAAACTTCATGTTCTTTCTAACACTATCGAATTCCTTTTTTACAGAATCTTTAATATTGTGGATATTTACCGGATTTCCTTTCATTTCAATTTTCTGAGCGGTTGTTTTTGCCTCAGGAATTACGATATATAAGATAGATATACCAGAATTCCAAGTCCTCCACCAAGAGCAAGAGCCACAAAAATTATCCTCACAATCAGAGGGTCAATATCCCAATAAGCTGCCATTCCTGAACATACTCCACCAATCATTCTATGATCAGGATCACGATACATACGATGATATCCCGGGGAAGAAAATTTGTCACGGGCCGATGGTCTGTCGGTATCGGAAATATCTTCTGGAGTTCCCATAACAGAAATTGACTGACGAACATCATCAATATTAATTACCTGTTTATAGCCGGTAATTTTTGTGCGGAATAATTCCGCTATACGGGTCTCGATATCTGAAAGGATCTCAGATGAACTCTCTTCCCCGGCGAAGTGAAGTTCGAGATTCTTTAGATAATGTTTAAGTTCGGTGTATGCATCTTCGTCGATATTGAATGAATACCCGCCGAGATTAATGCTTACTGTGATTTTCATGGTACTGTTTATTATTTACTACTGTTAAATTAATGTAACTTGTCAATGCAAAGATATAAATAAATATTAATACCATGCAATACATAGTACTAAAATAATGTAGTTATTTTTAATATATTTATAATACATTGATAAACAGAAATATAAAACATAATGGACACACCATGGTGTGTCCCTACATTATTAATCTTGTCAAATTGTAGGGTCATGCCATGGCATGACCTTACATATATTCATTCGAAATGGGTTATATTTATCAAAATTTTATTTCAGAATGATGAAGAAGAAATATAAATGGGGAATTCTTGCCCCGGGAAAAATGTCAGCGAAATTTACTAAAGGACTTCAACTGCTTGATAATGTGGAATTATATGCTGTGGGCTCACGTGATATAAATCGGGCAAAACAATTCGCGGAAGAATTTGGCTTTCAAAAATCTTATGGCAGTTACGAAGAACTTGCAGAAGATAAGGAAGTTGATATAATTTATATCGCATCTCCTCATTCGCATCATTATAAACATACAATGCTTTGTTTAAAGAACAAAAAAGCTGTTATATGCGAAAAGGCCTTTGCAATGAACAGTCATGAAGTTGAAGGGATGATATATGAAGCTTCAAAACAGAAAGTTTTCCTGATGGAAGCACTTTGGCCTCCATTTCAACCTATGTATATTAAAGCAAAAGAGATTCTGGAAGGTGGCGAACCGGGTAAAATTATTCATCTGGATGCCAGATTCGGGTTTCAGGCTCCATTTAATCCGCTCGACAGAAAATTCAATCTTGAGCTAGGGGGAGGCTCTCTTCTTGATATAGGGATTTATGCAGTAATTGATGCTCTTTATTTTATAGGAGTTCCGGATGAAATAGTTGCTAAAGCAGATTTTACCTCAACAGGATCAGAGATTTCCATAAGTATAATTTTCGGGTATAAAGATGGTCGGATGGCAACTTTATACAGCTCATTCCGAACTGCAGCCGGCATAGGATGCGATCTGCTTTGTGAGAATGGAAATCTTTTCTTTTCACGTGAAAGAGATATGTCGCAGCAGCTTATATTTGCAATTAATGGGAAGGAGCCAGAAAAGTACTCTCTTTTGCCTGAAGGCATGGGATACCAATACGAAGCTATGGAGGTAATGAAATGCCTTGATGAAGGGAAAATTCAGAGCGATATTGTTTCACATTCTTTCAGCAGCGATCTGATGAAAACACTTGACAGGATACGGAAAGCAGCAGGGATAGAATTTCCCGGAAGAATATTTTGATAGAAATTTATGATGGGTTTGAAGGATTGCTTCGTCGCTTCGCTCCTCGCAATGACCGTATTTATTAGATGATTTAAATAATTGAAAGAACCCATAACCGAGCAACCAGCACCAAATATCTAAATGTCGGAACATAGCTCAGATATTAAAGCCGAGGGAGAATTTTACAGGAAGAAATTGCTCCTGTGCATAATAATTCCCGGAATATTTGTCTTTTTTATGTGGCTGGTGAAGATAATTGAGATACTTTTTGAAATTGACCTTTCGGGCTTTGGAATCTATCCATTAACTTTGAAAGGGGTCCCCGGAATCGTCTTTTCTCCTTTCATACATGCTGATTTTAACCACCTCATTAGTAATTCTTTGCCCCTTTTTTTACTAGGGGTAGCTCTTTTTTATTTCTATTCGGAGGTGGCACTAAAGGTTTTTACCCTGACTTTTTTTCTTACCGGAATATTGGTTTGGGTAGCAGGAAGAGACGCATGGCACATAGGGGCAAGCGGACTTGTATATGGATTGGCCTCATTTCTTTTCTTTAGTGGAATAATACGAAGGTACTTCCGGCTTATTGCATTATCGCTTCTAATTGTTTTTCTTTATGGATCAATGGTTTGGGGTTTATTCCCCGGTGTTTATAAGAATGTTTCGTGGGAGTCTCACATGCTTGGATTCTTTTCGGGAGTGGTTTTGGCTATCTGGTTCAGGAAAGAGGGACCGCAGGCACCGGTGCACCAGTGGCTGGAGGAGGAAGAAGGGGTGAGTGGGGGAATGGGAGAGGGGGATACTTTGATACTTAGTGACGAAGAGACAGAGGGACAAGAGGTTAGTAAGTAGTAGGTAGTATGTTGTAAAACAGAAGTTAAATCATATATCAGTATATATTAAATTGGAGAACTGCGTTTTAATCCGTGAGACTCCGTGTCCTCCGTGGTAAAAAAATATATTTATGACAGATCTTTCAATAATAATTGTTTGCTATAAGGGATGGAACAGGCTTATTCAATGCCTGGAATCTCTGGATTCATTCACAGGTATTAATTTCAAAACAGAAGTTGTTGTCGTCGATAACAAGTCGGACGATAATACATTTAAACAGATTGCAGAACGATTTTCAAAGTTCAGATTTATACAAAATACAATTAATGGCGGCTTTGCTAATGGCTGTAATCTTGGCTCAAAAAATGCTGAAGGGGAGTATCTATTGTTTCTTAATCCCGATACAGTTGTAAAAGAATCCGAAGTTGAAAAACTACTTAATACCGCAAAACAAAATCTTTCTTATTCAATATTATCCTGCAGCCAAGTAAATGAAAAAGGAAAGGAATCCATAGCCTCCGGGAAATTTCCCAGGTTGTCAAATCTTACCGGGTTTATGAGGGCCATATCCGGAGGTCAGAAGGCTGAGGGTGGAAGGCAGAATGAGAATGTTGAATTTCCTGATTGGATATCGGGTTCAGTAGTTTTGATTAAGAGAGATCTTTTTCAGAAAATAAAAGGGTTTGATGAAGATTTCTGGATGTATTACGAAGATGTTGATTTATGTAGAAGGGTTAGAAACATTCCAGGAGAAATTGCACAATGCAGAGACATTGTTATAGAGCATAACCACGGAGGAAGTTCAAGGATAAATTTGAAGACTGCATCTTTAACCAAAACTGAAGTGCATATTTCACGGCATGTATATATCAGCAAACACAAGAAAGGTTTAAACAGAGTTTTCATTCAGGCATTTCTGGTTGTAAATAATCTGATATCGTTGGGCTTGATGGCGCTGATCGGCCTGGTACTTTTCTTTATGCCAAAGATATTTGCCCGCACACTGATATTTTACCGATTGATCAGATATTACACAGGAGCATTGTTTCGACTGTCGTGGATTAGCCCAAGATCAGTAAATTTCAGGTAAAAAAATTTTATGCACGAGCGATTCAGATACAAAACCAAAGATGACCTGATTAAGAAGGCAAGATCTCTCGGGTCTGAATTACCATATAGTGATGACATTTCTCCCATATTAAATCCGGCATTAATAGAAGGATTCTCTATTCCCAACAGAATGGTTGTTCAGCCAATGGAAGGATATGATTCTGAAGAGAGTGGTTCTCCGTCGCCCCTTACAAAAAGACGTTACCTACGTTATGCCTGTGGAGGAAGTGGAATGATATGGTATGAGGCTGTTTCTGTCTCTTCTGATGGGCGCTCAAATCCAAATCAACTCTGGATAAACAGAAATAATGTTTCTGAATTCGCCTCTTTGAATGATGAAGTGAAGAAAGCAGGTGAAAAGATTGGAATAAGGCCTCTCATAGTAATACAGCTTACCCATTCCGGACGTTACAGCAAACCGGAAGGAATGCCAAAGCCCCAGGTGGCGGCTTTTAATCCTACGCTTGATAAAATTGCTCCCTATGTTCTTACAGATGATGATCTTAAAAGAATTCAGGATCAATATGTTACAGCAGCGAAACTGGCTGCTAACTCCGGATTTGATGCGATTGACCTGAAGGCCTGTCACGGATATCTGATGATTGAATTACTTGCGGCAAAAACCCGGAAAGGAAGTATCTACGGAGGCGAAGATCCCAATGACAGATTCAGATTCATGCTGGAAACGATTGACAGGATAAAAGCAGAAACTCCTGCAACGATTCTAACAACAAGATTAAATATTTCTGATTGTTATAAGGGCGGATTTGGAGTTGATAATAATAACCAGCCTGATTTTTCCGAGCCATTATTATTAGTTAAAGCTCTTCAAAAAAGGGGAATAAGACTATTAAATTTAAGTATGGGAAGTCCATATTTTAATGCTTTCGTAACACGTCCGTTCGATACACCTTTACCCGGACAGTCAGTTCCTGATGAGCATCCTCTTGTTGGGGTTATTAAGATGATAAACGGGACTTCCTTTTTTCAAAAGAAATTTCCTGAACTGGATTTTATCGGATCAGCTTATTCATACCTGAGGCAATATGCTCCGAATGTTGGAGCTGCTGTTATTAAGAACGGGGGTGCGTCATTCATAGGATTAGGAAGAAGTTCTTTTGCTTACCCGTCGCTTCCTCTAGATCTGATCAGAGAAGGGAAAGCCGATCCTTCAAAAGTCTGTATAACCTGTTCCGGATGTACGAGGCTTATCCGAAATCTTCACCCGGGAGGTTGTGTAATACGCGATCGCGAAATTTACGGGAATGAACTTAAGAAACTTATTGCTGATGGAAAGTAATAAAATTGAAATAAAGAATTATAAGCTGGATTGTTATCAGGTAAATACACTGATTATCGGAAGCGGTGCCGCATCTATGAATGCTGCTGTCAGTCTTCATTCTTTGGGACAGGAGGATATTCTGATTGCAACGTCGCAGTGGGGTGGAGGTACCTCAAATAATGCCGGTTCAGATAAACAGACTTATTATAAACTCTCTCTCAGTGGCAATATACCTGATTCCGTTATAGAAATGGCGAAAGATCTTTTTAAAGGTAATTGTATGCATGGAGATATTGCACTTTGCGAAGCACAGGGATCGATACAGGCATTCATAAACCTCGTTGGTTTAGGAGTCAGATTCCCCCATGATGAATATGGTTCATGGGTAGGATATAAAACGGATCATGACAATCGTGCCAGAGCAACTTCAGCAGGTCCTTACACATCAAAAAGAATGTTTGAAGTACTTTCATCTGAAGTAAAAAAAAGGCAGATAAAAGTGCTTGATTATCATCATTGTGTAGCTCTGCTGACCGATAAGTCAGGATCAAAAGTTATAGGAGCTCTGGCGATTAATACCAGAGAGCTTGATCACACGAAAGCATTTGTATTGTTTAATTCCACAAATGTTATTTTGGGGACAGGAGGTCCTGCCGGGATATACGAAACAAGTGTTTACCCATTATCTCAAAGTGGTTCAATCGGGATGGCATTCAGAGCAGGAGCAACCGGTCAAAACCTTACTGAATCACAGTTTGGAATAGCATCACTTAAATTCAGATGGAACCTCTCCGGAAGCTATCAGCAGGCTATTCCAAGATATTTTTCTAGAGACAAACAAGGGCATGATGAACGGGAATTTCTGAATGAATCATTCTCTGATTTCAGATCTCTTTTAAAGGCAATTTTCCTGAAAGGATACCAATGGCCATTTGATCCAAGAAGGGTTATAAAAAATGGGTCATCTATGATTGATATTCTTGTTCACAGAGAAATTAACGAAAATGGGAGAATGGTATTTATCGATTATACAAGAAATCCATCATGGAGTATCACTGAAACCTTTTCCCATGATAATCTTGATCCTGAGGTAAGTGAATATCTAAGAAACTCAAATGCAATTCAGAATACCCCCATTGAAAGGCTATATTCATTGAATTCCCCTGCTATTGAGCTCTATAAAGAACACGGAATTGATCTTGCATCTGAACCTATTCAGATAGCTGTTTGTGCACAGCATAATAACGGGGGACTAAAAGCCAATATCTGGTGGGAATCAGATTTAAGTCACCTGTTCCCGGTTGGCGAAGTGAATGGATCGCATGGAGTTAATCGCCCCGGAGGGTCCGCCTTGAACTCGGGTCAGGTGGGTAGCTTTAGGGCAGCGCAATTCATCAGCAAAAGGTATAATATTCCTCCTATGGATAATGAATTATTCCTGTCTGTCTCGAAAGGAATGATTTCAGATACATTGAATCTTGCAACAGAATGGATGAAATCAGGTGATCCTGAAAAGAATAAAATGTGCATTCTGGAAATCAGAAAGAGAATGTCCAGTGTTTGCGGGATTGAACGTGACAAAGAAAAGACGAGTTTCGCAGCTTGCGAAGCGGCTGCCATGCTTAAAAAACTTCCCGGTATGCTTGGTGCCAGATCAGTCGCAGACCTTACTGAATCATTTTTACTGCTTGATCTTTGTTTAACTCATTTTGTTTATCTTGAAGCTATCAATTTCTATATAGAAAAGGGAGGTAGAAGCAGAGGTTCATACATTGTCGTGGAAAAAGGGGAAAAGGAGATTCCGGAAAACACCAAATCAGTATTTAATCCGGAACTTTGTTTATATGATCGGGATGTTGAGAAAAAAATTATAGAGGTTATTTTCAAAGAAGGAAAATCTTTAGTCAATCTTGTAGATGTCAGGGAAATACCGGAGCAAAATCTTTGGTTTGAAAAAGTCTGGAAAGATTATCTGGAAGATAATTATACAGTAAGTTGACAGAGTCGGTCAAATTACTATCTTTAAAGCCGATATTACTGTTAAACCTGATAACACTTTTTACGTATGAATGACAAGCCTGTAGCAGTTATTACAGGTGCCAGCAGAGGGATTGGCAGGTCGGTTGCTCTTGCTTTAGCTGCCGAAGGGTATGATATTGCAGCTATAGCCCGTTCCGTTGATAGTGAAGGAATGGAAATTCTAGGTCCTGAGGTAGAAAAAAAAGGTGCTCAGTTCTTTCCTGTAGGACTTGATATCTCATGCACCGGTTGTCAGGAGGAAGTAGTTTCTAATATACTCGAAAGATACGGCAGGATTGATATACTGGTCAATAATGCCGGTGTCGCGCCACTTTTGAGAAATGATGTTCTCGACATGACAGAAGAAAGCTACGACCGACTGATGAATATTAATCTGAAGGGACCGGTTTTTTTTGCACAGAAGATAGCGAAGGAAATGATTTGGCTGAAACTGCAAATTAACGAATATAAACCAGTAATCGTATTTATTACATCTGTATCAGCAGTCTTATCATCTACCAACAGAGCAGAATATTGTGTATCGAAAGCGGGTCTTAGTATGGCCTCAACAGTATTTGCAGACAGGCTTTCCCGTGAAGGAATAATTGTTTATGAAGTGAGACCTGGTGTCATTCAGACTGATATGACAGCAAAAATTAAAGAGAAATACGATAAGCTCATTAACGAAGGACTTGTTCCTCAAAAAAGATGGGGATTACCGGAAGATATTGGTAGAGCTGTTGGTTCCCTCGCCAGGGGTGACTGGAGTTTCTCAACCGGAATGATTTTCGAAATTAGTGGCGGACTGAATATCCACAAACTCTGAGAATTTTTTTTGAAGGTTGAACAAAAGCAGAATTACTGATGTTTAACTCTGAAATTATAAATTCGAAAGAAATGAAAAAGACGTTATTATTTTTAGGATTATCAGGATTGCTCTTAGTAAATGCAGGAGCACAAACAAAATTAACAGCCGACTCCGAGAAGACAAAATTAGTGTGGTTAGGTGAAAAAGTGACCGGACAGCATACCGGGACTATTAATCTACAGTCGGGATCCCTTAATTATCAGGACAATAAAATTATTTCAGGGGAGTTTGTTATAAATATGGCTTCTTTAAAAGACTCTGAAGCCAATGATCACCTTGAAGGGCACCTGAAATCGGAAGACTTTTTCAGCGTTGAAAAATTTCCTACAGCAAATCTTGTTCTTACCGGGAGCACTTCCTTCGAAAAGGGAACTGCAGTTGTCACTGGGACCCTCACTATAAAAGGTGTTACAAACCCAATTGAATTTAAAGCAACCACCCAGAAAAAAGATGATGGAACATGGTTTTTTGCAAACATTACAATAGATCGTACAAAATATAATATTCGATACGGTTCAGGGTCTTTTTTCGATAATCTTGGAGACAAAGTCATTTATGACGAATTCAAACTAAAGGTGAATCTCTTAGTAAAATAACAAGAACATAATTTTGGTAAAGTCGCAAATCATAACAATCTTGTAATCTCAAAACAAGATTGATGATGACAAACAACTTAACTGCTTCCTCAAACCGCCAAAAACTTGTAACCTACGGTTTTGTAATACCATTTATTCTGGTAACAAGTCTTTTTTTTCTATGGGGATTTGCCCATAGTTTACTTGATGTATTGAATAAACATTTTCAGGATATACTTGGGATTACAAAGGCAAAATCAGGCTGGGTTCAAGCTGCTCTTTATGGTGGTTATGCAGTTATGGCGATTCCTGCCGGCTTGATTATGAATCGTTTTGGATACAAAAAAGGGATAATATTCGGCTTACTTCTATATGCAACAGGTGCCTTTCTTTTTATACCGGCGGCAGAGATTCAGACTTTTGAATTCACCCTGTTATGTTTATTCATTATAGCATGTGGTCTTACTTGTCTTGAGACTGCAGCAAATCCATATTCAACAGTTCTTGGTCCGAAGGAAACTTCAGAACAAAGACTTAACCTTTCGCAGTCTTTCAATGGATTGGGATGGATTGTTGGTCCTGCTGTAGGGGGAATGGTAATTCTGAGGGTAGATACTGCTGAAACCAATAAATTTGCTTCAATGACATTACCTTATGTTATCATCGGCATATTGGTATTATTAGTTGCTGTTTTTTTCATGTTCACTAAAATGCCCGATGTACATGAAGGAGAACAAAACGGAAAGGGCGATAAAGGCAGGTACATTGACCTTCTCAAATTCCCTCATTTTAAATTCGCAGTTGCGGCACAGTTCCTTTACGTAGCTGCACAAACGGGGATCAACAGTTTCTTCATTAATTATGTTACTGAAACAATGCCTCAGTTTAGTGGTGAAAAAGCAGCTTACCTTTTGTCTTTTGGATTTATTTTCTTTATGGCAGGACGTTTCTCAGGAACTCTTCTGATGAGCTGGTTTAAACCCAATCAGATGCTGGCTTTGTATGCTGTGATAAATGTTCTGGCAATGGTTTTTGTTGTATTAGGTCTTGGTTGGCTGTCGTTAATAGCATTATATCTTACTTATTTCTGTATGTCAATCATGTTTCCTACCATCTTTGCTCTTGGCATAAAGGATCTTGGAGGGCTTACAAAGAAAGGCTCCTCAATAATTATTATGACAATTGTCGGAGGAGCACTCTGTCCTATGTTTATGGGATGGATTGCGGATGTATCGAATATGGCTTTAGGATTTATCGTCCCATTGCTCTGCTTTGGCTTTATTATATTCTTTGGGCTTAAAGGCTACAGAGTGAAAACAGCTTAAACGGCAGAGATCTGACTTCTCATTACCTTAAGTGCATTTGGAGCCTGTTCTTCAAGGTTTTTCCATGAGCATTCAATAGTCATTCTTCCTTTATAGTTAACCTCTTTCAGAGCCTTAAAAAATGGAGTGAAATCTTCATTGTTGACTCCGGGTGCAGTCCGGCCGTTTTTTTCTGCCAGATGAGTATGAAATAACAGATGTCCGTATTTGGTAATATTTGCAGGGCTCTCATTATCCATAAGCATATGATATAAATCGGCCAGCAAACGGAAGTTTTTATGATTCACAGCTTCAACGATCTCTCCCCCTTCGGCAACAGAATTTATGAAGTTGCATTCTTTCCTATTCAGTGGTTCCAGTGAGATTACAACATCATATTTTTTTGCAATAGGGGCAAGTTTTTTACATAGTGAAATAAACTGATTTTTAGCTTCATCCCTTGAAAAACCCTCCGGGATGGACCTTGCGCCTCCGCTTCCGAACACAATTGTTTTTACGCCTGCCATTTTAGCTCTGCGAAAGGCAGTTTCCCCGAATTTAAGTATATCATCATGAAGAGGAGCTGGTCCCACAACCTTCAGATTTCCGGGCAGAAATGAATTACAGGCTTCAACAGGAAGTTTTGATGCCTTCAACAACGCAAGTTTTTGTTCAAATACAGAATCGGCTTCAAGGGGGCAAAGAAAATTTTTGACATTTTCCTCAACAAAGGAATACCCTGCTGCGGCAAGAATCCCATTATTTGCGATTCCTGTTGAAATTCCTATTCTATCTAGAAATTTTCCGGCTTCTGATGGAATTCCAAACGCATCCACTGATCTTAGAAAAAGAGTTGAACCAGCTGCAAGGGCTGAAAACCTTAGAAAATCGCGACGTGATGTTTTCATAATGTATTTGCTATGGTTGGTTTATAGTTTTTAATTACATAAATGATTAGAACAGTACTTATTGATTATCTCAAAAGTAAGATAATAAGAAAGAATTCCAATATCAATTTATATTAGAATAGACCTGTTTAATCTTTATTCTTCTTCAACACTTTCTTTGAGAAGCTGAATAATCCTTTTCCATCTGAGTTCATCCATTCTTGCACCAACGATTTCAATTACATGACCTGCAAGCACAGAACCAAAGAGGCCACACTTTTCAAGAGAATACCCGCATGCATAGCCATAGAGAAATCCTGAAGCATATAGATCCCCGGCTCCTGTTGTATCGATACTCTGAACATCGATAGTCCCAATCTTAATTACTTCTTCTCCCCGTTTTATCAATGAGCCTTCTTTTCCAACTTTAACTACCGCAACTTCACAAGACTGTGAAATAACATCCAGAGCTTCGAATGTTAAAAAGCCTGTAAAAGATTTTGCCTCATCTTCATTTGCAAAAACAATATCAATATATTTTTCAATAATTTCTTTAAAATCAGATAGTTTAGCATCAACAACATTGTAACTTGCCAGATCGAGGGCAATCTGCATATTATTTTCCTTAGCCAGAATACAGGCTCTTTCAACAAGTGGTTTGTTGAAAATCAGATACCCTTCCAGATATAGAATGTCAAAATCTTTAAAAAAAGCAGGTTCAAGATCACTTACGTCCATTTCAACTGCAGCACCAAGATGGGTGGCAAAAGTTCTCTCCGAATCGGGAGAAATAAGTGCTACAGCAGTTCCTGTAACTGATTTTCGGCGTGATAAATATGTTTTTACTCCGGCTGATTTCATGTCATTTTCAAAAAAATCGCCTGTATCATCCTTCCCTACAGATCCGATAAATCCTGTATTAACGCTTAACATAGCCAGACCATGTATTGTATTTGCTGCCGATCCTCCTGATGCGAGACTTCTGTTAAAGTGCATTGTTTCAGTCTTTACCATACCAGACTTCACCTCATCAACAAGCGTCATACTACCCTTAGGTAATCCGAATTTCTCCAGAATAATATCATCATTTATTATGGTCATAACATCAACCAGAGCGTTCCCGATTCCAAGGATTTTTTTCATTTATAATTTTTTTCTCAAAGATATTGCTTAATTCACTAAAAGCGCTTACTTTTGGCGTTCTAATTACACCTCGTTTATTAGATAATATTCCTTAGTAGCTCAGTTGGTTAGAGCGACGGACTGTTAATCCGTAGGTCGTAGGTTCGAGCCCTACCTGGGGAGCAGACAAAAAACAAAAAGCCTTGATATAGAACAATATCGGGGCTTTCTTGTTTTATACATATCTAATACATATCCTATGATTTACAATCCCTCAAAAGAGCGTTACGGTAAGATGACTTACCGTCGCTGCGGAAAAAGCGGAATTATGTTACCTGAAATTTCGTTGGGTTTATGGCATAATTTTGGCTCAGTTGACGTCTTTGAAAATTTCCGGAAAATATTATGGAGAGCATTTGATGCAGGTATAACTCATTTCGATCTTGCAAATAATTATGGTCCCACTCCCGGCTCAGCGGAGGAGAACTTTGGAATAATTCTTAAAAAGGATTTTAGTTCATTACGCGATGAATTAATTATATCAACTAAAGCCGGGTGGGAAATGTGGCCGGGTCCTTATGGTAATTTTGGTTCAAGAAAATACCTTATTGCCAGTCTTGACCAGAGTCTAAAAAGGATGAATATTGACTATGTGGATATTTTCTATTCACACCGTCCTGATCCTGAAACTCCGCTTGAAGAGACAATGGGAGCCCTGGCTCAGGCCGTCCATCAGGGTAAGGCTTTGTATGCAGGGATATCGAGTTACCCGGCAGATCTTACAAAAAAGGCCGCAAAGATTCTTAAAGAGATGGGGGTGAATTGTCTTATTCATCAGCCTAAATATTCGATGTTTGAAAGATGGGTTGAAGATGGACTGCTCGATGTTCTTGAAGAAACCGGCATAGGGTGTATCCCTTTTTCGCCGTTAGCGCAGGGACTGCTGACTGATAAATATCTGAAAGGGATCCCTAAGGATTCACGGGCATCGAATCCGAACGGCTTCCTGAAAATTGAGGATGTAACAGAGCAGAGAATCTCAAAAGCCATGAAACTTAATGAAATAGCTAAAAGCCGCAATCAGTCGCTTGCGCAAATGTCAATAGCATGGTTATTGAAAGATCAGCGGGTTACATCTGTATTAATAGGTGTAAGCAGTGTTCCCCAACTCGATGATAATCTGAAAACTCTGGAAAATCTCAATTTCAGCCCAGATGAATTAAGCAGAATTGAGAATATCCTAAAGGACAAGTAATTTAAATAGGATTTTGAAATTTTAACGCAGAGAATCGCAGAGCAAATACGCAGAGAGCCGCAGAGAAGAATGATAATATTCTAACTCTGCGGCCCTCAGCGTCTTCTTTGCGAACTTTGCGTTTAAAAAAGATATTAAAACGGATTTAACCTATTTTTAATATTTTGGTAAAGTCCACCCATTGTGATATTCTGGCACAATGAGGTTATTGGGAGCACTGGTTTTAAATTGCTGTTTTGAGTTGTCCCAGGATACTTTTTCACCGGTTCGGAATGCAACATTACCCATCTGGGCAACAAGAGCCACATCCCTGCCAATATTTATACCTGCATTAAGTTTCTGAGGGGTATTATTTTTCAGGCAATCGATGAAATTTTTAGTATGAATATCGAGTCCTACGCCGACGTTTTTCTGAACAGGCAGAGCTTCCATTCTTGTTTTTTCCGGGACTACTTCCCAACCATTACGATCGAGGATAAGGGTGCCATTTTCTCCAATATAAGACATTCCGTGAGGTCTTTTCCAGTTTCCAAGGCCAATACCGATAGTATGTTCCCATATCATTGTAAAATCCTTGAAATCATAAACGGCTGTCATCGTATCAGGGGTAACCATGTCGTCATCAGGGAAAGCATATTTTCCACCTATTGCCATAACTGATTCAGGAATTGATTTTCCCATTCCATATAAAATATAATCAATTAAATGGACACCCCAGTCAGTCATGAGGCCATTTCCATATTCCCAATACCAACGCCAAGTGAAATGGAAACGGTTTTTATTGAACGGACGTTTTGAAGCCGGCCCCAACCACATAGTATAATCCACGCCATCAGGGACAGCTGAATCGGCGATTTTGGGTACTGCACCTTTCCAATCGACATACGACCATGCTTTGCAGGTACGGATTCGGCCCAGTTTGCCTGATTTGATAAAGTTTACTGCATCAACGAAATGGGGCTGACTTCTTTGCCACTGGCCTACCTGCACAATTTTACCATATTTCTGAACAGCCTTATGCATTATGTTGATTTCGGCAATTGAATTTCCAATAGGTTTCTCAACATAAGCATGTTTTCCTGCTGCGAGAGCATCGGTAAATATTAGACAATGCCAATGGTCGGGTGTTCCGATAATGACAGCATCAATATCTTTATTCTCGAGCATCTTCCTGTAATCCTTATAGAGCTTTGGCTTTGGAAACCCAAGTTTGATGAGATCATTGGTGCGGTTAGTGAGAACATTCATATCAATATCACAGAGAGCAACACATTCAATTTCAGGGTTTTTCAGCATTGATGTCAGGTCATTGAACCCCATGCTGTTGGCGCCAACCAAACCAACCTGTATCTTGTCGTTTGGGGAAATTCTCAACCTTGATTTTGACAAAGAACTCAGGGGAATAACTGTTCCGGCAGCAAGTACAGAAGCAGTCTTAATAAAATCTCTACGCGATGAACTCATGATATTTAAAATTAATAAATTAACAATTATTACGATTAATTTGAAGGTTTGAAAATCAGATCGACAACATCTGCTTTATTGAACATTTGGTCTGCAAGAGCTTTAATGTCCTTAATTGTGAATTTCTTTAAAATGTTTTCATAGTTTGCAGGATCATTATAGTTGATACCAACGCTGTAATACCTGCTTAATGTCCTGTTCCAGTAGGCGTTATGCATTTTATCTTCCTCTCTGGTCTTAAGTATATTATTAACTGTCTTATCGAGATTAACCTGAGTAGGTCCGTTTTTCAGAATGTTATCAAGCTCCTTGTAAATGATAGCTTTAAGAGCGTTGGCACGGGCAGGGTCGCAATCGAAAGTAATAACTCCTTCGCCAAGTTCAGATGGCCTCTTTTGCAATGACAATGATACCTGTACCCCGTATGTTCCGCCTTCGTCTTCCCTTACTTTTTCAGTGTATACCAGATCAAGAACTCCCTTAATTACTTCAAGTCCAAGGTTATTATAAGGGTTATATTTCATATGGTCAGCAAATGAGATGAAGACAGTTGCTTTTGGAATTTTAAGAGGCATGCTGATCTCGCGGGTTATCTTCCCTTTAGGTTGTTCAATTTTCCTGTCGATCCAGGTTTCATTGCGTCCTGATGAAGGCAGGGAACCAATGTATTTTTCAACCATTGGAATTACGGTTTCTTTTTCAATGTTTCCAACGATAAAGAATGTGAATTCATCGGCACTGTTGAACCGGTCGGTATAGATTTTCTTAATATCCTCAAGGGTAATATTTGTTATTTTTTCTTTTGAAAGAATGGGCGTTCTTGGATTATACCCTGTTGTTATTAATTCCATGCTATCGCTCTTTATTTTGTTGGGATCTTTCTCCATATTCCCGATGAATGCAGTATACCTTCCGATGATGGCATCATGCGCTACTTTATCGAATCTTGGATGGCCAAGACGCAGGTAGAGAAGTTGCATCATAGTTTCAAAATCTTTTGGAGTAGAAGATCCGCTAATAGATTCTGCAGTCTCAGCCAATGAAACAGAAATACTGGCTTTTTTCCCGGCAAGCATTTTCTGCAAAGTAATATTATCATAATCACCTGCTCCATACATTGGGACAATTGCGGGAAGGAGATTAGCAGGCAAGACAAGGTTATTGTCGAGTTTAGACACACCCCCGAAACTGAATGCCGAGAGCAGAACATTATCTTTTTCGTAATCAGCTTTTCTGAAAATCACTTTTGCATTATTCCCAAGGGTCCATTCCACTGCATCAAACTGAGGAAGAGGAACTATTTTCACTATTTTAGATCCTTTCAGTTCTTCGTTTATCAAAGATTCACTGAGAGCTTTGTCTGCATAAGGAGTAAGCTGAGAATTTTTTACCTTAGTTATAATATCAAGAGCTTCTTGTTGTGTAAGATGCTTTATATCAGCACCTTCAAGTCCCTGAACTACAATAGTTCTGTTTTCATCTATCATTAATTCTTTAAACCTTGCAGAGATCTCTTCCGCTGTGATACCATCAATTACCTGTTTAAAGAATTCAAAGTCGAAGTCGATTGATGTAAGTGGTTCTCCGGTAAGGAAATAATTCTGAATACCAGAAACATAAGTATCGTTATCAATTTTATCTTTTTGTTTAAAATTATTCTCAAATGATGATAGCATTGAAGCTTTTGCACGCTTAAGTTCGCTCTCATTAAATCCAAACCGGCGAGCTCTTTCAGCCTCTGTATAGACTGCTTCGAGGGCTTTTGCTTCTTCGTTTTTGCGTACGGAAGCATTAATCGAAAAAGCATTATAACCTCTTGCATAGTATTCCCCATAAGATACCGAACCTCCGATAAAAGGAGGATTCTCTTTCTGTAAAAGTTCACCTATTCTCGTGTTTATCATTGAATTCATCAGGGAAATAACGTGATTATCGCGGATATATTTCAGATTTCTGTTTTCTGCGGGGACAGCCTTATGTAGTACAATTACAGAAACAGATGTTTGCGGAGCTTCTTTATCCTGGGCAACTACAAAGTTTGTCTCACTATGATATGGCACTTCAAACAGATTTCTGGGAGAAGGATTTTTAACAGCCGGGATGGCTGAGAAAATAGTCTTAATTCTTGCTTCTACTTCATCTGCATTAATATCTCCGACTACTGCAATAGCCTGAAGGTCGGTACGATACCACTCGTGATAGTAGCTCCTTAATGTGTTATAGGAGAAGTTTTTAATAATATCAATGTTCCCTATAATATCTCTCTCAGCATATTTTGATCCTTTCAGAATGACAGGTATTACCTCGAACATCATTCGTCTGCTTGCGTTCTTGCTGGTTCTCCATTCCTCGCTTATAACTCCCCGTTCAAGATCAATTTCCTTGTCGGAAAGTGTCAGATAATGTGACCAGTCGTTCAATATCAGAATACATGAGTCAACGAGCCCGGGGGCGTCGACAGGAACATTACTTAAGTTATAAACTGTTTCATCAAAACCGGTATAGGCATTTATATTACTGCCAAATCCGACTCCGTGTTTTTCAAGACTGCTGATAATACCTTTGTCCGGGAAATGGGCTGTTCCGTTAAATGACATGTGCTCAAGAAAGTGAGCCAAACCGTTTTGGTCATCCTTTTCAAGGATTGCACCAACATTCTGTATGATATAGAAGCTGGCCCTTTTTTCAGGTTCTTTGTTTTTACGGATGAAGTAAGTAAGTCCGTTGGTCAGTTTTCCGATTCTTATATCAGGATCGTTTGGGGCTGATTTTGTAAGATCAGTCTGGGCTGTAACACTGGCAGATATTAATAATACTGCAACAATGAAAAATAAGGATTTGATTAGTTTCATTTTATTTAGTATTTATCATTGACGATTGCAGAGAAAGCAAAAAATTCTCAGGCAATCTTCAATAATTTATTTAAAAAAGGCCATGTATTTCTGCATTTATTTTATCCATTACCTCGCTCAGGTGAGCATTGTTATTAGGGAAATTGTAGTGATCGGCTTCGATAATAAGAACTTTGCCAAGATCGTAAGATGCCATCCAGGCCTCATATCGTTCATTAAGTCTTTTCAGATAGTCGATACGTATTGAACTTTCATATTCACGACCGCGTTTCTGGATCTGATTCACAAGAGTCGGAACAGAAGCCCTTAAATAAAGTAGCAAATCAGGTGGCTGGACAAGTGAACTCATCATTTTAAAAAGCCTTGAATAGTTATCAAAGTCACGTGTTGACATAAGCCCCATTGAATGTAGGTTCGGAGCAAAAATGTAAGCATCTTCATAGATGGTTCTGTCCTGGATGATAGTTTTATCGGATTTCCTTATTTCCAGTATCTGGCTGAACCTGGAATTTAAGAAGTAGATCTGAAGATTAAATGACCATCGCTGCATATCTTCATAAAAATCATTCAGATATGGGTTGTCATCAACATCTTCATAATGAGCCTGCCATCCATATTGTTTGGCAAGAAGGCCTGCCAGGGTTGTTTTTCCCGATCCGATATTTCCAGCTATTGCTATATGCATACGTCCGATTATTACATTTAAAAGGTTATAAAATTAGTAAAAATTGATTCAGGTTCGTAAAATAAGTGATTAAAGTGTCTAGAGTGTCTAGAGTGCCTAAAGTGAACTAAAGTAATTAGAGTGTCTGGAGTATTTAGAGGTATAGATTTCTTTCTATTTTCAATCTTAACCTTAACCTCTGCCTCAACCTTAAACTCTTATTTCCGCAATAAGATACAAGTCTTCTATGTATTCCCTTGTATTTGAAAGACGCGGAACTTTATTCTGTCCGCCAAATTTGTTTCTGGCTTTTAGCCACCTATTGAAAGTCCCTTTCGGTACCGACCTTGCAACAGGTTTAATAAGATTCAGATCTTTGTAGCGTTTAGCTTCATAATCAGAATTTACCGATTTTAGTGCATTATCAAGGATGTCGATAAAACTGTTTAGGTCAGAAGGCTCTTTTTCGAATTCAATTATCCATTCATGCGACCCCTTTGAAGATGTGCTCATAAAGACAGGACCAGCGGTATATTCCAGAATTATTGCCCCTGTTTCTTTACAAGCCAATTCAATTGCATTATCGGCATTGTCAACAATTACTTCTTCACCAAAGACATTAATAAAATGTTTTGTACGGCCTGAGATTTTAAATCTGTATGGCTGCAGACAGGTAAAAACGATTGTGTGACCCATCATATATCTCCAGAGTCCACCATTGGTTGAGATAATTATGGCATAGTTTATACCTTTTTCAACTTCTCCTATTGTGTAAACAGCAGGTGATGCAGAATTAATCTGGTCCGAAGGGATAAATTCATAAAAAATCCCATAATCGAGCATTAAAAGCATATCACTTCTCGAGGCATCATCCTGAATGCCGAAAAAACCTTCTGAGGCATTATATGTCTCCATATAATTCATCTGATCGCCGGCAATAAGTTTTTTATATTGTTCCCGATAAGGGCTAAAACTTATACCCCCGTGAAAAAAGACTTCCAGGTTAGGCCATACGTCTAAAAGATTTGATTTACCGGTATAGGCAAGAATCTGTTTTATTAAAACGAGATACCATGAAGGAACACCAGAAATATTAGTAACATTTTCATTGACAGTTGATCGTGTAATTTTATTGAGCTTTTCTTCGAAATCTTCGAGAAGTGCAATCTTTTGACTTGGAGTTCTAATTATATCAACCCAGAATGGAGCATTTTCAATAAGAATTGCTGACAGATCGCCATATAATGAATCATTATTAAACTGGTTCATTTTATGACTTCCTCCAAGGGTAAGACACTTTCCTGAAAACACCCTGGTTTCCGGTCTTTGCATAGTGTAAATGGCCAGTATGTCTTTTCCGGCACGGTAATGACAATCTTCAAGTGCTTCACGACTCATTGGAATAAATTTGCTTTTTGTAGAAGTAGTACCTGAAGATTTTGCGAACCATTTTATTTCACCCGGCCATAACAGATTTGCCTCCCCTTTGCGAAGCCTGTCAACGTAGGGAATAATTTCCTCATAGGTCTGAACGGGGAATCTTGATTGGTATTCTTTAATTGAAGCTATTGAAGAGTAGCTGTATTTTTTACCCCATTCTGTGGATGCTGCTTTTGCTAACAGCCTGTAAAGTGTCTCCTGCTGGGTTTCAACAGGAAATTTTTTGAATATTTCAATCTGATTAATACGCTTAATATTCAGCCAGTTTATTATTGAGGGAATTATCGCCATTACATAATCAGTTTGACGACTAAGATAGGTAAAAACATCAGGATGCAGTTTTTAATTTAACTAAAAACCTCCTTCAGCACTTCAAGTGATTTTATTTTTTTTAGTCCGGGAAGATGAAGAGCATAATATCTGACAAGAGTATCAAGTACCTCATTCCGAAGAATGCCAGTCAGGGCTATATTGGCTACTGTATCATAAGATGCCACAAAAAATTCTGCCAGTTTGTTCGAGATATTCTCGTTCGCATAATTGCCGTTTAAAGGGGGTAAAGGAACAAATATTCCATTCGTCATATCAAAAAATGCATCGTCTGCATTATTTCTTGGACCGGGTTCAAACCCCAGAAAACTGCTGAGTCCGGCAAGAAAAGCAATATGGAAATTTGCGTAACCCTCTTTAGCGTTATCAAAATATTTGATTGATTCTTCAATATAATCGAACATCTCTTCATGCGGACTCTCTTCCTTCAGAACTGAGGTTAATACTTCCCCGAGAAAAATTGCCACACAACTTTTTTTAATGTTGGAATAAATATCAAAGGGGGTGAATGAAACTGAAAATTCTTTAAGTGTCTGCATTTCACGGGATGCTTTATAATTCATCTCGAGATCGAGAATGAACATAGGCTGAAAAAGAATATTATGTTTCCCCGCTTTTTTATTTCTCATTCCTCTGATAAGAAATGATTGCCTGCCAAAATTTCTGGTGTACAATCTGGCAACAATACCTGAGTCAGTGTATTTTATTTGGTTAAGTATTATTCCTCTTGTTTTCTCAAGCATGCGGCCCGGTATTTTTATTCAAAGATAAAATTAGTATATTTACTGATCAATCAACTGTATCATGACAGTCAGTAATAATGAAGCGCTTGTAAAAAGAATTGCCCGGCTTGCGAAGCAGACCAAGGACCTTGAGGAACAGATCAAAATACTTGAGAAGCTGAACGAGAAGCTGGTCAGGGAAAATGAAAAAATAAAAGCGCTAAATGAAAAAATATCTCCTGAAGGGATAAAGGAAGCAGTTGAAGCAGAAAAGAAAGAGAGTTCGCTGAAATTCAATATGGCGACGGTTCTTTTCGCTGATATTCATGGCTTTTCAAAACTTGTGGAAGGGATGGATTCGTCTGCAGTAATGGATGAACTAGATGAGATACTTTTTGAATTTGATGCCATTGTTATGAGGTTTAAAATTGAAAAGATAAAAAC
>Ga0302322_100000306_pt1 | contig 36642 bp, 31 predicted proteins | sample Fen_T0_2_FD_203757 | JGI IMG/M metagenome (GOLD analysis project Ga0302322, IMG submission 203757) | Peat permafrost microbial communities from Stordalen Mire near Abisko, Sweden - Fen_T0_2 | ecosystem: Environmental > Terrestrial > Soil > Wetlands > Permafrost | place: Sweden: Abisko...
GGGCTGTCGCCCGATCAGATCCAGGCCTACCAGGACGCGATCAACGCCTACGTCGTCGATATCCAGGACAAGGCGGTCACGCTCTACACCGCCGGCTATCAGAAGGCGATCCAGATGCAGGTCTACGACGAGTACACCGCGAAGATCCGCGAGGCGCTCGGCCGGATCGCCGCCGACAAGTTCCCGCCGGAGAAGGAGGCGCGCACCCGCGAGCGGATCGGCGATCGCCCGCCGGCGCCGGAGATCATCGCGGAGGTCGCGCGATGAGGTCGCACGTCGTCGCGCTCGCCCTCGCGCTCGCCGCGTGCGGCCCGGCCAGCCAGGGCGCCCAGCCCCAGACCGCCGTGCGTGCCCCGAGCGCCAAGCGCGATCCGATCAACCCCAAGGCCGCCAAGGAGTTCGAGGGCGCGATGCGCGCGATGCGCGTCGGTGGCCCCGAGGCCGCGGAGACCGCCAAGGCGCGGCTCAAGGCGGCGCTCGAGGCCGACCCGTCGCTGTGGGAGGCGTGGCACGACCTCGGCGCGATCGCGTTCAAGGAGGGCGACGACGACACGGCGGTGGCCGCGTTCTCGCGCGCGCTGCAGCTCAAGGCCAACCACACGCCGAGCCTGCTCGCCCGCGCCGAGGCCCAGCGCCGCGCCGGCCGCCGCAAGGAAGCGCGCGGCGACTACGAGGCCGCGATCAAGTCGACCGAGCAAGACGATCCGAACCGCAAGGACGCGGCCGCCCGGCTGGCCTCGCTCCTGCGCGACGGCGGCGAGTTCGACGACGCGGTCGAGGTCTTGCGCGACACCGTCCGGGTCTCGGGCATCAACGCCAAGATCTACACCGAGCTCGGGCTCATCTACATCGCGCAGAAGCGCCTCGAGCTCGCGCAGCTCGTGCTGGTCAAGGCGGCCGAGCTCGACCCCAAGGACCCCGCGATCTACAACGCGTTCGCCGTGCTCGCGCTGCGCCAGGGCAAGGCGCAGGAGGCGTTCGAGCGGTTCGATCAGGCGGTCTCGCTCGACCCGAGCTACATCGACGCGCGGTTCAACAAGGCCGCCGTGCTGCTCGATGCCGGCGACTACGCGCGCGCCCGCATCGAGCTCACGACGATCGTCGAGAAGCGCCCCGACGACTACGCCGCCTACGTCGCGCTCGGCGTCGCCCAGCGCGGCCTCAAGGACTTCACCGAGGCCAAGAAGACCTGGGACCGGGTGATCAAGGACGCCCCGAAGCGCAGCACGCCACGCGCCGACGCGCTGTACGACGTCGCCATCCTCGCCACCGACTACATGAACAACCCCGCCGCCGGCAAGCTCGCCCTGGAGCGATACCTGCAGGAGGTCCCGAGCAGTCATTCCAAGCATCAAGCGGCAGAAGAGAAACGAAAGGAACTCGGGAAATGAGGCAAGGCGAGGCCGGCTCGGCCGGCCGTGGCAGCGCTGCCGAACGGCAGCGCGGGGTTGTCGCAGGCGAGGCCGGCTCCGCCGGGCGAGGCAGCGCTGCGGGACGGCAGCACGGGGTGGTCGCCGGATTGAGGCCTGTCGCCCCCAGAAGGGGGCTAGCGACCGCGATCATCGCGCTGGTGTGCACGTTTTCGCTACCTGCGCACGCGCAGCCCAAGGCGAAGCCTGCCGCCGGCAAGCCGGACCCTGCCGCCGCGGCCAAGCCGGCCGACAAGAAGCCGCCGAAGGAGAAGACCTTCGACTTCAATAACCTCAAGCTCAACGGCCAGCTGCGCACGCCGCAGCTCCTGTACTTCCTCGAGCGCGCCAACGAGGAGCTCGAGCGCGCCAGCCTCGAGAAGCGATCGTTCATCCCCCACATCGTGCGCTCCGTGGAGGAAGAGGCGTTGTGACGACCGCGCTGCGCACGGCGCTGATCTGGCACGACGAAGTCATGGACGACGTCGTGTTCAACGAGCCGCAGCAGATCACGCTGGGCCGCACGGGCAACACCACCTTCGTCGTCCCCGAGCTGGGCCTGCCGCCGAACTTCGCGATCGTTCGCCCGAGCAATCGCGGCTACCTGCTGACGCTCGGCAACCGCATGCGCGGCACGATCTGCCTGTCCGGCGAGCAGAAAGACGTCGCCGACTTCGTGAGCCGTGGCGATGATCCGGCCGGCGGGTTCCGCGCCACCGCGATCAGCAACCGCGACTGGGGCGTGATCGACCTCGACGAGTCCGGCGCCTGCAAGCTGTTCTTCCAGTTCGTCCCGGTCGACGAGCCGCCGCAGTTCATCACCAAGCAGACGCTGATCGCCGGCGGCGCCGGCTACGCGCTGTCCTGCATCGCGTTGATCCTGCTGTGGTACTCGCGCGGACTCGCCCTCGACGAAGCCGTGTTCCGTGGCGCCGGCATCGCGACCCTGGCGATGCTGATCGGCGGGATCGGCTGGATGCTGATCCGCCAGGACGGCGAGTCGCAGGCCTCGCTCGCGTTCTCGGTCGTGCTCCACGCCGCGCTGCTCATCATGGCGTTCCAGCTCTACCAGGACGAGGATCCGTTCGTCTGGCCGGGCCCGCGCTCGTTGACGGGCAGCTACCTGGTCACCCGGCTCGACAAGGACGAGCCCCCCGAGGTCAAGCAGCCGCCGACGCTCGCGGCGAAGACGCCGTCCGAGGCCTCGGCGGCCCAGACCAAGGAGCCGCCCAAGCACACCGCGACCAAGGGCGACGCCGGCCATCAAGGCGGCGCCGGCGACACCGAGCGCGCCCGCGACCCCAACGCCAAGGACGTGCCGCCGGCCACGCCCAAGGTCCAGTTCTTCGAGGACAAGAACCGCAAGGTCCTCGACAACATCATCGATCGCAACCTCGCCACCAGCCTCTCGAAGTTCAGCGGCATCAAGGGCGACGCGCTGACCCGAGGAGCCCTGGGCTTCGGGCCCGGACAGGGCACCGGGGTCGGCGCCGGCACCGGCACCGGCACGCGCGGCGACAGCAAGAAGGGCGGCAGCGGCGGCGGCGGCAACGCCGAGGGCGACTTCGTCAGCAGCGGCAAGATCGACACCGGCAAGGAGCGCCCGGGCGGCGGTACTTGCAAGGGCGCCGGCTGTGGCACCGGGCCCAGGCCCGTCCAGGTCGCGTTCGCGGCGCCGAGCGGCGACTTCGATCAGCTCACCGCCGAGGAGATCGACCGCGTGGTCCGCGCGCGCGCCGGCATCTTCCGCGCGTGCTACCAGAAGGAGCTGAACCACACGCCGGGCATCGGCGGCAAGCTGGTCATCCACTTCAAGATCGGCGGCGACGGCACGGTGCAGCCGGGCAACACCCAGACCTCCGGCGGCAGCACGCTGCGCAACGACGCCGTCGAGCAGTGCATCAAGTCCAACGTCAATCGCCTGAAGTTCCCGGCCAAGGGCGGCATCGCCAACGTGAACTACCCGTTCGTGTTCACGCAAGGAGGCTAACCATGCGCATCGCTGTCACGGCTCTCGTCACCTGCGCGGGGCTCGCCGCGTGTGCCAACGATCCGGAATACATCGCGGCGCCGGATCCGCTGGAGGCCGGCGTCGCCGGCATGACCGGCCAGCTCACCCAGGCCAAGGCACAGCTGCAGCTGCCGATCAAGACCGAGTCTGCCGACGACGCGAGGTCGCGCGCGGCGCTCGCGGCCAAGCTCGATCCGATCGAGGTGCCCTACGTCCGCGTCGGCGACCTCGAGCTCGAGATCGAGTGGACGATCCAGAACCTCGACACCGACGACGGCCAGGCCAAGATCGAGGTCAACGGCGCCAACGAGTTCTTCGCCTACGACCCGTCGATCATCGTCCTCGACCCCGGCAACAAGGAAGCGCCCCCGGCCCCGGGCCTCGCCGGCGACATCCCGATCGACGTCCCCGCCGGCAAGGCGGTCTCGGGCCTGTTCACGGAGGACCAGCTGCGCGAGGCCTCGATCGACCTCGACCAGATCACGCGCGGCAACGTCAACCCGTTCTACGCCACCCTCACGGTCAGCAAGAACGCGCAGTCGTTCCAGCCGCTGACCCCGCCCGTGGCCGCCGCCCCTGGCGCAGAGCCGCCCAAGCAAACGCCGGTCGGCGACCCGATCCCGCGCGAGGCGTTCGCCGAGATGACCCGCATCGACCTCGTGTTCAAGCCGACCAAGCACATGGTGCTGACCTACGACGTCCGCGTGCGCGACCTCCGCGGCATCATGCACGAGCTCCTGCTCGCGGCGGTCACCGAGAAGCCCAACGAGCTCGAGACCTTTAACCCGGTACAATACAACCCGACCCCCGCAACTCCGACGCCTCGGGCGCCGTGATCGCCGCGTCGCCGATCTACCATCGTCGCCTCATGCGCAAGTTCGTCGTGGTCTCGGGCACGCTCGCCGCGCTGGCGGGCACAGCTCACGCGCGCCCCGCGTCGACCGGCTGGTTCGCCGAGGGCGGCCTCGGCGCGGTCGCCTTCCTGACCAAGGCCTCGAAGGACGCCAAGCCCGGCCTCGCCATCGACCTGCGGCTGGGCCGTGACCTGTTCAGCTGGCTCTCGGTCGGCATCTCGCTCGCCGCCTCGAGCCACGAAGCCACGGTCCCGCCGCCGCCGAACGGCGAGTGGTTCCAGCTCTACCGCGGCGGGGCCGACGCCCGCGTCACGCTCAGCTTCGAGCGCATCGCCGTGTTCGCCGAGGGCGGCCTCGGCCTCGCGATGATCTCCTCCAACATCCTCGAGAAGGTCCGGATCACCGACCCGGGAGAGCGCCGCACGGTGGCCTTCGAGGCGGGCGCCGGCCTGCAGTACCAGCTCGAGAACCGCCACTACGCCGTGGGCGTGGGCGCCGACGGCTTCGTGTTGCCGCAGTTCCGCTCGATCAAGGGCATCGACGCGCGGATCTACCTCCGCTACACGTACTGACGCCCGCCCGCGGCGGCGCGGTCGGGCGAGCTACCGCAGGGCGCGGCGGCCGTTGCCGATCAGCTCGACGAGCGCGCGGCGAAACGGCGCCTTGGCGTCGAGCAGCGCGATCACCGAGGCGGCGCCGAGCCGCTGCCGCCACAGCAAGATCAGGTGCGCAGGGATCGTCAGGCCGCCGGTGCTCAGCGTCCGGGCGGTGGCTTCGGCCAGCTGGGTCGCGTACGCGGACGTCCAGTGGAAGTCGCCGTGGCCCCCGACCGGGGCGGCCAGCGCGCGCTCCCAGTCGCGGTGCGCCGTCGACGCCAGCAGATCGGTGCGGCGAAGCAGCCCCGCCCGCCCGAGGCCCATGCGGAACCGCTCCGCGGCGGACGCGGCGTCGCCGTCGAGCAGCGCCCACCACAGCTCGCGATCGGCGTCGCGCAGCGCGTCGGGCAGCGCCACGGCGCAGCCGAAGTCGAGGCACCACACCACGGCGCCGCCATCGGCCTGTTCGTCGACCAGGAAGTTGCCCGGGTTGGGATCGGCGTTGACCAGGCCGTGGGCGAGCGGCGAGCCCCAGGCGAACGCGAAGATGGCCAGGGCGGCCTGGCGCCGCAGGTCGGCGCTGCCGCTCGCCGCAGTCTCGAGCACGGTCTTGCCGCGCGCTCGGGTCATGGTCAAGACGCGGGCCGACGACAACTCGTCGATCACGCGCGGGAACCGCAGCGCCTTGGCGTGGCCCCAGGCGGCGGCGAACCGCGCCAGCGACTGGGCCTCGGCGCGGTAGTCGAGCTCGCCGCGCACCGCCGCGCTCAGGGTGGCGATCGCGCCGCTGTCGAGGGTCCTGCCGAGCTCGGCGCCCGCGAGCTTGCGGACGAACGTCGCGTCGTCGAGATCGGCCTGCAGCGCCTCGGCGACGCCCGGGTACTGGACCTTGACCACCACGGCGGTGCCATCGTGGAGGGTCGCCGCGTGGACCTGGCCGAGCGACGCGGCGGCCAGCGGGCTCGGATCCCAGGTCGCGAACAGCGCCGCCGGCGCGCGGCCGAGATCGGCCTCGATGACCCGCTCGATCGCGCCGCCCGAGATCCCCGGCGCGCGATCCCACAGCGCGGCGAGCACGGCGCGCGCTTGGGCCGTCGCGCCGCTGCGGCCACCGAGCGTGGCGCCCGGATCGTACGCCGCCAGCTGGGCCACCTTGGCGAGCCCGCCTTTGAGCCGGCCGGCGTTGGTCGCGAACACCCGGGCGGCCTCCTCGTCGACGACATGGTCATCGTCGTCCGATCCCGTTGGGTCGGTGGTGACGATCTGCTTGGCGCGCGCCCACAGCCGCGCCCAGCCGATCCTGCGCTCGGCGCCGCGCCGGTCGGCGGTCATCCCCCACGGGCCCCACGGGCCCCGCGGGCCCCGCGGGCCGGTCATGGGTCGCTCCCCTCGTCGCGGACCGGCGGCATCACCAGCGCCCCGGAGTCGTCGCTCCAGAACAGCTCGACGCGGTTCTTGCCGGCCTGCTTGGCGCGGTACAACGCGCGGTCGGCGCGGCGTACGAGATCCTCGCCGGAAGTCGCCTTGCTCTCCGGGTAGGACGCGACGCCGAACGACGCGGTGACCCGCAGCGCCGCGGGAGGATCTCCATCGGTGGTGATCCGCAGCTCGGACACCGCGCCGCGGATCCGCTCGCCCACGGCGAAGGCGTTGACGATCTCGGTGCGCGGCAGGATGACGGCGATCTCCTCGCCGCCGTATCGCGCCGCCGTATCGACGCCGCGCATCTGCGACTTCACGACGTTGGCGATCCCTCGCAGCACGCGGTCGCCGATCAGATGCCCGTGGGCGTCGTTGAATCGCTTGAAGTCGTCGACGTCCATCATGACCACCGAGAATGCCGTAGCGTAGCGCTTGGAGCGCTCGATCTCCTCCTCGATTCGCGCGTCGAAGTAGCGCCGCACGAACAGCCCGGTCAAGCCGTCGACCATCGCGAGCTCGTAGAGGTGCGCGTTCTGCAGGGCGGCGGAGATCTGCAGCGCCAGCGACTCGAGCAAGCGCTGGTGGTCGTCGCGAAACGCCCGCGCGTGGCTGCTCTGCACCGCGATCACGCCCTCGCACGCGCCGTACATGAACAGCGGCACGCCCAGCCACGCCCGGATGCCGTGGGCGCCGCCGTGCGACGCGATGTCATCCTCGATGCTGAGATCGGCGATCCGCCGCGGCAGGGCCCGGCTCATCACCCAGCCGGCGGCGCCCTCGCCCTCGGTCATGGGCCGGCGAAAGAACTTCTCGCTCCGCCGATCGAAGCCATCGATCACCAGGCCCGAGCGCTCGCCCGAGCGGTCGCCCGCGCGCCGGTGAACCAGCGAGACACCCTCTGCCGCGGGGATCGCCCGGCAGGTCTCGCGCGCCACCGCCTCGACCAGCTCCTCGAGCTGCAGCGAGGCCGCCATCCGGCGCGCCGTCGCGGTCAGGATCTCGAGATCCTGAACCCGGGCCTCGAGCTGCTGCCGGGTGCGCGACAGCCGCGAGAACACCAAGGCGATCAACAGATAGGTCGCCGACAGCAGCAGGAAGCCGAGCGGCTGGCGTGGATCGTAGAGCAGGACCAGCACGACGGCGATCGGCATCAGCGATGCCTCGATGCCGATCCCCGCCAGCGCCGCGCCGCCGAAGCAGGCACGCCAGCTGCGGCCGCGCCACCGCAGCCGCACACCGTGGAGGGCATAATGACCGGCCAGGAGCAGCGCGTCGATCGCCACCACGCGGAGCGCGATCTCGACGATGTCGGCGTGGCGACCCACGACGGCTGCGGCGCCCCCTGCCCAGCCACACAGCGCGACCAGCGCCCCGCTGATGCCGCCGAGCCACGGCAGATCGCTCGCGTCGCCTGGCCGGGCGATCCGACCGCCGAGCCGGCGGCGCCACCACCACCATCGCGCGCCCGCCTCGGTGACGAGGGCGAGCGCGACGATCCGACCCGCGTTGACCGATCCAACACACAGGGTCGCCGCGACGTAGTACGCCGAGTCGAGCGACAGCGCGTTGCCGTCGACGCTGCGGAACGCCAGCGCGCGCGAGGTCAGGATCACGGCGAAGAACAGGGCGATCCACAGGCCCGGCGTCGCCACACCGCCCGGAAACAGCCCGATGGCCGGTAGCCCGAGCACCACGACCCAGCCACACAGGCCGAGGAGGATCGTGGGCGAGGCTGGGCGTGGCACGGAAAGGGGCCAATGTACCCCGCCCGAAAGCGCGAACGGTCCCCCCACCGAAGGTGGAAGGACCGTTGTGGTGTGGAGATGGCAAACGCCGGGTCCCGGAACTGGGATGGCGCCAAGGGGTTGTTAGATGTCGATGATCATCACGCCGCGTTCGGTCTCTTCGCGTGGAGGCGTGACTGCCGGTCGATCATCGGGGCGGTGTCGCTCGATGGGTAGCTCCACCCGGCCGCGCTCGCTTTCGCGTCGCTGCTCGTGCTCCTTCTTGAGGATTTCTTCAATAATCCAGGGATCCAACATTCGGACCGCCTTTCGGGCAGATGTGCGGGCTAACTAGTCGAACACACGCTTGTCTATCGGTAACGCCGAACCAGGGAGAGTGCAACACGCGGGCCTTGGATCTCTGTGTCCCGCGTAAATATTCTAAGGCATCGGAATTCGAGGAAATGGATCGCGCAGCTGCGAGTTTCCGCGGGATCCCGGGTGGTCAAGACCGCGGCGTCCCCGACATACGTCGATTTCTGTGACGCATTGGGCTACGATATTTTGTTAAGCATATCTCACAAGTTAGCGATCCAGGTAGCAACCTTGACCTGAGATCCGGGGCGGCGCCACCTGACCATCCCGCCGGGACGACGGAACCCCACCGTGACGAGTCGAGGCGCCAGGGCCACGCAGCGATCACGATCCCACGAATCGGCCGCGCTGGCGTCGTCGTGAGAGCTGATTCCCGTAGCGCTGGGGCGCTGCGACGCGTCGCGCATGTAGGGTAGCGGTCCACGTTGCCTCCGTGGTTGGCCACGGGCTCGACCTGCCTGCACGGGGACGCGCAACCGCGGCTCGCGCATCGCGCGCTCGGCTCGCTTGCGCCGATCGCCCCTCTCAGTCCAGATCCTTGAGCTTCCACGCACCGTCCTCCTTGAGAAACTGCACCGTGTAGCGATCACCGTACGTCATTCGCGCGTCGTTGCCACGCTCGATGATCGGCTCGTCGACGTTGGCCTCGAGGGTGTTGATGAGGTTCTCCATCTGCTCGCGCGACGGTCCGGTGAACTGGGCCTGCATCTTCGCGGCGTCCATCTTCTCGCGGTAGCTGTTGGGAACGAAGCGCAGCATCACATCCCACCGGCCGAGCCGGTACGCGCGGATGAACGAGCGCAGCGCCGCCTTGGGGCTCGACTGGTCGTAGAACCCGAGCGGGTTGGTCGCGATCCGCCACTGGCCACCCTCCTGGACCAGCCGCATCGTATCGCCGAGCCCGTACTCGAACTCGGCCGAGACCTCCATGCTGCCCTTCTTGCCGCGCAGCCGATCCGCGGTCTCGCTGACCTCGCGCGCGTTGTCGCGCATCATCCGCACGTAGTCGTCGCGCGAGACCTTGCCGCGAAAGCTCGACGACATCAGGTCGTAGGCGGCGCCGAAATCGCGGCTCTTCAGCGCGGAGCCGTAGTTGTCGAGCGTCTGGTTCGGCCCCTTGGCGGGCCCACACCCGGCCGCCGCGGAGAGGCACGCGATGATCACGACGACCCGCATCTGGCCGCGGTTATAGCAGGCTACGCGCCGCCGGGCTCGGTGGCCCGCGCGCGCGCGTGGTCCGCCGCGAACCCGGTGGTCGCCATCGCCATGCACAGCGCGGCAAACCCCAGCATGCCGGTCGGGACCCACATCGCGGTGTACAGGCTGGTCTGCTCGGACACCATGCCGAGCACCCACGACGACGACGCGGTCCCCACCATGTGCATCGTGAAGATCACCAGACCCTGCGCGGCGACGTGGCGGCCGTGCGGCGCCAGGTCGTCGACCGACGCGGCCATCGGCGCGTGGTACCAGCTGATGAAGAACAGGGTCGCCACGCCGGACGCGTAGAGCGCCATGCTGTCGGGCAGCTCGATCGACAGGATCACGGACGGGATCGTGAGCGTCATGCCGATCACGACGGTCCACAGCCGGCCGTTGATCAGCCGGGCGCGCAGCCGGTCGGCGATCCAGCCTCCCGCCAGGATCCCGGCGAGCCCGCCGCACAGCGCGAGCGTGAGCAAGGACGTCGCGGCCGCGTCGCTCATGTGCTTGTCGCGGGTCAAGAACTCCTTGAGCCACGCGTTGTAGCCGCCGGCCGCGAACGCCATCGCGGTGGTCGACAGCATGACCCAGCGCAGCGTGCGGATCCGCAGCAGCACGCGGGCCTCGCCGGCGAACCGGGTCGAGAGCTCGAGCAGGTAGCGCCACGGCGAGACCTCGGGGGGCGGCTCGCGGTGCGCCGGCACCGGCAGCGCGGCGATCAACGCGGCGATCACGAGGCCCGGCGCGGCGATCGCGATCACCACCGCCGGGAAGCCGAGCGCGATGCCGGCGGCGAACCCGGCGACGCCGCCGAGGAACAGCCCGAGGTTGAAGATCGACAGCCGGGCCGCCTTGTGGGGCCCCTCGAAGATCTGCGCGAGGATCGAGTTGGCGACCGGCACGATCACGGCGGTGCCCAGGCCGACGCAGGCGCGCGACGCGGCGAGCCCCCCGTAGCTGTGGCTGAGCGTCCCCGCGGCGCCCGCGAGGCTCGCCAGCACGATGCCGGCGATGATCACGCGGCGGCGGTCGTAGCGGTCGCCGAGCCAGCCGAACGGCAGCGTCGCGGCGGCGTGCGGCACCATGAACACCGTGGTGAGCAGGCCGATCTGCGCGTTGTTGATCCCGAACCGCGCGCGCAGATCCGGGTAGACCGCGAACAGCGCGTTGCGCGCCGCATACGACACCAGGTTGGCCAGCGCCAGCACGATCAGGATCTGCGTGCTGCCGCGGCGCACCGGGCCGGCGAACGGGTGCGTGGGCGAACGACGGCGGCGGACCGGCCCTTGCGTCACGGCGAACCGGCGCCTTCGGCGACCACGAGCTCGTAGATGCCATCGCCCGCCGCGTCGGAGCCGTGGACGCGGATCACCGCGAGGGCCCCCGCGGGCACCTGCCCCACCAACCGCTCGGCCGCGCCGCGGCCGGGGTGATCGACCTTGGCGACCTGCTTGCCATCGACGACGAGGTCGATCGCCAGATCGAGCTCGTTGGGCGTGTCGATCGAGATCTCGAACGTGCGCGGCGCCGGATCGGGCGCCACCGCGAAGCAATCGACGTCGCCGGTGCTCCAGTGCGCGTGCAGGCTCTTGCGGTCGGCCGGGAACGGCGTGGCGGTCTCGGGCGTATCGTTGGGCTCGGTCTCGGCGTCGGCCGCGATGACCTTGGCGATCGCGCGGATCTGGTACGCCGTATCCGGGTTCGAGCGGTCGGCGCGCACCGTGAAGTAGTGAAACGGCGGCGCGCCGGCGGGCACCTTCGGGACGAAGCCGCGCACCGCGAGCGGCCCGCCCTTGGGCCCCCGGCGGGTGATGATCGGCTGGCCGACGCCATCGGAGATCTCGAGCGTCAGCGCGATGCCTTCGACCGCCGTGAGCTCGAGATCCAGCGCGTTCTTGGCCGACAGCGCCTCGAGCGAGACCTTCCAGACGTCGACGTCGCCGGCCCAGCCGATGAAGCCCGCGCCGGTATCGCCGGCGATCAGGTCGTTGGCCTCGCCGCGATCGTCGTCGGGCTCGTGCTCCGCCCCCGGCGCGGGCGCGACCAGCTTGGCGGTGATCTCGTAGGGCCCGCCGACCGGCTTGGGCGGCTCGGGCGGCGGCGGGGCCGGCGACTTCTTCGACGGCCGCTTCTTCGGCACGGGCTTGGGGGGCGGCGGCTTCTTGGCCTGGACGATCGCGATGTAGCGCCCGGGGCTGACCCCGAGGTTGGGGATGCCCTCGCGGATATGCGGGCCGCCGCGGTCCGAGCGCGCGAGCAGGTTGCCGCTGGCGTCGTCGATCTCGAGCACGACGTCGAGCGCGTCATGGCCGTCGACCATGACCTCCAGCACGCCGGGCTCGGCGACGTCGATCCGGAAGTGGTCGAGGTCGCCATCGGGGTCGATCTTGCCGTGCACCGTGGCGCCGAGCCCCAGCACGGTGGCGACGTCGTCGCCGTCGTTGGGCTCGATCTCCTCGGTCGCCGGCCCGCCCGGCTCGCCGCCATCGGGCAAGGGGGGCGTGGTCACGACCTCCACGGGCAGCGCGTCGCCGGTCCGCTTGTGCGTCGGCTTGTTGCCACAGCCAGCGGCCGGGCCCCCGACCACCGCGAACACCGCGACCATGCAGCCAAGATACCCCCGATGACGCACTAGGCGACCTTCGACTTCTCCGCGAGTCCCGCGAGAAACTCCGCCGACGACACCACCTGATCGGCGCACTTGATCTCGCCCTTCATCTTGAAGATCTTGCCCTTGCGGAGCGGCACGACCTCGATGAGGAGCTGATCGCCCGGCGTCACCGCCTTGCGGAACTTCACGGCGTCGATCGCCATGAACAGCATGACGTGCGTCGTCGGATCGAACGCCACCGAGCGCGAGGCGAGGATGCCGCCGGCCTGGGCCATGGCCTCGATCTGCAGCACGCCGGGCATCACCGGTACGCCGGGGAAGTGGCCCTGGAAGTACGGCTCGTTGAACGTCACGTTCTTCAGCGCGACGACGCGGTCCTCGCTGACCTCGAGCACGCGGTCGATGAGCAGGAACGGGTAGCGGTGCGGGAGCAGACCCAGGATCTGCTCGGCGGTCATCGCGGCCTTCGGGGCATCAGGCGCCATATGCGCCTGGTTGTATCATCCCGAGGGTGGGCCGGCTCGCGCGGCGGCCGCCGTGCGGCGCCTGCCGCGAATCACTTCATTTCGGCGTTGAGCTTCTGCGTCAGGTCGACCGCGGGGTCGAAGTACACCGTGGCGCTCTGATCGAGGATCAGCGAGACCCCCTCGGCCTTGGCGATCGCGGCGATCTTGGGCTCGGCCTGCTTGAGCAGCTCCTGGATCAGCTTGGTGCGATCCTGGGCCAGCTCGCGCTCGAGCTTGACGTAGGTCTGCTGGAGATCGACGAACTTCTTCTCGAGCTCCTGGCGCTTGCTCTCGAACACCTCGGGCTTGAGCACCGCGCGCTGCTTGACCAGGTCGGCGTCCGCCTTCTTGAGCTCCTCCTGCTGCTTGTCGAGCAGACCCTGCTTGGTCTTGCGGGTCTTCTCGAACGCCTCGTTGGCGCGCTTGCCGGCCGGCGTCGACGACAAGGTGTCCTCGATGTTGATGATGCCGACCTTGGGGTTCGCAGGAACGGCGCTGTTGCCGATGCCCGCGAGCAAAGGACTCACCATCAAGCCAAGACCGAGACAGCCGAGAGCAACGTAGCGATTCATGGAAACCTCGGGCGCTTCATACGACGACTTGGACGGGGTTCAAAGCCGGTTCTTCAATCCGGTGATTTTATCGGCCGTTCAGAGGAAGTTTCCAATGGTGAACTCGAACACCAGCGGCTCCTCGCGGATCTGCGCCGTGGTCTGCGCGTCCAGGGGAATGCCCCACTCGAACCGCAACGGGCCGATCGGCGAGAACCAGCGGAACCCAAAGCCTATCGACTTGCGCAGGCCCGTGGTCAGCGAATCGAGCGGACGGAAGCACGGATCGAACTTGATCGACGTCGTCGAGTTCTTGCGCTGCAGGCCCGAGCAGTAGCGATCCTCGAGGTTGTAGGCGTTGCCCATGTCGTAGAACACGACGCCGGAGATCCCGACCTTCTTGAACAGCGGGAACTCGATCTCGCTGTTGAAGATGACCTGCAGGTTGCCACCGAGCGGCAGCGTCCCGAGCGCCTGGCCGACGTCGCCGGGCGCCTGGGTCAGGAGCTGCGGCCCGAGCGAGCGCGGCGCGTAGCCGCGGATATCGTAGATGCCACCGACCAGGTAGCGCTCGCTGATCGGCACGCCGAGCGGATCGGTCGACGTGGTCACGCCGACCTCGAGGTTGGAGTGCAGGACGAACGGTCCCCACAGCTCGCGGTAGTGGCGCAAGAACCCGCCCCACCGGACGAACCGGTTCTCGGAGCCAGTGTACTGGCTGGCGTACTCGGCGAACAGCTGCTCGTACCAGCCCTCGGTCGGGAACAGGCGGTTGTTGCGCGAGTCCCACTGCAACGCCGCGCGCACCGACGAGGTGAACCCGCCGCGGAACAGGTTGGCCACGCTGGTCGACGCGATCGGCGCCGAGGTCGCCCCCAGGTTGGCGATGCCGCCCGAGCCAGTCGAGATGCTGACGTCCTCGAGCTTGTACGTGAGGAACGCGCGCGCGAAGTACGACAGCGGGTAGCCCCACGTCAGGGTGCCACCGTCGGAGTTGCGATAGAACGTGCCGAACCCGCGGCTCTGGTTGTAGAGGTCGAACGCGAACGTCCACTTGGTGTCGAGGAACCACGGCTCGACGAACCGCAGCAGGAACAGCTGGCGCAGGCTCGACAGCTGGGCCTGCAGCGCCAGGGTCTGGCCGCGGCCGAACAGGTTGTTCTGCGAGATCTGCGCCTGCGCGATGAAGTTCTCGACCGAGGAGAACCCGGCGCCGATCTGGAACGTGCCGGTGGCGCGCTCGGAGACCTCGACGTTGACCTCGACGAACTCGTCCGAGCTGCCGCGCTTGGTCGAGACCACCACGTTCTCGAAGAACCCGAGCGCGGTGATCCGGCGCTTCGAGGTCTCGAGGTTGGTGTTGTTGAACAGCTCGCCCTCGGAGATGTTCATCTCGCGGCGGATCACCTTGTCGCGGGTCTTGGCGTTGCCGCGGATGTTGATGCGCTCGAAGTAGGCGCGCTTGCCGCGCGCGACCTCGTAGGTCAGGCTGATCTTCCGGTTGGGCAGATCGACCTTGGTCAGCGGCGAGATGTTGGCGTAGGCGTAGCCCTGGTCCTGGTAGTAGGCCGAGAGCTTCTCGCGATCCTCGGAGATCAGCGTGCGCGAGACCGTATCGCCCGCGCGCATCCGGATCCGCTTCTGGTTGTCGGCTGCGCTGCCGATCAGATCGCCCTTGAAGTTGATCGAGCCGACCGTGAAGACCGGGCCCTCGTCGATCGGGATCGACAGGTACATGTACTCCTTGTCGCGCGACAGCCGGAGCTGCGGCGTGCCGACCTTGACGTTGGCAAACCCGCGGTCCCAGTAGTGCGCGCTGATCAGGATCAGGTCGCGGTCGAACGCCTCCTGGCTGTACACGCCGGAGTCGTTGATCAGTGACAGCGCGTCCTCGCGGCGGGTCGCGATCACCGTGCGCAGCTCGTCGTCCGGGATCGCCCGGTTGCCGATGAACTGGACCTCGCGGATCTTGACCTTGGCCTTCTCGTCGACCTTGAACCACACGTCGACCTCGGCCTCGTTGACCGGCTTGATCTCGTAGTCGACCGTGGCGAGGTAGAAGCCCTTCTGGACGTACTGCTCGGCGATCTTCTCGCGGTTCTTCTTGACCTTGGCGATATCGACGATCGTATCGAGCTCGAGGTCGATGACCTCGTTGATCTTGTCGAGGCCGAGCTCGCTGTTGCCGGCGACCAGGACCTTGCGGATCGACGGCTTCTCCTTGACCGCGAAGGTCAGGGTCAGCGCGCCCGACGGGCCGATCTCTCCCTCGACGTTGACGTCGGCGAAGAACCCCATCTTCCACATCGCGCGGATGTCCTCGCGCATCTTCGACGCGTCGTAGAGCGCGCCCGGCTTGGACAGCAGCTGGACGCGGATCGCGTCGTCCTCGACCTTGCGGTTGCCGCGGAACTGGACGCGCTCGATCGGGCGGCCCTGCATCTCAGGTCCCGGGGATCCCGGGGATCCCGGGGATCCCGGGGCCGCGGGGGATGGAGCCGCCGGTTGTGCGGGGGCGGCGGCCGGGGGAGCGGCCGGCGCTGCGGTGGGCGCCGCCGGCTGCGCGGATCCCTTGGTCTGCGCGGCCGACGTCACCACCAGGCCGGTGCCGATCGCGCAGGACACGATGACGCTCAGAAACCGTTTCACGGAGCCGCTCCTGAATCGCCTGGGGTGCCGTCTGGGTCGGGTCGCGAGGCGAGATCCGACGCGGCGTGCGTCTCGGGCGGCGGCGGGTTGCCCTCGGGCACCAGGCGACCGCCGTCGATCATGCGCAACCTGTGCGGCATGATCGCCGCGAGGTCGGGGTTGTGGGTAACGACGAGCAAGGTCGAGCCGCGCTCGCGGTTGAGTTCGAGGAACAGCTGGTGGATCGCCTCGCCGGTCGCACGGTCGAGGTTGCCGGTCGGCTCGTCGGCCAGCAGCAGCGACGGCTCGAGCACCATCGCGCGGGCCAGCGCGACGCGCTGCTGCTCGCCGCCCGACAGCTCGCTCGGCCGGTGGGTCAGCCGGTGCAGCAAACCGACGCGGCCGAGGATATCGCGCGCCTGGGTGCGGGCCCGCTCCATCGCCGTGCGCTGGATCAGCGCCGGCATCATCACGTTCTCGAGGGCGGTGAACTCGGGCAGAAGGTGGTGAAACTGGAACACGAAGCCGATCCGACGATTGCGGAACTCCGCGAGCCGCGACGGCGACATCGTCGTGAGCTCCTCACCATCGAAGTTGATCGAGCCCGAGGTCGGCAGATCGAGCGTGCCGAGCAGCTGCAGGAACGTCGACTTGCCGACTCCCGAGGCGCCGACCACGGCGACCATGGAGCCCGACTCGAGCACGAGGTCGATATCCCACAGGATCGGTAGCCCCTTGCCGCCGTGCAGGTAGGACTTCCCCAGCTTGGTCACCACCACGCGCGCCCCGTGTCCGGAGGACGGCCCTGGCGCGATCGGCACGGCGCTCGCGGCTTCCGGCGCGCCGGGAAGGCGGCCAGGCAGGCGGGCAGCGGGTTCGACCAAGACAGGCTCGGAGGCGTCAGTCACAAGGGAATCTCTAAAGGGCGCAGGAACTTACTCAGGGGCCCTGTCAGTGTCAACGCGCGATGGGACCATTGCCGGGCCCAAGCGGTTGCCTGGTACCGCGACAGGTGCCGCGGGTTCGTGCGCCGAGATCGGGCCTAGTGCCGCATGCCGGCGGCCGGTCGGACCCGTGCGGCGACGACGGCGGGGTACAGCGTGGCCGCAATACTTATCAGGATGCCCGCGCTCGCCGCGGCGACGACCGACAGCGGGTCGACGTGGATCGGCATCTTGTCGATGTAGTACACGTCGGGGTTGAGCGGCAGGCCGAACCGCTTGGCGCCCCAGCAGCCGAGGAGCCCCGTCGCGATCCCGAGCACGGTGCCGATGAGGCCGATCATGAGGCCCTGGATCGCGAACAGCTGCATCACGCCGAGGTCCGAGGCGCCTAGCGTCTTCAGCAGCGCGATCTCCTTCTGCTTCTCGACGACGACCATGATCAGGTTGCCGATGATCGAGAACGACGCGACCAGGATCACGATGCCGAGCACGATGAACATCGCCACCTTCTCGAGCTTGAGCGCCGAGAACAGGCTGCGGTTGAGCTCCTTCCAGTCCTGGACCCGGTAGTGCGGGCCGAACATCGCCTGCAGGTTGGCCACGTAGGCGTCGGTCTCGTCGGGGTTGGTGACCCGGAGCTCGATGCCATCGATCGCGTCGCCGCGGTCGAGGAACTGCTGCAGCGAGCTGAGCGTCACGTAGACATATTTGATGTCGTACTCGTACATCCCGGTGAAGAACACGCCGGCCACGCGGTAGTCGCGGTTGAACGGGATCGGCGTGCCGGTCGCATCGGGGTTCGAGGGATCCGACAGCGGCGACACGACGTGGACCTCCTGGCCGACGTAGACCCGGGTCTGCTTGACCAGCTCCTTGCCGACCAGGATGCCCGGCAGCGCCCGGGTCCGCCGCGACAAGGACGGCGAATCGAACGGCACGTCGATGACCTTGACGATCGAGTCGGGGGCGTAGTCGGGGCGGCTGTAGTCGGCCGGCGGCTCGTTGGAGGTGACCAGATCCGATGGCGCCGGATCGAGCGTGGGCGGTCGCGGGCCGGGGGCATCGACCAGGTCGCGCGCGTCGCCGCCGTAGCCGGGCTCGGACAGCTCGGCGGGATCCGCCGAGCCGGCGACGCGGACCTGGGCGTCTGGCGCCGCGGCGCTCGCCGAGCCGGCCTGCCGATCGGCGGCGCTGCCCGCGCTGCCCGCGCCACTGGGCTCGCTGCCGGAGAAGTCGATCGGCGGGCCGGGCAGCGGCATGTCGTCCGGCGCCGGATCGATGACCGGACCTTGGCGCGGGGTCTGGGGAACCTTCAGCGCCTGCGAGTCGTCGACCAGCGGATCGAGCCGCTCGATCGCCTTGGGGTCGTTCTCGATGTCCGAGACCAGGTCGGTCACCTTGCCGACCGTCCTGGGATCGATGCCCTTGATGATGACCGGCATCCCCTGATTGTTGGCGGCGACCACGACCTCGCTCACCGCGTAGGGCGTCGAGGCGACCACGCCGGGGATCTTGTCGATCCTGGCCTTGACGTCACGCCACTCGACGAAGTCGCCGTCCTCGCGCGCGATCTGGATGTGCGCGTTGGAGCCGAGGATCTTGTCGCGCAGATCGGACTCGAAGCCGCTCATCACGGCGAGCACCTGGACCAGCGCCGCGGTGCCGATCCACACGCCGCCGATCGGCACCGTGGTGAAGAACGTGAAGAACGCGCGCAGGCAGCCGAAGAACATCGCCAGCCCCGCGAGCACGGCGCCGATGATGCTGACGACGTTGAGCACCTGCAGCGCGATGATCTGCTGATCGGGATCGAGCTGGATCAGCGGCAGGTGGCCGAGCACCGACGGGATGCTGCCGATCACGCCGATCGCGGTCAGCGCGAGCCCGACCTCGCAGGTGATCATCGCGACCCGGGAGTGCCGCAGCACCCCCAGGAACGTCACCACACCGACGAACACCAGCGCGGTGATCTGGCCGATCCACAGCGGATCGGAGAGCGAGCCATGCTGCGCCGCGGCCGCGGGGCCGACGCCGAGCCCGCGCAGCACCGTGAACGCGGTCCACGCCACGGCGCCGGCGCCGATCAGCCGCTTGGTCGTCGGCGTGACCTTGGTGCTGGCGACCAGCAGGTAGCGCCACGCGACGAACGACTTGTAGCCGATCCCGCGCATCGCCACGCCGAGCGGCTCGCCGCCGAGCGGCGACGCCACCAGCCGCCAGATCCCGCGGACGGTGGTCGACGCGCCTACCAGGATCGGGAGGTACGCCGCCAGCTGGGTCGTGGTCGAGCGGACGAGGCTGCCGTGGGTCGCCGTGAACACCAGCACGCCGACCGAAAACAAGGCGAGGCCGACCGCGAGATCGATCCAGCCGCGCAGCCGTCGCGTCTCGGGGTCGATCGTGGGTACGCGCGCGCGCTTCGCTGCCATGTCCTGCTCCACCGTCACCCGGTGCTATTCCGGCCGCATCAGCGGAAACAGGATCACGTCGCGGATCGACGACTGACCGGTGAGCAGCATGACCAGGCGATCGATGCCGATGCCCTCGCCCGCCGTGGGCGGCAGGCCGATCTCCAGCGCGCGGACGTAGTCCTCGTCGAAGTCCATGGTCTCGGCGGCGCCGGCCGCCTTGGCGCGGACCTGGGCGACGAACCGCGCGCGCTGATCATCGGGATCGTTGAGCTCGGAGAACCCGTTGCCGATCTCGCGGCCGTTGACGAAGAACTCGAAGCGGTCGCAGAACGCGCCGTCCTTGTCGCTGCGGCGCGCGAGCGGCGACACCGCGAGCGGGTACTCGGTAAGGAACGTCGGCTGGACGAGCTTGCCCTCGGCGGTGGCTTCGAACACGAGGTACCCGAGGTGGCCGGCCACGACCCGGCGGGCCATGGCGTCGGGATAGCGCTCCAGGAGCTGCCGCGCCACGCCCGGCCGCTCGCCCGGCTGCTTGAACGCCGCCTTGAGCTCCTCGGCGCTGGCGCTGACCGGCTCGGCCAGGACGCGCAGCACGTCGACCGCCGGCACGCCGGCCGCGATCGCGGTCTCGGCCGCGAACGCCGGATCCTCGAACACCCGGCTCGCCTCGGCGACGCCGCCGAGCTCGCGCACCGCGTCGCGGATCGAGAGCTGCCGCCACGGCGCGGCCAGCTCGATCTCGACACCATCCCAGGTCACCCGGGTGGTGCCGTTGACCTCGCGCGCCAGCTCGGTGACCAGGGTCTCGGTCAGCGCGATGAGATCGGTATAGGTCGAATACGCCTGGTAGAACTCGAGCATCGTGAACTCGGGGTTGTGCTGGCGCGACAGCCCCTCGTTGCGAAAGTTCCGGTTGATCTCGTAGACCCGGTCGAACCCGCCGACCACCAGGCGCTTCAGGTAGAGCTCCGGCGCGATCCGCAGATACAGGTCGATGTCGAGCGCGTTGTGATGGCTGATGAACGGCCTGGCCGCGGCGCCGCCGATGATCGAGTGCATCATCGGGGTCTCGACCTCGAGGTAGTCGCGCGCGTCGAAGAACCGGCGGATCCCGCGGACGATCTGCGAGCGCTTGCGGAACACGTCGCGGACGTCGGGGCTGACCGCGAGATCGACGTAGCGCTGGCGATAGCGCAGCTCGACGTCGGTCATGCCGTGCCATTTGTCGGGCAGCGGCCGCAGCGACTTGGTGACGATCCAGAGCCGGCTCACCAGGAGCGACAGCTCGCCGCGCTTGGTCCAGAACGCCGGGCCCTCGGCGACGACGATATCGCCGGCGTCGAGCTGCGGCAGGACGTGGGCGAAGTCGTCGGCCGCGAGGTGATCGACGTTGAGGTAGAGCTGGAGATCCCCGGTGGTATCGCGCAGCGGGACGAACACGGTCTTACCAAAGCCGCGCTTGCCGATCGCCCGGCCGGCGACGCGGTGGATCACGCCGTCGATCGGGGTGATGCCCTCCCCCTTCTCGGCCTTCTCGGCCGGGGGCTTCGTGGTTCCGGGGCCCGGCACCGCCGGCGCCGGCTTGGTCGCTTCGTAGCGCTTGCGCACCTCGGCGAGCGAGACCGCCGGGCCGAGGTCGTTGCGGTAGGGGTCGCTCCCGGCGGCGCGGAGCGCGTTCGCCTTGCCCCGCCGCTCGTCCATGATGCGGTCGAGGGTCTGGGCGGGCTGCTCCGGAGGGCGAGATGACATGGCGTCGCACCATACCCGATCTGGCGTACCATCACCGGCCATGAAGCGCCTCCTCGCGACCGCGATCGCACTCGCTGCATGCGACAAAACGCCGTCCGGAACCGCCAGCGATCACGGCCGGGTGGCCGCGCAGACCGCGGAGACCACGAAACACGGCGCCGGCGAGCAGACCGTGGCGACCGGCGATCCGTGCGCCAAGGCCCAGACCGAGGGCGCGATGGTGATGCCATGGATCGCCGACGATCTCCCCGCGGCGCTGGCGTGCGCGGCGCGCCGTGACGTGCCGGTCGTGGTCGATCTCTGGGCGCCGTGGTGCCACACGTGCCTGTCGATGCAGTCGACCGTGTTCACCGACCCGTCGTTCCAGGCCGACGCGCCGCGCTTCGTGTTCGCCGCGCTCGACACCGACAAAGCCGTGAACGCCGCCGCGGTCGGCAAGTATCCACCCTCGGCGTGGCCGACGTTCTACGTGATCGGCAAGGACCGCAGCACCGGGCAGACCGACGCGGTGCTCGCGCGGTTCGTCGGCGCGGCGAGCCTGGCCCAGTTCCACGCGTTCCTCGAGGCTGGGGTCAAGGCGCAGCAAGGCGGCGCCGCCGGCGCCGATGCCCACCTGCTCGGCGCCGAGCGCGCGATCGCGCTGAAGGATCTGACCGTCGGCGAGCAGGAGCTGACCGCTGCGCTTGCGATGGCCCCGGCCGACTGGTCGCGCCGGCCCGACGCGCTGACGTCGCTGATCGGGACCAAGCTGAAGCGCAAGGACTTTGCCGGCTGCCTCGAGCTCGCCGAGAAGTCGCTCGACGACACCGGCAAGGCGGCCGCCGCCACCGACTTCATCGTGAGCGCGACGTCGTGCATCGAGCAGCTCAAGGGCGACGCCGCGATGGCCGACCGGGTGAAGCGGCTGCGCGAGCGCGCCGTGGCGCGGCTGGCCGCGCTGACCGCGGATGCCGGCGCGCCGCTCTCGGTCGACGATCGTTCCGACGCGCTGGCCACGCTGCGCGAGCTCCTGGACGAGCTCGACCGCCACCCCGACGCGGTCGCCACGGCGCAGCGCCAGCGCGCGCTGCTCGACGACGCCGCGGCCAAGGCCACCGCGCCGATGGCGCGGATGACCTACAACTGGCAGCGCTGCGACGTCTACGTGTACCTCGGCGTGCCGCTCGAGCTGGTGCCCGCGCTCGAGCAGTCGGCCAAGGACCTGCCGACCGAGTACGATCCCCGCGCCCGGCTGGGCTGGCTGTATCTCAAGGCCGACAAGCTGGCCGAGGCCGCCACGTGGACCGACGCCGCGCTCGCGCTGGTCTATGGCCCGCGCAAGGCGCGGCTCTTGAGCCAGCGCGCCGAGATCGCCGCGAAGCAGCACGACAAGGCGGGCGAGAAACACTACCGCCAGGAGGTGGTCAAGCTGTGGGAGTCGCTGCCGCCCGGCCAGGCCAACCCCGACGCGCTCACCAAGGCCAAGCAGACCTTGGCGGCGCTCGATCCGACCACCGCAGCCACGCCGTAGTCCCGGGTAGCCCGGGGCCGCCTGGGGTAGCGCGGGCTCGACTCGCGGGAATGCGCCGGCCGCGCCCGATGGTTTCGCGGGTCATGCAAGCTCGGCGCGCTCGGCGGCCCCCAGACTCCGGTTCCAGCGCGGCGCCGATTCCGTCGCCCATTCGGTCGATCGCCGCCCTTGGCGTGGCCGTCATCGGGCTCGGCGCCAGCCTCGCCAGCCTGATCGACTACCTCGGCGCGGAGGCGACCTTCTGCGCTACCACGGGCTGTGCCACCGTGCGCGAGTCGGCATGGGCGCACCCGCTCGGCGTCCCGATGCCGGTGCTCGGCGTCGCGTTCTATCTGGCGGCGATCGGGCTCGGCTTCGCCCCGGCCCCCCGGCTGCGCCGGGCGCTCGCGATCGCCGGCGCCGCGTGGGCGGTGCTGCTCGTCGTCCTCCAGGCCACCGCGATCGGCGCGTGGTGCAAGCTGTGCGTGATCGCCGACGCGGCGTCGATCGGCTACGCCATCGCCGTCCTGGCTGGCGCGTCCGCGCTGCGCTTCACCGTGCCGCGCGCGCTCGCCCTGGCGCCAGCGGCCGCGGTGGCGGTCGTCGCGCTCGCCTGGTGGACCCACGCGGAGCCGCCGCCCGCCCTGCCGGTCGTCGCCTCGAACCTGCCGGGTTTCGTCGCCGAAGCGCAGGTCGCCGGCGCCGCGACGGTGGTCGAGGTCGTCGACTTCGAGTGCCCGTTCTGCCGCCGCATGCAGGACAGGCTGGCAGCCGCGATCGCCCAGGTCGGCGGGCCGGTTCACGTGGCGCGCAAGATGATGCCGCTCGCGATGCATCCGCACGCGATGCCGGCGGCCCTCGCCTACTGCTGCGCCGATGCCCAGGGCAAGGGCGAGGCGATGGCCGCCGCGCTGTTCGCCGCCGATCCGGGAGATCTCACCCCCGAGGGCTGCGAGCAGATCGCCGCGAGCATCGGCTGCGATCTCGCGCGCTATCGCCGCGACCTACCCGGGGCCGCCGCCCGCGTCGCGCTCGAGTCAGCCCAGGCGCGCGACGCCGGCGTGGACGCGCTGCCGACCTTGTTCATCGGCGAGGCGCGGATCGTCGGCGCCAGCAAGTCGACCAGCCAGCTGGCCGCCCTGCTCGGCGCGGCCCGCAGCTAGTTGCGACTAGTTGGCAGCCTTGAGCAGGTACGTCCGGATCAGCTGGTCGAGATCGCCGTCGAGCACGCCGTCGACGTCCGACGTCTTCAGCTCGGTGCGGTGGTCGTTGACCTGCTGGTAGGGGAACAGCACGTAGCTGCGGATCTGCGACCCCCACTCGATCTTGAGCCGGTTCTTGGCGTCCTCGGCCGCCTTGGCCTCGCGCTTGGCGAGCTCGTAGTCGTACATCCGGGCGCGCAGCAGCTTCATCGCCTTGGCCTTGTTCGAGTGCTGGCTGCGCTCGTTCTGGCACTGGACGACGATCCCGGTCGGCAAGTGGGTGATGCGGACCGCCGAGTCGGTCTTGTTGACGTGCTGGCCGCCGGCGCCGCCGGCCCGGTAGGTGTCGATCTTGAGATCGACCTCGTTGATATCGACCTGGATATCGTCGTCGATATCCGGCGTGATCGTCACCGCCGCGAACGAGGTCTGGCGCCGGCCGTTGGCGTCGAACGGCGAGACCCTGACCAGCCGGTGCACGCCGTTCTCGGCCTTGAGCAGGCCGTAGGCGAAGTCGCCGGAGACCAGGAAGGTCGCGCCCTTGATGCCGGCTTCTTCGGCCGGCGTCTCGTCGACGACCTCGACCTTCCAGCCCTTGCGCTCGGCGTAGCGGATCAGCATGCGCATCAGCATCTGCGCCCAGTCCGAGGCGTCGACGCCGCCCGCCCCCGACGTGATCTGGACGATCGCCCCGCCGCCGTCGAGCTCGCCCGACAGCATCCGGCGGAACTCGATGTCGTCGAGCGCCTTGCGCACGGCGGCCACGCTGGTCTCGACCTCGCGGCCCGACGCTTCGTCGCTGGCCTCGTCGGCGAGCTCGAGCAAGACCTCGGCATCTGACAGCGCGCGCAGCTGCGCGTCGTAGCCGCCGACGATCAGCTCGAGCTCCTTCTTGTTGCGGAGCAGCGCCTGCGCCTTCTTCTGATCGTCCCAGAACGTCGGCCTCGAGGCGATCGAATCGAGCTCGTCGATCTTCAGGCGCTTGTGGTCGACGTCAAAGTAACCTCCGGAGCTCCTCGGCCTTGTGCCCGAGCTCCTTCAGCTGCGTACGGACCGCGCGAACGTCCACGGAGTGCAGTGCCATGGTGGACAGCCTATACCCTGGCCCGCCGGAGCTGGACAAGCTCCGACGTGCCCAGCGCCACCGGATACTTGCCCGTGAAGCACGCCGAGCAGTACCCGGCGCCGGTCTCGTTCTTCTCCGGCGCGGCGATCGCCGACATCATGCCGGCGTGCGAGAGGTATGCGATCGAATCGCAGGTCACGTAGCGACCGATCTCCTCGATCGTGTGCGACGCGGCCACCAGCTCGCTGCGGGTCGGTGTGTCGATCCCGTAGAAGCAGGGGTGCGTGGTCGGCGGAGCGCTGATCCGCAGGTGGACCTCGCGTGCGCCGGCGTTGCGCAGCATCTTGACGATCTTGCGCGAGGTCGTGCCGCGGACCAGCGAATCGTCGACCACGACCACCCGCTTGCCATCGACGATCTGGCGCACCACGGAGAGCTTCAGCCGGACCCCGAAGTGGCGGATCGAATCCTGCGGCTCGATGAACGTCCGGCCCACGTAGTGCGACCGGATGAGGCCCATCTCGAACGGGATCTTGGACTCGTTGGCGTAGCCGATCGCCGCCGGGACGCCGGAGTCAGGCACCGGGATCACCACGTCGGCGGCCACCGGTGACTCCTGCGCCAGCCGCATGCCGAGCTGCTCGCGCGCCCGGTACACCGATCGGCCATTCAGGAAGCTATCGGGCCGCGCGAAGTAGACGTGCTCGAACACGCAGAACGTCGGCGCCGCGGTGTCGACCAGGCGGTGCGACGTCATGCCGCCCTTGTCGATCACCACGATCTCGCCGGGCTCGACCTCGCGGATGAACTCGGCTTCGACCAGATCGAACGAGCAGGTCTCGCTCGACAGCACGAACGCGTCCTTCAGCCGGCCGATCACCAGCGGGCGAAAGCCATTCGGATCACGGACGCCGATCATCTTCGCGTCGTGCGTCAGGCAGACGAGTGAATACGCTCCACGGACCCGGCGAAGCGCGGCCTGCAGCTTGCCGAGGACGTCCGGCTCGCGCGCCTTGGCCATCAGGTGGACGATCACCTCGGTGTCGCTCGAGGTCTGGAAGATCGAGCCGGAGGCATCGAGCTCGGCCCGTAACTCGTTGGCATTCACGATGTTGCCGTTGTGGGCGATCGCCAGCTGGCCGCCGGCGTACTCGAACACGAACGGCTGCGCGTTGCGCAGCTCGGAGCTGCCGGCCGTGGAGTAACGCACGTGACCTATCGCGGTCGATCCCGGCAGCCGGCTCAGCGTGTCCCGGCTGAACGCATCAGAAACCAGGCCCATCGACGCGTGGCGCCGGAGCCGTCCGTCGTCTACCGCGACCAGACCTGCGGACTCTTGTCCGCGATGCTGGAGCGCGTGCAGACCGAGATAGGCGATATTCGCCGCCTCATCGTGGCCATGGATGCCGAAGACACCGCACATGGCGCTGACTTACCACGGCGATCTGATCGACAGTAGCGAACTTGTGGATCTGAGCCGGCTAGCTTACCTTTTTGAAACGTGGCCCGGCTTCTCTGGCGCGATGCACAGGGCATCGAGGGATCTATTGACCTCTCTTCGACGGAGGTCAAGATCGGCCGCGCCATGGACTGCGCGATCCGCACCGACGACGCCATGGTCTCGCGGCACCACTCGCGGGTGCTGTGGAACGGCGGCGGCTACCTGCTCGAGGACCTCGGGTCGGCCAACGGGGTCTACTTCCAGGAGCAGCGGGTCCAGAGCCACATGTTCAAGCACGGCGATGCCGTGCGCTGCGGCAGCTTGTGGCTGCGGTTCATCGAGACCGGACCTTCGGCCGACAGCGGCCCCGCGCCGATGATGCAGTACCCCGGGCCCGGCCCGGTCATTCCGATCGCGCCGACCAGCCACGTCCAGGCGGTCACGCCGCAGCCCCAGCCCCAGCCCCAGCCCCAGCCCGAGCCTCAGCCGCAGCCGCAGCTGCGATCCGGCCCCTCCGAGGCCGACGTCGAGATCCGCGTGCTGCGCCGCCGCGTCGAGCAGATGCAGACCGAGCTGCGGGTGTTCCGCACCAACAAGTTCAACCAGGACACCGCGCGCCGCATGGAGGACATCGAGAACGACCTCTCGACGATGGAGCTCGAGCGCGATAACCTGCGCAACAAGCTCGACCGCGCCGAGCAGCAGCTCACGCTCGAGGGTGGCAGCGTCAAGGTCCGCCGCGCGCTCGAGATCGCCGCCGCCACCGCCGAGACCTCCGCGGCGCTCAACGACACGCTGTCGAGCGTGCGCATCGAGGTGATGGCCGCCGAGGGCGAGTTCGAGCAGTACGGCGCCAACATCCCGCGCGCGAGCTTCGAGCTGATCCGGCAGTCGCTCAAGGACGCGGCGGCGCACTGCGACGAAGCGCGCGACATGTTGCGCAAGCTGCGCGAAGTCGCTGAGTAGCCGCGCGCTTGCGGTGTTCCGGTACGCCGGTACGGCGCGTTCCGAAATTTTCCGACGGTGTCGCGCACGGCGGGCCGGGTGCAACGCCGTTCTCGTCTGCGATCCGCGATGGTACGTTCGGCCCAGATGTCCAGCAGTCTCGCCGCACAGTCTCCGCACCGGCACCCGGCGACGACGCCGTGCCGGCGCCTGGCCCTGGCGATGGTCGCGGTGCTCGCCGGCTGCAGCTTCGAGCGCCCCCCAGATCTGCCCGAGGATGGCGGCGGAACCCCGGACAGCGCGGCGCCCACGGTCGTCAGCTCCACGCCCTCCCCCCACGCCGCCGGCGTCGATCCGGCGACGACGATCCGCGTCGTGTTCTCGAAGCCGCTCGACGCCGGGACCGCCGCGCAGTTCGTGGTCGCCGCCGCCGGCGCGGCCGTCCAGGGCACCGTGTCCGTCGACGGCGCGAACCTCGCGTTCCGCGCGAGCGCTGCGCTGCCGAGCGGCACTCCGCTCGAGGTCACGGTCGCCGGCGTCGCGGATCTCGCCGGCCACGTGCTCGCCGCGCCCTACGTGTTCGACTTCACGACCAGGACCACGCTGTGCGTCAACGCGTCGGGCACCAACGGCTGCTCCGCCCTGCCATCCGCGGCGATGGCGGCCGCGGCGAGCGGCGACTCGATCGCGGTGGCCGCCGGCACCTACATCGATAACATCACGATCGACAAGACGGTGCACCTGCTCGGCGGGTTCGATGACAGCTTCACGACCCGCGATCCCGAGGCCCACCTCACGACGATGCGGCCGTTCGCCCCGCCGAGCACGATGATCCCGATCATCGACATCACCGCGGGCGCGTCGCTGATCGACGGCCTGACGCTGACCGGCGGCAACAGCAACGAGCACGGCGGCGGCCTGCGGATCAGCGGCGGCGCGCCGCGGATCCAGCGCTCGGTGATCTCGGCCAACACGGCGTTCTTCACCGGCGGCGGCATCTACATTCACGGCGGCGCAACGGTCGAGCTGGTCGGCAACACGATCGACAACAACACCGTCGGCGGCCAGGACAACTGCGCGGGCGCCGGCGTCACGATCGAGGACTCACCGGTGACGTTCCGCGGCAACGCGATCACCAACAACCGCGTGCTGGGCAACCTGGGCTCGGGCGGCGGCGTGTTCATCAGCGGCGGCACGGTCGCGTTCATCGACAACCGCATCGAGCAGAACCACACCGGCGATATCGGCGCGACCGGGACCGGCGGCGGCATCGCGGCCTCGGGGGCCACGGTGTCGATCACCGGCGGCACGCTGTCGCGCAACGACGTCGGCAACACCACGGGCGCCGGCGGCGGGATCTTCGCCAGCCTGGGCCAGGTCCGGCTCGACAGGGTCGACATCGAGGGCAACAGCGCCGGCATCCAGACCGGGGCCGGCGCCAGCGGCATCCACGCGGTCGGCGCCCAGCTGATCGTCACGAGCAGCATCATCGCCGGCAACCATGGCGGCACCGCCGCGATCTCGGCCAGCCCGCAGAGCATCGGCGGGGCGATGGCCAGCACCCCGGGCGCCGCGGCGCTGATCAACTGCACGATCTCCGGCAACGACACCGGCGGCGTGACGGCGTCGACCCTGTTGACCGTGGTCAACAGCGCGATCGTCAACGAGCTGGTCGGTATCCTCCTGTCGGGCAGCCCGGCGCCGGCCTCCGTGATCACCAGGAACGCGCTGTTCGGCAACGCCACCAACGCCACCGGCCTCGTACTCGACGCGTCCAACCTGACCGTCGACCCCCGGTTCGACGGTCACCTCCGGCTGACCGCCGGCTCGCCCCTGATCGACGCCGGCAAGGTCGGCGCGATCCAGACGGCCGATGGCGGCGCGGCGCCGATCACGCCGCCGAGCTTCGACATCGACGGCGATCCGCGCAGCGTGGGGAGCGCTCCAGATATCGGCGCCGACGAGTACCGGCCCTAGGGCTTCTTCATCACCTTGCGGGCCCACGACTGGGCCTGCCCGGCCATCCCGGCGAGCCAGCTCGGGCCCGTGGTGCGCTGGGTGATCTTGGCGCCGAGGAAGTAGACCGCCGCGCACCATGCGACGACGAGCGCGTAGATCGCCAGCGTGATCCCGGGGATCGGCACGAACATGGCGACGAGCAGCGCACCGGCGGTGATCGCCGCAGCGATGATCCCGGCGCGCAGGCCGAGGTACCAGGCGGTCAACGCGCCGACAATCAATGCAGGCAGCATGAGGGCAACGCTAGCACATCGCCTCCGCGTTGCTGGCGGCCGGCCAGCGATCGGCGGCCGGCGTGCGCAAGCTGCCCGTTCGGCGGGTCAGTCCAGCCGCTCGCGGCACGGATAATCGCAGGTCTTGCGGTGCGTGCAGTCGTAGGCGCAGCCACAGGCCACCGCGAACGTCGCGAGGATCTCGTCGGCGGGGCCCTCGGGGACCGCGCGGCGGCTGGCCCGCGTGGCCGCGGCGAGCGCCACGACGGTGCTGGCGTACGGCGTTTCGAGGAAGCCCAGCCGGAACAGCGTATCGCGCACGATGCGGTGAGGCGTCACCGTGAAGTCGCCGAGATCGGCGTAGCGAACCACGCCGAGCTTGCCGAGCATGTCCATGATCCAGAACAGCTCGTTGCGAAACAGGCCGCGGCCGAGGGCGGCGTCGAGCGACGCGAACGCCTCCGCGGCCGAGTCGCGGCTATCGAGCTGGGCGGCGAGCTGGGGCACCTCCGCGCAGCGGCGGGCGGCGAGCGAGGCGAGCATCAGCGCGCGGGCGTCGACCTGGGCCGGCAGGTTCTCGGGCACGGTGCCCTGGTAGAGATCGCCGAGCACGCCGGCGCGGTCGAGCGCGGTGAACGCCGCGACCACGGCGGGGCGCTCGCGATCGAGCCGGAACGCGAGCGCGGCGGCCACGGCGACGCGATAGACCACCTCGTCGGCGCCCTCGACCCAGGCCTCGGGGGCGAGGCCGAAATCGCCGGGCTCGTAGCTGACGTGGGCCGTCGGGATGTCGGCCCACCAGCTCGCGATCCGCTGCCGGGTCTCGTCGAGGATATCAGCGGAGAACCCCTGCACGAACCGCGACGTCGCGACCACCCGCTCGCGGTTGCGCGGCGACGGCGCGCCCGCGAGGTTCAGGTGGCGCAGCGGCGCGGGCAGCGGCGAACTGGTCGGGGTCGCGGCCGGCGCGGTGCCGGTGGCCTCGGGCGCGGCCTCGACCGGCGCCGCGTCGTCCTCGGCGACGTTGGGGATCACCGGCTCGGGCTCGGGGCGATCCTCGGCGAGGTACTCGTCGACATCGAGCGCGGCGCCGAGCGCGTTGTAGCGCTCCGCGCGGGTCCCTGGCGCGACCGCGATGCCGAGCGTGCGCAGGAGGCCCGTGGCGATCGCGATCTGCAGCCAGGTCTCGAGCGCGGGCCGCGACGGCACGGTGCCGCGGTACGCCGCCGACCCGAGGTGCTTGTAGATCTCGTCCTTGTGATACGCGCGCTGGCCGACCAGCTCGAGGATCGTCTTGCCGAGCAGCGGGTTCAGGTGCCACATCCGATCGAGCACCGCGACCGCGGTCTCGTCGTCACCGCTGGCCGCCGCCAGCGCCTGCATGAACAGCGACGGCATCACGACCGCGCCGCCGGTGCCGAGGAACCGCAGCATCACCGCTGGGCGATCGCGATCCCACAGCTTCGCGGCGCGCAGCCTTGCGCGCAGCTCGCGAAACGGCTCGCCTTTCGCGGGGGTCTCCTTGCACACGCGGACCAGCGAGACCAAGGCGCCCCGCGCATCCTGACCGATCGGTGGCAGCTCGACGACCTGAGGCATCGCCGCGAGCGTACACCATGGCCCGAAATCGCGCCGCGACCCGAGGCCGCGCACGATCATAGCGCGCGCGACCACACCACGTGGTGATCGTCGAACGCGTGCCGCCAGTCGCCGCCCCACTCCCAGCCCAGCTCGTCGAACGCGGCGACCACCGGCCCGGGCCGCACGATCATGCCCGGCCGGATCACCCCGCGGTCGGCGAACGCGCGGCCCGCTTCGGGCAGGATCCGATCGGGCCGCCGCCAGGGGTTCTCGACCGGGTTGAGATCGATCGCCCGGCCGAGCGCGTGCTGCGACAGCAGATCGGTGCCGTCGACCCGGCGAAAATTGAACGCCGACGAGTTGTCGGCCGCCATCGACGCATCGTCGGAGCCGCCGAAGTCGTCGACCAGGCGCAGCTGGCGGATCGGCAACCCGAGCTGCCACAGCCGGCCGAGCAGCTGCACCGTGCGCGCCGCGAGCGCGGCAGCGACGACCAGCTCGCCGCGCGCCACGCCGTCGAACCCGAGGTGGTCGAGCTGGAGGTACGCGAGATCGGCCCAGCGCGGGCAGCGCGGATCGCCGCCGTGCCAGGACACGCCCTCCATGCGGCTGCGGACGGCGGCTGGGACCGCGGTGACCTCGATCGCCGGGGCACGGCGCGGCGGCGGCAGCAGCGCCGCCACCTACCAGCCCTCTCGCCCGGGGTGCACCTCGCGGCGCGTCATGGCACGTGGGCCGACTCGTTCGACGACGGCTCCGGAGGGACCGCCAGCTCGGCGGGCTTGGCCGGCTCGGCGCCATCGGCGCTGGACTCGCCGGCAGGCTTGGCCCCGGGCGGCTTCTGTGGCGGCGCCCACGGCTTGACGGCTGGCTTGGGCCACGGGTGCAGGATCGCCGGCCGCGCCCCAGGTCCTGGCGGGGGCACCGCAGGCGGGTGCACGGCCGGCGCTGGCACGGCCGGCGCACCCGCGGGGCCGCCGGGCGCAGGGGGCGGCTGCGGCGCGGGGGCGGCCGCCGGCGCGGGCACCAGCGCCCCTGGCGGCGCGCCCGGTACCCGGATCAGCGTCGCCGAGCGCCGCATGGCGAACATCGCGAGCGGCGACTGCGGATGCGCGGTGGCGAACCGATCGTACTCCGCGCGCGCCTGGGCATAGGCGCCGCTGCGATCGAGCACCGAGGCGAGCTGGAACCGCGCATCCTCCTGGTCGACCTCGCCGGCCAGCGCGGCCTGGAGGTGCGAGACCGCCTTGGCGAGCTCGGTCTTGGCGTACGCGATCCCGAGGTAGTAGTGCATCAGCGCGGCGCGCCCGCCCGGTGGCTCGGCGGACAGCGCGGCCTCGAGCGGCCGGATCACGTCGGCCAGGCGGCCGGCCTTGAACGCCGCCGCCGCCGCCTTGAGCGCGGCGTCGATCTCCATCACCTGGGTCTCGTGGACGCGCGCCGCGAGCACCGCACGCTCGGTCCTGGTCAGCGGCTGATCGCGCAGCGCGTCGAGCTTGGCGACCGCCTCGCTGCGCTTGCCGGCCTCGAGCAGCTCGTAGACCTCCCATGCCTTGGTGCCCGCGGCCTCGCGCGCCACCGCGCGCACGGTCGCTTCGTCCGACCGCCGGACAGCTGCGTCGCGCTCGCCGATCGCCTGATCGCGCGCCAAGGTCAGCTCGCTGGCGCGGCTGCGATACAAGAGGAAGCAGCCGGCGCCGCACAGGATCGTGAACATCACGTAGGCGACGAACGAGTTGACGTTGAGCCACAGCGCGCGCCGCCGCTGCTGCGCGACGAGCGCGGCGATCGAATCGGCGAGCTGGGCGACCTGGACCTGGGTCTTGCGCGACTGCGTGACCTGCTCGTCGAGCCGGCGCCGCATGGCCTCGAGCAGCGCCCAGCCGTCGGCGTCCGAGCTCGGCTCGGCCGGCTCGGCGGGCTTGGGAACAGACACAGCACTCACCGCGTGTGTTGTTCGCGCGGATCGTCGGCTAAATCAAGTCAGTTCCACGCATTGAGCCGATGACGCGCGCCTGGTACAGTGACATCGCTTGGGATCTGGCCTGGGCACGAGGATCCATGACCCTGTTGTACGACTGGCTCAAGAAGGCCGCGAAGGCCCAGGGGAACAACAAGGCGGTCGTATACCGCGATAATTACCTGTCGTGGCGAGGACTTCTGCATCGGGTGGACCGGCGGGCGCAAGAGTTCAAGAGCATGGGCATCAAGGAAGGCGCGTGGGTCGGCCTGATGCTCGGCAACGTGCCTGACTTCGTCATTTTGGCACTCGCGCTGTCGCGACTCGACGCGGCGATCGTGCCGATCGATCCCACGACCGGCGGGCGCGAGCTCGAGCTGATCCTCGCGGCTGCGCCGCTGCGCGCCCTGGTGACCCGGCCGCGCGGCAGCGAAGGTTCGATCTCCGCCAACGGCACGAGCGCACCGGTGCCGCCGAGCACCCTGCCGCGATCTCGCGTGGCCCGCCCTGCCCCACCGCCGCTGCACAACCCGCCACCCAACGTGCCGGTCGCCGGCGACGCCGCCGAGGTCCGCCGTCGGCTCCAGGGCACGCTGCTGACCTGCAGCGTCTACAAGCGCACGCAGCCGGATCACGGCGTCGAGCCGATCGCCGTGCTGTTCACCGCCGACTCGCTCGGCGATCCCAAGGGCGTGCTGCGCACCGACAAGAACACGGTCGCCGCGGTGGATCACGCGATCACCGCACTTGGCATGACCACCACGACGAAGATCCTGGTCGCCGTGCCGCTGTTTCATGCCTACGGCTGGGATCTCGGCTTCCTGCCGACGCTCAAGCTCGGCTCGACGATGTTTCTCGAGGAAGAGATCTCGGCGCGGCGGATCGGAAAGCTGGTCCGCGAGCACGAGGTCGACGTGCTGCCCGGCACCCCCTCGATGTACGCCGAGCTCACCAAGCTGCCGACCGCCAAGAAGCTCGACGTCAAGTCGCCCCGCTACCTCGCCGCCGGCTCACGGCTCGACCAGGCGGTCGCCGACGACTTCTTCGACAAGTACGGCGTCCGGCTGCTGAGCTGCTACCACTCGACCGAGGCCGCGACGGTCACGCTCGAAGACACCGGCAAGTACCCGACCACGGTCGGCAAGCCGATCGAGGGCGTCGAGGTCAAGGTCACCTCGCCCGACGGCTCGACGATCAAGCCGACCGCCAAGTCGACCGACGGCCTGATCTGGGTCAAGAGCAAGACCCTGTCGCCCAAGTCGATCGGCCCGTTCGACGACGAAAAAGCGCCGGCGTCGGCGCGCGCCTCGGGCATGGTCGCGATCGGCGCGATCGACAAAGCCGGCTGGCTGCGCACCGGTGATCTCGGCAGGCTCGACAAGAACGGCCGCCTGCAGCTGACCGGCCGCGAGGACGACGTCGTCAAGGTCGACGGCAAGCGCGTGGCGCTCGGCGAGGTCGAGGGCTGCCTCGAGGCGTTTCCGAAGATCAAGGCGGCCCAGGCCACCGTGATCACCGATCCGATGGCCGGCGCCATGGTCGTCGCGCGCGTCGTGATGAAGCAGAAGTGTGGCGCCGAGGAGATCATCGACCACTGCGCCCGCAACCTCGCGCCTTACAAGGTGCCGCGCCGCATCGAGTTCTGCGAAGCGATCTGAACCGATCGGCTCAGCGGCCCGAAGGACGGGCCTGGATCGCGAGCAAGAGCGGAACCACCAAGGCGTCGCGAGCACGCCCGGTCGAGCGCTTGATCTCGATCAACGTCGCAAGGTCGATCACCCGAAATCGAAGGCCCCCTGCATCGATCCCCATCGAATGGGCCACGAGGTCGTCGTAGCCGCGCGCATCGTGCAATCTCAGCAGCACGTCGAGCGGACCCCAGCGCGTGATGAGGTTGAGCTGGCCTCGGCCAGAGACGTGCTGTTCCGTCGGTGCGATGTCGCGGCCGGGGGTCACCGGCCGGAACCGCGCATCGAGCTGTGTCAGCGCCGCCAGCAAGCACTGGGCGTCTCCCGCGTGCTGACGCGGAACGATGTCCAGATCCTGCGTGGTCACCGGCGCGCCGTGAATCACAGCCGCCGCGCCGCCCACGACGATGAATTCGACGCCGCGCTGGAGAAGCTCGCGGAGAAGCGCGTCGAGATCAGCGGTTGGCGGATGCCGCACGCGAGAGGCGCTCCAGCGCGGCCGCTGCCTTGCTCGCAGCCTGCAGCCGCTCTGTGACCGACAGCTGCAAGTACCAGTCGATCAGCGACTCGTCGACCTCACCGACCGCGCGCGCGATCAACTCGTCCTGGGTCTCCCGGTCGCTCACGCACCCAGTGTGGCGACTTTCACCAAGCGCGACAAGTCGAGTCGACCCGAGGGCCGATCGCTCCGCGTCAGTTGATGACGACGAGCTGACCCGCGTCGTGGCCGCAGAACCTGGCGTTGAGATCGTACTTGGTGCCGCAGACCGGGCAGATCCGGGCGATGACGCCGGCCGGATCGGCGGTCTTCGCGCGCCGCGGCCGCGTGGCGTTGTAGACCAGGAACGGCACCAGCTCGTTGCTGTCGTGCGGGCAGCTGCGCAGCCCCGGCTCATAGGCGCGGCGGCAGGCCATGCAGACCAGGCCAGCGCTGCGCGACAGCGCCCGCATCGGCCCGAGCCCCGGGCCGCCGAGCATGTCCTCCGGGGGCACCAGGCGGCGCGCGTCGCGCGTGCAGTAGGTCATGCCGTGGTACTCGGTCCGGCAGGTCGGGCACACCATCGCGCTCGAGGTCGCGATGGCGAGGCCGCCACCACCGCCGCTGCGCAGCGCCTGGTGCTGGGTGATCCGCGGGCGCGGCCTGGGCGGAAGGGGGACCGGTGTGGGCGTAGGTGGACGTGCCGGCGCCGCCGCGAGCGGTGCGGGGTTGCGCCGCCGCATCACCACGGTCAGCGCGACCAGGCCGAGGATCACCAGCGCAAGAAGACCGATGACCGCGACGAGCAGCGGCTCGTTGCTTCCCACGAGTACCGCGGCCGAAGAGTTGGGTCCGGTCATCGACGGTGGCCTGGTTGGGTCAAGCTAGCAACCGGCTCTCGAGCGGTCAATCTGGAAAACCCGGCGTGCGCTGGCACGCGCGGTACGGCGCGGGTCGCGGCGGTAGGACGACATGGCCGATCTCGCAGGTTCGCGCTACTACCGTGCGCGATGTCGGACCTGGTGATCGGCGGTCGCCGAGCGAGCGCGCCGAGACCGTGGCGCTCCGCTGTGATCGCGGTCGCGATGCTCGGGGTCGCCATCGTGGTCGCTTCGTTCATCTACCGGCGCTCGATCGCGTACGAGGTACCGCCCGGCGCCGTGACCGGCGAGCTGTCCTCGGTGCAAGCCGGGCCAGGCGCCCCGCCCGCGCTGGTCTACGGCGACGCTTCGCTGACCTGGCTCGGCGGGATCGCCGTGCTGCGCGTCACGGGGACCCCGCACGCGATCGGCGCGGCGCATGGCCGGCTGCTGGCGCCTTGGCTCGCGGCGATGACCGTGGCGACCGCGCCGTCGATCGCCGCGACCGTCGCGCGCGACGGGTGGATCGGCGGGCTGACGCACGGCATCCGGCTGGCGTGGCGCTGGCGGTTCATCGACGACGGCCTCGCCGAGCCGGATCGCCGGATGGTCGCGGGGCTGGTCCGCGGTGCGGCCGCGAGCGGCGTCGTGCTCGGCTACGACGAGCAGCTCCGCGATCAGGCGGTGCTCGACGTCGGGGCACCGTC
>Ga0302322_100000308_pt1 | contig 36599 bp, 51 predicted proteins | sample Fen_T0_2_FD_203757 | JGI IMG/M metagenome (GOLD analysis project Ga0302322, IMG submission 203757) | Peat permafrost microbial communities from Stordalen Mire near Abisko, Sweden - Fen_T0_2 | ecosystem: Environmental > Terrestrial > Soil > Wetlands > Permafrost | place: Sweden: Abisko...
TTGACGTGATGACGCCCGAGAGCCGCCGGCTGGCCGAAAAGTACTTTGCCGATCACGGCGTGCGCCTGGCCGACACGCCGCGCGTCGCGCCGGACAATCCCGTGCGCGCCCGGGCGACCCCCGACGCGCTGATTGAGCAATCCAAGGTGGCGCTGCCCGCTCCAGCCCTGGAGGGCCCGCGCCCGCCGGCCCTGACGCTGCCGCCGCCGGCCATGCTCAAAATCGAGTTCGTGAGCGAGCACGGCTTCCACTGCGAATTGACGCTGCACGCGCCCTCGGGCATCGCCGTGTTGGAGCAGGGCAAGGCGGCCATGAGCAAGTTGGTGGAGCAGAAGGCCCAGCCCATGCCCGCGCCCGCGCCGGCGGCGGTGATCGTGCCGGCGGCCGCTGCGCCCGCTCCGATCGGAGACGCCAGCGGGCCGCACCTGTGCAAGTATCACGGCCCCATGAAGCCCAGCCCCAAGGTGCCCGGCACGTTCTTCTGCCCGGCCAAGATGGGCGACGGCTCGTACTGCAAAGAGAAGTGGCCAGAGTGAACACGGGAGCGCGTTGACGCCTTGGATGCCAACCCGCCGCCAGCCGGGCGCGTGCTCACTGCCGCGCAGCAAGCCGGCGCTTACGCGCTGCTGGCGCACCTCCTGGTGCTGCGCGACCTCGGCATCCGCAAGTGCGAGGTGATGATCGGCCCGAACGGATCCATCCGGGTCAGTCCAGTGGGGCGGGGTGTTGACATAGCCCCTGGCGAAGGTGCTATACTGTTTCCAACGGGCTAAGTTGCTTTAGCCCCGCATCCCCTAAAGCTGGACGTTTCGCCAACAGGCGAAATCAATGCCCGGCCCAATTGCTCTAGCGAGCAGTTGCGGCCGGGCGTTTTGTTTCCCCCCCCATACACCGGGGACTACCCGCCAACGATTTATAGCAGCGGAGAGTCGCGTGCCCGTCTCCATCCCCCAAATCCTGCAATGGCTTGTGACCGGCGGCGCCGTCGCCGTCGGCGCGGCGTTTATTTCCTGGCTGGGTGCCAACGTGCCGCAGTTCGGCGCGCTGCCCACGGCCGCTAAGCAGGCCATCATGGCCGGGGCGTGCCTGGTGCTGGCGCTGGCGGCCTGGGCGGTGCAGACGTACATCCCGGCGGCGACGCTCGAAGTGCTGGCCGTGCCGTTCGGCATTGTCGCGGCCACCATTACCGCGCTGCTGGTCAATCAAGCGTGGTTTGCCTTAGTTCAAAAAGCCAACCCCGCGCCGCCGACCGTGGTCACCACCACGCTGGCCTCGGGCGCGACGATTGCGCAGCCGGTCGTGCCGGTGATCGCCCCGGACGGCCTGGCGCGCGTGGACGTGCCGCTGGTGCTGCCGATAGAGCGCAAGAGCAACGGCGACCTGCGCAACCTGGTGGACGTGGACGCGAAAGGCTAACCCATGCTGGCTCTGTTGATCGTGCTCATTGTGGCCGTGATCATCTTCGCCCTGCTGTGGTATTTGGTGACCATCATCCCGCTGCCCGCGCCCATCGCTAATTTCCGGTGGGTGTTTTACGTGCTGCTGATCCTGGTTGCCATTCTGTGGCTCGCGGATCGTTTCCTGGGCGGCGTCCCCGGGCTGAAGTAGGGCGCGTGTCAGCGACCGATGTTGTCGCGCTGCTGGGCGCGCTGGGTTTGTTTCTGGGCGCGCTGGGCTTGCTCGGCGTCCAGATCGCCAACTCGCGCAACGCGGTGAAGAAGGTGGACCTGGAAGATCTAAAGGCGAAATCCAAGTTGCGCGGCGATCAAGACACGCTGGCCAACAGCCACTTGATTTCCGAGATCGCCCGATTGGAAGCGGCGCTTGACCGGCGGCGCGTCGAGATTGAAACGCTGTTCGCCGGCGAGTCGAATTTACACCGTGAGATGGAGACGGTGCGCGCGAACAACTCGAACCTGCGCCAAGAAAATTCGACGCTGCGCGACCGGATCGGCGACATGGAAGTAACCGTCAAGCGCACCGCCGGCGAGCGCGACCAGTTGACCGTCCAGCTCGAAAAGTTGCACCAGGCCGTGCTCCACAACGCCGACCTGACCCAGATCGCCGTGGACGGCGCTCACGCGGCTTACAAAGAGGCGAACGACGTGAACAAAAAGATTCAGGCGGGCATTGACCTGGGCAATGATCGGATGGGCAAGGTGCCGCCGCTGGTAACCGAGACGCCGCGCGCACCGGCCGGGGCAGCGTGACACATGCCGACTAAGCCCGCCGGCCCGTGCTCGCTGCACGGCAGACGACAGGAGACACTTCGATGACAGTCCAGAAAGACAACCAGTCCCTTGACTACCTCGGGTTAGCCGGGGATGCCAAGCCCACCGCCGGCATTTTGGCGGGCACGCAGTTTTACGAGACCGACACCGGCGCGACGTATATCTATACCGGCTCGGCCTGGGTGCTCAAAGTCGGCTCAGGCTCGGGCGGCATCGTGGGGGGCGGCGGCGCAGGCTACTCGGTCGTCGTCACGCTCACCCGTCCCAACAACAGCACGCCCTACACTGCCGGCGACGTGGTGGGCGCAGCGGCCGCGGCGCTGACCTTCCCCAACATGGGGCCGGCGGGCGGCGAGATCATGATCACCAGCGCCACGCTGGAGATCGACGTGGCGGCTGTGCCGAGCGGCATGACCGGCTTCACGCTGCGGCTCTACAACATCACGCCGCCCTCGGCGCTGGCCGACAACGCTGTGTGGGACTTGCCGAGCGGCGACCGCGCCAGCTACCTGGGCCACATCAACCTGGGCACGCCGGCGGACCTGGGCAGCACGCTGCGCATCAGCGCGGACGGCATCAACAAGCAGGTGAAGCTGGCGGGCACGTCGCTGTTCGCCTACCTGTGCACCGACGGCGGCTACACGCCCACGGCCAACGCCGTGAAAGTGATCAGCGTGCACGCGGTGGCGCTGTAGGACAAACCGATGCCACTGAGTGCGGCTAAAAAGCTGCTGTTGTTTCGAAGTCCGTTCACGCCGGCATCTATCGCTGGCCTGCAACTCTGGCTCGACGCCAGCGACCCGGCCACGCTGTTTCAGGACAGCGCGCTCACCACGCTGGCCAGCTCCGACACCAACCCGGTGGGTGGCTGGACGGACAAGAGCGGCCTGGTGCACAACATGCTCCAGGCCACTGCCGGCAAGCGCCCGCTGTTAAAAAAGGCCATTGTCAACGGGCTGAGCGTACTGCGCTTCGATGGAAGCGACGACTTTCTCAAGGCCACCTTCACGCTCAATCAGCCGCACAGCATCTATATGGTCTATTCGTCCCCAATAATAGGGGCAGCTGGCGTGCACGATGTGGTGCTGGATGGAGCGGTGAACGAGGCGTCGTTTGAGTCTTTCAATGCACCGGCGACACAATTATATGCAGGCTCAACGGTGCAGGTAGCGTCGAATGTTGCTAACAATGTCTTTGCGGTTCTTTCGATTTTGTTCAACGGCAACACGTCATTTCTTCGCCAGAATGGCGTGGGAATTTTGGCTGGAGGGGCCGGAATAGCGAACCCGGGTGGATTTACGCTCGGCGGCACTCGGACGGGGGCGCGCAACACACAGATTGACGTGGCCTATGTGCTGATTTACAGCACCATCCAAGGCGCGGTTGACCGTGCGACCATCGAGCGGGCTTTGGGTGCTCGATTCGGGATTGGTGTCAACTAAATGCCTGATACCAAGATTTCCGCCGCAACCAATACAACTACGCCACTGCTGGCCGACAGCCTGCCGCTGGCGCGCGTCGCCGACAACACCGCCAGGCGACTGACGGTTGGAAATCTGCGCGGCAGCATTATCAACGTCAAAGACTATGGAGCGGCCGGGGATGGAGTGACTGACGACAGCGCGGCGCTCGTCGAGGCCATCGCTGCGGCCGTGGCCCAGGGCGGCGGGGTGGTGTTTTTCCCGGCTGGCAATTACAAGATACTCAGCCAGATCGCGCTTCCAAACACGCCCACCGGCGCCGGCTTGGCCCAGAAGCAAAAACCAATTACCTGGCAGGGCGTGGGCGGACACTTCGATGGGCAGGATACCCAGCCCATGAGCCTGGCGGGCGGCACGCGCGTCTCGCTCCAATACCAGGGCACCGGCTCACCCAACGACGCCAAGATCGTGACCTATGGCGTGGGCGTGTTCACACTGCGCGATATTGTCTTGCAAGACACCACGGCCGGTCCGAGCAGCACGCCCTTTATTTTCACGACCAACACCACGCTCAAGATCGAAGCGACGGTCGCTTTTCAGGGAACGACCAAGGGGCTGGCCTGCCAGCAGGATGCCATCATTCTAGGTGGGACGCTGACCGGCCCATTTGACAACCCCAACGGCCCTTACCAGGGCTATGGCACCACCATCGTCGGCGCCTATTTTGATCAGGTGCGCCGGGTGGTGTACGGGCGCACGTATGTCAATCAGGTGGTGATCCGCGATTGCTTTTTCAACAAGAATTGCGGCTCCAACCTTTCCGGCGGCGCGTGCATCGAGTTGGACGGCTCCCTCAATGCCGACCTGTCCCCCATCGCTGGGTGTGTGATCGAGGGCAACTATTTCGAGACGATCTATTACACCTACGGCGTGAAGCTCATCAACTGCGTTTATAACACTGTCTCAAATAATGGCTTTGAAGATGGGCACACCAGCTCAAATTTCATGGCCTGCGTTCGGCTGGAAGGCTCCAACGGAAATTTCGTCCGGGACAATTTCGGGGCAGACCGAAGCAACACCCCGGCCACGATCTCGGAAGACAGCGCCTCGTTGAACAAGAACAATTGGAGCAGTCCTTACCTCAGCGAAGGCGATCATTTCACCAAGCCGGTTTATCTATACAACAGCTTCCGGGTCTCCACGCCGCTGGGCGCGAACGCGAAAATGATTCCATCCCAAGTCATTCCGGTGACAACCGCCACTACGGTGGTGTTTGGCGGAGAGAATTGGGACACGGACAGCATCCATGACAATGCCTCTCCTCAAAATACCAAACTGACCTGCAAAACGCCGGGTAAGTATTTGATCAATTTGAGGCTGACATGGGCCACGGCTGCTGACAATGGCCGGCGCATTGCTAAGATCGTTCTCAATGGCTCAACGGACATAGTTCAAACCGAGACTGGGACAAACGCCAACGGCCAGGCCACGAGCCAGGCCACCACACTATGCGACCTGGCCGTGAACGACTACATCGAGGCCCAGGTTTATCACGACCATGGCGGTGGGCTCCAAATTCTCTCCACTCTCAGCGAGTTCAGCATGGTCAGGGTGGTGTAATGCCTACCCATCATTTGCATGAGCCCACCCAACTCGCCACCGAAGACGGCGCCGGCGCGTGGCTGTTTGAAGATGGCTCGCCTATCACTTGGGAGTGGTCAGTGGTGAGCGGAGCCGAGCGCATCACAGCCATAGGGCAAGCGCCCAGCCTCACAGCCGCTGCGCATGTGCCTAGCATTACAGCCAGCGCACGTGTGCCCAGCGTGACTGCCACAGGAAGGCCAATCTGATGCCAGCCATCATTCGCACGCCTAACGCCATTGAGCATGGCACCTATGCCATCACCGTATCGTTCTTCGATGAGAGCGGCGCAGCGGTCGCGCCCAACACGGGCCTGGCCTGGACGCTCATGGATCTGCGCGGCAACGTCATCAACGCGCGCACGAGCGTGGTGATCACGCCCGCTGAGACAGTCACCATCGTGCTGCATGGTGACGATCTGGCGCTGCCTGACCCGTCCAACAGTACGCGCGTGGTACTGCTGGTGGGCACTTACAACAGCACGCTCGGCCTCGACCTGGACTTGCGCGATCAAGTGGTGTTTGCGATTGACAACCTGGTGGACGCGGTGGTGCATGCCTAAACGCGCCCGCAAGATTTGCGCAGCGCCCGGCTGCCCCCAGTTGGCCCTGCCCGGCGGCAGCCTGTGTGAGGCCCACGAACAGGCGCGCATGCAGAAGTACAACGCCCGCCGTCCGAGTGCCCGCGCCGCTGGCTATGACGCGGAGTGGGAGCGCATCCGGGCAGCGCACCTGGCCGAGCATCCGCTGTGCGTCACGTGCGGCAAGCCGGGCACGCACGTCGATCATATCCTGGCCAAGGTGGACGGTGGCACGGATGACGAAGCTAACCTGCAGACGCAGTGCGCGCGTGATCACTCACGCAAGACCGCGACGCACGACGGCGGGTTCGGCAACGCGAAACGCACGGTTCGTGCATAAGACGACTGCGCATAACCGTTTATCGAGTGATGTGCGAGTGCTCATTATTTCATTTTCGACTATGCGAAATGCACGGTGTCTCGTCGGACATAACGCGAAATGGGGTGGGGGGTCGAAATCGCTGCATGAAATTTCAAGCGGGAGCGCGCGGGTAGTCAGACTTTTCCGTCGCTGAGTTGAGGTCTTAAGCATGAGGTTCACAAAAGGTTCTTGAATGTCAGGTCCGTTGCCAAAAAATCCAGCGCTCAAGCAGGGCAAGTCCAAGCAATCCACGCGCGCCCTGCTGGTGGCGGAGACGCACCCGCTCAAGGGCGCGCCCAAACTGGCGGCGCATCCGGCCGGCGAAAAGTGGCACGCGCTCGTGGTGAAGTTTTGGGCCGACGTCTGGACCTCGCCGATGGCCGGCGAGTACATGGAGGCCGACGTGCACGGGCTGTTCCGCATGGCGGTGCTGACGCAGGCCTTCCTGGCCAGCCCGAGCGTGCCGGTCTCGGCCGAGCTGCGCCAGCTCTCGATGCAGTTCGGGCTGTCGCCCATCGACCGGCGGCGCTTGCAGTGGACGGTGGCCAAGTCAACCGAAGCGGTGGACCAGGTGGAGCGCACGCGCGCGCGCCGCGGCCGCATCGTCGAGAACGACCCGCGCGAGGTGCTGAGCAAGTGACCATCCTGACTGTGCCCGATCTCGGCAAGAAGGGCGAACGCTTCCCAAGCCTGGGCGGGCAGGTCTGCGACTTCATCGAGGAGCACCTGGTGTTCGGCCCGGGCGATTTATTGGGCCAGCCGGCGCGCCTGGACGATGAGAAGCGGGCCCTGATTTACCGCATGTACGAGATCTTCCCGCGCGGCCATGCCCTGGCCGGCCGGCGCCGCTTCCGGCGCGTGGCCATCTCGCTGCGCAAGGGCACGGCCAAGACCGAGCTGGCGGCCTGGATCGCGGCCTGCGAGCTGCACCCGGACGGGCCGGTGCGCTGCAGCGGCTTCGACGCGCACGGTGAGCCGATCGGGGTCGGGGTGGTGGATCCGTATATCCCGATGGTGGCCTACACCGAGGAGCAGTCCGACGAGCTGGCCTACGGGGCGCTGCGCTCGATCCTGGAGCACAGCGAACTGGCGGATGATTTCGACATCGCCCTGGAGCGCATCCTGCGCATCGGCGGCGACGGCAAGGCGGTCAGCCTGTCCAACTCCCCGGACGCGCGCGACGGCGCCCGCACGACGTTCCAGCTATTTGACGAGACGCACCGACTCAATTCGCCGCGGCTGAAAGCGGCGCACCGGACCATGCTGGCCAACCTGCCCAAGCGCAAGCTGGCCGATGCCTGGTCGCTGGAGATTACCACCGCGCCGGCGCCGGGCGAGGGGTCGGTGGCCGAGGACACGATGGCCTACGCGCGCCAGGTGGCGGATGGCGCCATCGTCGACTCGCGGCTGTTCTTCTTCCACCGCCAGGCCTCGGACGCGCACGACCTGGCCACCGTGGCCGGGGTGCGCGCGGCCGTTCTGGAAGCCTCCGGCCCGGCGGCGGCCTGGTCGGACATTGACGGGATCTGCGAGCAGTGGCGCGACCCGACCGCCGACCGGACCTACCTGGAGCGCGTGTGGCTCAACCGCCTGGTGCGCGCCAGCGAGCGCGCCTTCGACATCGAGCGCTGGGCGGCGCTGGCCGACGCGGACTATCTGCCGGCGAACGGCGCGACGATCACGCTCGGCTTCGACGGCGCGCGCTGGCACGACGCGACGGCGCTCGTGGGCACCGAGGTGCTGACCGGCTTCGAGTGGCTGTTGGGTCTGTGGGAAAAGCCCGAGAACATCGAGCATTGGGAAGTGCCGGTCGAGGACGTCAACGCCGTGGTGGCCGAGGCCTTCGCCCGCTGGGACGTGTGGCGGCTGTACGCCGATCCGCCGTACTGGGAGTCGGCCGTGGCGGAGTGGGCCGGCAAGTACGGCGAGGAGCGCGTGGTCGAGTGGTGGACCAACCGCTGGAAGCCGATGGCCTACGCGGTGCGCTCGTTCAACTCCGCGATCGCGGCCGGCGACATCCTGCATGACGGCAACGCGCACCTGACACGCCACCTGGGCAACGCCGTGCGCAAGGTGCTGCCGCAGCGCGACGACGAAGGCAAACCGCTGTGGACGATCTACAAAGAGCGCCCGGACAGCCCGCACAAGATCGACGCGGCCATGGCGGCCGTGCTGAGCTGGGAGGCGCGCAATGATGCGGTTACTTCGGGCGCTGGCGGCCGCCGGCGTGTGAGCACGTATGAGACGCGCGGCCTGACCGTGGCGGGGCGCGTGCCGGACAGGGTGCTGGCATGAAATTCTTTGACCGCTTCCGGCCCTACCTGGAACTCAAGCGTGCCATTGTGAACTTGAAATCCGGCACGGTGTTTCGCGCGGTGGTCTACCAGCAGACCGGCCCGTGGTTGATCCTGCGCCAGGCCGAGATCCTGGAAGACCGCGGCACGGCCGTGAAGGGCAGCCCGCCGGCGATGGATGGTGAGGTGCTTGTGATGCGAACCGACATTGATTTTGTGCAGGTGATCCGCTGATGGCCGCCGTCCAATCCCTGGGGACGGTCACCCAGCTCGGCCAGGCCAACTGGACGCTGACGCAGCCGCGCCGCGGCCTGCGCCTGTACGACGATTTCAATTACGACTACGCCGCGCTCTACCGGCTGCAGCCCAACGTGCGCGTGTGTGTGGATTTCCTGGCGCGCAACATTGCCCAGTTGGGCCTGCATACGTTCCGGCGCGTGTCCGAGACCGACCGCGTGCGCGTGCGCGACCATCCGCTGCCGTTGCTGTTGGCGCGCCCGCTGCCGCCCGAAATGAAGGTTACGCGCTACCGCCTGATTGAGGCGCTGGTCTCTGACCTGGGGATCTATTTCAACGCCTACTGGCTCAAGCTGCGCCAGGGCGGCGCGGTCGTCGGGCTGCTGCGCATCCCGCCGATCTACATGACGCCCGTCGGCAACCTCGTGCCCACCAGTTACAGCCTGGACATCGGCGGGAGGCACACGGATTTCGCGCCCAGCGAAGTGGTCCACTTCCGCGGCTACAGCCCGGAGGATCCCATCGGCGGCCTGTCGCCGCTGGAGACGCTGCGGCGCGTGCTGGCCGAGGAAGACTCGGCCGGAAACTATCGGGAGGAGTTCTGGCAGAACGCGGCGCGCATGGAAGGCATCATCAAGCGCCCGGCCGCGGCGCCGGAGTGGAGCGACGTGGCGCGCACGCGCTTCCTGGCCGAGTTCAACGCGCTGTATGCCGGCCAGGGCAACGGCGGCCAAACGGCCGTGCTCGAGGAAGGCATGGAGTGGGAGCAGACATCCTTCGACCCGCAGCAGTCTGAATATTTGGGCGGCCGCAAGCTCACGCGCGAGGAGTGCGCCCGGTCCTATCACATCCCGCTGCCGATGGTGGGCATCCTGGACCACGCGACGTTTTCAAACATCACTGAGCAGCACAAGAATCTGTATCAAGACTCGCTCGGGCCGTGGCTCGTTTCCATTGAACAGGACATCGAGCTCCAGCTGCAGTCCGACTTCGCCGACGTGGTGGGCATGTACTCGGAGTTCAACATCGCCGAAAAACTGGCGGGCTCATTCGAGGACCAGATCAAAGCCTACCAGACGGCGGTCGGCCGGCCGTGGATGACGCCGGATGAGGCGCGCGCCCGCCAGAATATGCCGTCCATGGGCGGCGACGCGGCCATGCTCGGTGTGCCGCTCAACCTGGTGGTGGGCGATATGCCGCCGCCGGCGCCGCCCGCGCTTCCGCCGAAAGGCCAGAAGGGAATTGACTCGGCGGCCATCCACCTGCGCGCGAAGTTTCGCGAGCAGTGGACCCGCGTGCTGGCCCGCCATTATCGGCGGCAGGAAGAAGCCATGGTCAGCCGGGTGCCCAAGGCTTTAGCGGCGGCTGGCACGAAGGTCTTGGTGGGCGGCATTTGGTTTGACGAGGAGCGCTGGAACAGCGAATTGTCGGCCGACCTGTTTGGCCTCAACCATCTGACCGCCCGCGCCTGGGCCGATCATGCCATTGAACAGGGCGGGATGGCCATCGAGGACATGGATGCGTTCGACGCGCGCATGGACCCGTGGCTGCAGGAGCACTCGCAGGTCCAGGCCGTGGGCATCAACGGGAAAGTCCGCGACGGACTGGGCGCGGCGCTCAACGATCCCAACCCGCTGGAGGCAGTCAAGAATTTGTTTGAGATTGCCGTGACTGCCTGGGCCGTCAATGAGGCGATCAGCGCGGTGACCTCCGCCGGGAACTTCGGCGCGCACGAAGCGGCCAACGCCGGCGGGCTGAAGACCAAGACCTGGCGGACCAATTCAAAGAACCCGCGCCCCAGCCACGCGGCCATGAACGGGATGACCGTGGGCATCCGCGAGAATTTCCCCACCGGCCAACGCTGGCCGGGCGATCCGGCCGGCGGCGCCGATGAAAATGCCAACTGCGAGTGCTCGGTGGACTTCAACTAGGAGATGAGCCATGACTCTGGAAAAGAAAACCTACAACGGGCGGATGATCCTCAAGGCCGATGGCCAGCCCGGCGATTTTCAAGCCGTGTTTGCCACGCTGAATATCAAAGACCTGGACGGCGACGTGACTGTGCCCGGCGCCTTCGGCCCGCAGCAGGTGGTGGTCGAGCCCTGGAATCACAACTATGGCGCGGTCCCGGTGGGCCGGGGAACCATTTCCGAAAACGGCAATGAGGCCGTGATCGACGGCAAGTTCTTCTTGGACACGCCCTCGGGCCAGGAGCACTACACGGTCGTCAAAAATCTGGCCGACATGCAGGAGTGGTCGTATTCGTTTTTCATCAAGGAAGCGGAGTTCGGCGTGTTCAATGGCGAGGAGGTCCGCTTCCTCAAAAAGATGGACGTGATCGGAGTGGGGCCTGTCACCCGCGGCGCGGGCATTGACACGCGCGTCACCACGATCAAGGGCAAGAAACCCGAGGGGACCGAAGGCGAGGCCGGCGATATGTATTTCCCGGTGACCAAGCGGCAACTGCTGGATGACGATCTATTGCGCGAGCAGATTGACGATCTGCTTCAGGAATAACTTTTGCGCTCAGTCCCGAGATGGTGTCGGCAGAAGCTTAGGCTTGTCCGCAGACCTAAGGAACTGAGATTGGAATAACCGAGATTGACCCTATCGAGCTAGACGCCTAGGAGGCGTGACATGGATATCAAAGCGTTTTTGGAAAAGTTGAAGACCCTCAAGGCGAAGGAACTCGCCGACGGGATGGCCGCGGCGCTCAAGGAAGCGCGCGACATCTGCGACCTGGTGGACCAGGCCAAGCGCGATTTCACCGCCGAAGAGCGCAAGAGCGTGGCGGACCTGCTGGACGGCGCCAAGCAAATCAAGGCGCGCATCAAGGAACTCAAGGGCGACGCCGAAATGCGCGACGCCATCGAGGCCCTGGGCGAGGGCGTTGGCGTGGTGGATGAGAATGGCCGGCCCAAGACCGCCAAGCGGCTGAGCCTGGGCGCGCAGTTCACCACTGCCAAGGCCTGGACCGAATGGCTCAAGGCGATCGCGCCCAATGGGACCATCGCCGAGTCGCGCAAGGGTTTGGCCAGCCCGCCCATCGACATGAAGTCGTTTGGCATCTTCGGCCGCAAGGATGTGATCACCGGCCTGGCGGACGACTCGGGCGGCGTGTTTGTCAACCCCGACCTGACCGGGATCTATGAGCCGCTCGGCCGCTATCCGCTCAACCTGCGGAACCTGGTGTCGGTGCGCCAGACCTCCAGCGACACGGTGGAGTTCATCCGCCAGTTGACGCACATCAACGCGGCGACGCCCGTGCCCGAAGCCAACGTGTCGACCTTCACCGGGTATGAGGGCCAGGTCTCTGGCCTCAAGCCGGAAGGCGCGACGAGCTTTGAGCGCGTGACCGAAACGGTCAAGACCATCGCGGTGTGGGTGCCGGCGACCAAGCGTGCCCTGTCCGACGCGGCCCAGCTGCGCGGGCTCATCGACCAGGAGCTGCGCGAGGATCTGTCGGAGGAGCTTGAGAACCAGATGCTCAACGGCGACGGCAGCGGTGAGAATTTCAACGGTCTGGCCAACACGGCCAACACGCTGGTCCAGGCCTTTGACACCAACATCCCGGTGACGACCCGCAAGGCCATCACCAACCTGGCGGTCAACGGCAAATCCATTCCCACGGGCTGGCTGCTCAACCCCATGGACTGGGAGGCTGTTGAACTCCTGACCGACTCGGCCGGCGATTACATCTACGGCGGGCCGATCAACCGCGGGCCGATGACCCTGTGGGGCGTGCCCGTGGCCCAAAGCTTTTTCCAGCCGCAAGGCAAGGCCTGGCTGGGCAACTGGAGCAAGGCGGTCCTGTGGGACCGCGAGCAGGCCAACATCTCGGTCAGCGACAGCCACGCGGATTTCTTCATCCGCAACATGGTGGCCATCCTGGCGGAGCTGCGGGCGGCCTTCGGCGTGATCCGCCCGACGGCCTTTGTCGAAGTGAACCTGGGGACCGCGAGCTAACCGGCGCGTGCCTCCCTTGAAAACTCGGCGGGTGGAGTGATCCACCCGCCGAGGTCTGAGGCCACTGAATGAATGTTGGTCAGATCGTCAATAGTGCCTGGACCATTCCCGGCTTGTTCCACCGCCGGGAAGCTGAGTTTCTCTGCGCCCTCGCCAACCGGCCGGGCGACAAAGTTGAGCTCGGCTGCTGGATGGGCCGCTCGACCAGCATCATTCTGCAGGCGCAAGCCGGGCTGGCCGGCGCGTTGGTCAGCGTGGATCCGTTTGTGGCCATGCCCGCCGGGATTGAACGCGCGTCCGCCGCGAAATGGCGCAAGCATCTGACCGGGTTGGCCCTGGTCCCGCCGCTGCTTTTAGAAATGACCAGCGACAAGGCGGCCGCAGCCTGGACGGCGCCGCTCTCGTTGCTGTTTATCGACGGCGACCACGGGTATCAGGCGGTGGCCGCGGACTTGAAAAACTGGGCCCGCCATGTGGTGGTGGGCGGCGTGGTGGCTTTGCACGACATGTTTTTCCCATCCATCCCCGGCGTGGCGCAGGCCGTGGGGGAGTGGTGGGCCGGCGCGCGCGACTCGAACGAGGCGCCGCGCTGGCGGCTGGCCGGCCTGGCGGAATATCTCATCGCGTTTGAGCGGATCAAATGACAGAGGGCGTCTTGCGCGAGGCGGGTGATTGGGCGCGGCCGCAGATGTATACGGTCAGTCCCTTCGAGCGGACCATGTTCGTTGGGTCCAAACTCGCGTTGCCATTCGACAAGCCGTGGTTCCCGCTGCTGGACCATGCCGACCTGGTGCTCATGCAGCACGCCGACCGCACGCTGGCCAGCCCGGTGTGGGTCCCATCCGACCAGGCCGAACGGCGGGCCACGATCGCGGAGCTGGGGACCGAGAATTTTATGCGGTTCAGCACCGACCTGGTTTTCTTTGGGCGCAGCGCGCGGCTGGAAGCGATGATGGCCGCCTGGTATGAGGAGTGGCTGCGGTGGAAGCTGGGTTGGGACCTGGCGCTGATGCGGGCCATCCATCGCTGCCCGGTGCGGATCGCGCCGATCCGCCGGTTGGCCCGATGACAACGGCCGAGCGCGGCGTGATCTACATTTCGTGGGGCGAGGCCGCGGCCTACGGCGTGGAGATGAGCGTCAAGTCGCTGTGGGCGCTGGATCCGTCGTTGCCGGTGCTCGTGGTCGGAGACGACATCGCCGCGCAGCGGTTTGCGGACCGGCCCGGCTTCACTGTGTACCGGGATGAGGTCGATCCGTTCGAATCGAATTGGCTGTACGGGTTCCTGGCGGGCCGGGTCAAACCGCGCTTGGCCGCCCTCAGCCCATTCGCGCAAACGCTGTATGTGGATGCCGACACGGTGTTCAAGATTTCGCCGGCCTTTGGGTTCGATTTGTTGGATCGGTGGGACATGATCGTGGTTGAGGCGGATGAGCGCAGCCTGTTGACGGTGCTGCCGGAAAATCGCCCGGAGGTCAGCCAGACCATTGCCGAGCTGGGGACCGCGCAGATTCTCTATCACAACTCGGGCGTGTTTTTCTGGCGGCGCAATGCCGTCACCGTGCGCTTGTTTGAACTGTGGTCGGAGGAGTGGCTGCGCTTTCACATGTGGGATGAGCAGGTGGCCCTCCTGCGCGCGCTGATGCGCTCGGAGGCGCTGTTCCTGAACGTGCCGTACACCTGGAACTGCCGCGACATGAAGAAGACTTTCATGGTGTTCCATCGGTTCGGGTCCATGGCCGTTCGACAATTCCGCGGGTCGAAGGGCGCCGTGGCCCGCGGGCTTCCCATGGGCCGGCCGTTGGTCGAGGTTGAACTGGCGCCGGGGCGCTTTGTCAAGGTCCACGTCGGCGACGAGGAAAAAGCAGTGGAGAATTTTCGGCAAGCCACTGGCAGCCGGAGGGCAATGTGACCATCATCGGTGACCGCAAGACATGGGCGGTCGACAACAAGGAGATTCGCATGGGCAAAGGTCCGTTGGTTATTGTGAGGCACCCGGATGGCCACGCCTCGAAAATGTATCTAGAGGATGCGGTGGCCGCGGGGTTGGTCCCGGCGGCCAAGGGCCTGCCGGCCGGCGAGAACAAGATGATGCTGCCGGTCGAGGACAAGGCGGCCGCGCACCCTCCGCTGGAGAACGCGGGGGCAGGCGAAGCGGCGGACGATCTGACCACCATCGCCGGTCTGGGCCTGGCCTCCGCCCGCGTCCTGGTGGCCAACGGCGTGACGACCTTCGCCCAACTGCGCGCCGCTAAGAACCTGAGCTACCTGAGCAAGAAGGCCCAGGCGGCGGTCGAGGCCTGGCGCCGTGTCTGATTACTCGCCGGCGCCATCGTTCGCGACGGTCGCGGACATTGAGCTGGTGATCCAACAGCCGATCGTCGGCCCCGACAAAATCCAGGCAGCGAATTTCGGGCTGTTCTCGGTCTCGGCCGCCATTCGCAATTACTGCCGACAGACCCTCTACCTGGTCGAAAATGATCAGGTCATCCTGGACTCCGGCGGCGGGCGGGTCATCCTGCTGCCCCAACTGCCGGTAGTCAGCGTGTCCGTGGTCAGCGAGAACGGCCTCGAGTTGGTGACGAGCAGCCACTATCTGCTCGGCCAGTTCGGCAGCCTGGGGAGGATCGGCCGGCCGTGGTTCCGCGGGCCGGGGGCAGTGGCTGTGACGTACACCCACGGCTACGCGGTTATCCCGGACGACATTCGCTCGGTGACCGCGCGCGCCGCCAGCCGGCTGTACCAGGCCGGCCTGCGCGCCGCCGACTCGGCCGGGGTGCCGGGCGTGGTCTCCAAGTCGCTGGGCGATTTCGCTGTGACGTACGGCGCCGAGGCCGCGGCCGAAGGCACGATGGGCGCGTCCGGCGCGCGCGTGCTGCTGCTGAGCGAGAAAGACTTGCTGGACGCCTACCGTGTCTGACATGCAGGTGTTCGAGAGTCTGCTCAATCACGACGTGGCCATCCGCCGCACCCGGCGCACCGGGGACGGGCAGGGCGGCTGGGTGGTGGACTACGTGACGGTCACCCCGGTGCGCGGCCGTCTGCGACCGGCCTCGTCCGCTGAGCGAGAGGCGGCCTTGCTGGAAGCGCGCCAGATCAGCCACGTGCTGTATGTGCGGGCCGGGACCGACATCAGCCGCGGCGACGAAGTGACGGTCGATGGCCTGGTGGTGGAAGTTCTGGGCATCCGCGAGCCGTCCAAGGCCGGGCAGCATTTACAAATCGACGCGCTGGAAATTCAGAAGGAAGTTGCGGCATGAGACTCGACTGGCACCCGGACGTGCTCAAGAAAGCGGTCACGGCCGAGTTGGTGGCCAACGCTGAGATTGTCGGCCAGTTTGTCGAGGGCGAAGCCCGCCGCCGGCTGCTGGCGCTGCCGGGCCTGGCCAGCGACGGGCCGGCGCGCATCGTCGATGGCAAGCGCATGGTGGGCAAGGGCGCGAACTACCGGCGCTATGTGGCCAGCCTGATGGGCAACGAGGTCGTGCTCGATGGCCAGGGCGTCACGATCAACGTGGGCGTGCGGCCGGGCAAGGGCGGCACCCACCACGGACTTTATATAGAAATGGGAAGTAAGAACAACCCGCCCAGCCCGTTTCTGCGGCCGGCGGTTTACGAGAACGCCGCCAAGATCGTGGCGCTGCTGGCGGGACGATGAATATCACGGCCGCGCTCTACACCCTGCTGGCGGACGATGCGCCGCTCGTGGCCATGCTGTCGCCCTACAAGGGCAACCCCGGCATATTCACCATCGAGCCGGTGCCAGGGGATGCCAGCGCGCCGTACCTGGTGAGCGCGGGCGCAGTCATGCAAGTGCCGTGGGACACCAAGACCAGCCGCGGCCGTCACTTGATCCGCGACGTGCGCGCCTATGCGCCGGCGGATGGCAGCACGCTCGTGGTGGACGCCATCATCGAGCGCGTGCGCGCGCTGCTCCACCGGCGCGCGCTGGTGGTGGACGGGTTCGAGTGGGTCATCAGCAACGTCAGCGGACCGATCGCCGTGGACGAGCCGGACTTTTACGGTCGGGTTGTGAGTTTGGATCTGCGGATCCAGGAGGCATAAGCAATGGCAATGAATGGCACCGACCTTTTAATTCTGGTCAACATCGGCACGCCGGCAGTCCCGTCCTACATGGCGGTGGGCTGCCAGCGGGATGCGACCATCGACGAGTCTTCGGACACCATCGACGTGTCGTGCAAGGACAGCCGCGCGCAGCGGGTCCTGGCCGGACGCTACAAGGCCTCCATCAGCCTGGATGCGCTGTACATCCCGGATGACGAGGCCTACATGGCGCTCAAAGAGGCCAACCGGGCCGGGGACCTCATCCTGATTGCGCGCCAGGAAAAGGGCGTGGTCACAGAGACCTTCCCGGCGAAGGTGGACAGCCTCTCGCAGGCCTTCCCCGACCAGGGCGAGGCGACGGTGAGCGCGGCCTTCACCGTGGACGGGTTCCCGGTGCCAGGGGCGAGCTAAATGGCCTCTCCGGGCGCGCGCGGGGAGCGGACGTTCATGGCCGGTGGCCGGGAGGTGACCGTGCTGTACACCAACCGGGCGCTGGCCGGAGCAGAGAAGCGGATCGGCAAAGGCATCATCGGAGTGGCGCAGGGCCTGCTGGACGGGGCTTCGGGCGTCACCGAGGTGGCGATCCTGCTCCAGGTCGGCATGGAAGCGGCCCGCGTGGACGCCAAGGCCGGCGGCAACCAGGTCTCGCTCGACCAGGCCTACGCCGTCTTGGACCAGGCCGGGTTTGCGGCAGCGGCCAGCCCGGTGATGGAAGCCGTGGCGGCGGTCCTCGGCTATGCGGGCGAGGCGGCCGCGGCGGACGAGGGCGAGGCCAGCCCAAACGCATAGTGGAGGAGGGGGAGGCCTTCCCGACCCTCCTCCGCTATGCCCTGCAAGCCGGCCTGGGAGTCCTGGAGTTTTGGGACCTGACCCCGGCCGAAACGTATGCCGCCATTGAGGCCTCCATCTGGCGGATCACGCAAAGCCAGCGGCGGGAGCTGGCCCAGGCCTGGCGCATCGCGGCCTTCTCGCGGGCCAAACGACTGCCGCCCCTCAACCAGGTGCTGAATACCGGGCCGGCCAAACCCCTCAAGGGGGCAGAGCGGCTGAAGCGACGCAAGGAGTTTGCGGACATGCAAGCGGCAATTGACCCAACCAAGCTCAAGCTCACCCGGAAGGCCGAATGACGACCCAACTCGGGGAGGCCTTTGTCCCCATTCGGGCGACGATGGACAAGCTCGATGGCGACCTGGCGGCCGCCAAGTCCAAGATCTCCGGGGTGCTCGACAACCTGGGCAAGATCGGCGGGGCGGCGCTCGGGGTCGGCCTGGGGGCCGCCACGGCCGCGGTGGGCGCGCTCGGGGTCGGCCTGGGCCTGGCCATCAGCGAGGCCATGGGCGCCCAGGCGGTGCTGGCGCAGACCGAGTCGGTCATCAAATCGACCGGCGGCGCGGCCGGGATGACCGCCCAGGCCATTACTGACCTGGCCGGGGCCATCTCGCTTCAATCGCGGTTCAGCGATGACGCTGTCCAGACCGCTGAAAATCTCCTCCTCACCTTCACCAATATCGGGTCGGATGTCTTCCCCCAGGCCACCCAAGCGATGGCGGACATGGCGACCGCGATGGGGACGGATGTCTCCAGCGGGGCCATCCAACTCGGGAAGGCCCTGAATGACCCGGTGGCGGGTATCTCCGCTCTGACGCGGGTGGGCGTCACCTTCACCGATGCGCAAAAGAAGGTGATTGAGGCCCTGGTCAAGACGGGCGATATAGCCGGGGCGCAGAAAATCATCCTGGCGGAGCTGGACAAGGAATTTGGCGGGTCCGCCAAAGCGGCGGCGGAGACATTCGCAGGCAAGCTGGATGTCCTCAAGAACAGACTCTTGAACGTGGCCGAGGCCATCGGCGGGCCGCTGCTGACGGTCGGGGCCCAATTGATTGATAGGGTGCTCACTCCGGCTATCCCCATCATTGAGGCGGTCGGGACGGCGCTGACTGTTGTCATCGGGGACCTGGCCAGCGGCGACATTGGGGTGGCTTTCGACGACCTGCGCGAAAGTATCTTTAGCATCGGGGAGATGCTGGGGTTCAGCCAGCCTCAGCTCAAGGACTTCAACGATAGTCTGTATGAGGCCTGGATGGTTATCACCACCCAAGTCATCCCGGCGGTCCAGGCCTTCATCGCCCAGGCCACCCCGGTAATCACGGCGGTGGCGGCCTGGCTGGCCCAGAACGTTCAACTTCAGGATGTGCTCATCGCCCTCGGCGTCGCGATCGCGGCCTTTGTCATCCCGGCGATCGCGTCGGTGGTAGCGGCCGCGGCGCCAGTCATTCTCACCTTTGTCGCGGTGGTGGCGGTGGTCGCCCTGCTGCGGCAGGCCTGGGAGTCGGACTTTGGCGGCATCCAGGAGAAGACCGCCGCGGTGTGGGCCGTGGTCCAGCCGCTGCTGGCGCAAGCGGTCCAGTGGCTCCAGGTGAATCTGCCGATTGCGATTGAGGCCCTGCGCGCCTGGTGGGTAGACGTGGCCTGGCCGGCCATCCAAAACGCGGTCGCGGTGGCGTGGCCGATCATCCAGGCGATCTTCATCGGCCTGGTGGGGTTTGTGGTTGACGTGATTATTCCAACGATCGCAAATCTGTGGACCTTCTGGACTACCGTCTGGTGGCCCGGAATTATCGCCGCCCTGCAATCGGCGTGGGCGATCATTCAGCCCATCCTGGCCGGCCTGGTGAGCTTTGTCGTCACCACGGTCATCCCGACAGTCCTGGACCTCTACACCCAATGGACCACGGTCTGGTGGCCGACGATTTCCACCGCCCTGACCAACGCCTGGACCATCATCGAGACTACCTTCAAGGAGCTGGACCGCTGGATCAACACCAACATCATCCCGTGGATCAACGAACTCAACCGGATCTGGTCCACGGTGGTGTGGCCGGCGATCCAGGGAGCGGTGGAAGGCTTTTGGAAAGTCGTCCAACCCGTGCTAAACGATGTCAAGGTCTGGCTCGACACGAACATCCCGGTGGCGGTCAAGGCCCTGCAGCCGATCTTCGAGGGCGCGATGAGCGGCATCACGAACGCGGTCACCCCGCTCAAAACGCTGTGGGACGGGTTTGTGAGCGCGGTGGAGGGGTTCTGGTCCTGGATTACCAGCCACACGTTCAACTTCACGCTCAACCTCCCGGACCTCCCGGCCTGGGCGATCCCCGGATCACCGCTCCCGATCCACACGGCCTGGAAGGCGTTTGCGCAGGACCTGTCCACCATGACGATTGCGCCTAAGGTGGATATGGGCGGCCTGCTGCCGGTGGCGGCGCTCACCCAGGACGGCGGCCGGGACCAGAGCGTGCACTACAGCAGCACAACGACGGTCAACACGAGCGCCGATCCGCTCAGGGTATTAAGGGCGAGTAGGCATTTGGACCGTTTGGGTTCGCTGGCGTAAATGACGCCCCTGTACGTGCCGACCCATATCGGCACCGAAGACGGGGCGGGTAGCTGGCTATTTGAAGACGATAGCCACATTACCTGGGAATGGGCAAATGTTGGAGCCAATTCTATGATTCTTTGTGGTCCTGGACTGACAGCAGCTACGGCTGGGCAGACTTACAACCTGAACGATGGGGCGGAGATCCGCCTGCTGGCCTATGACCTGGGCCTGGCCCCCGTCCGGCGATTGGCGCAGCGCACCCCGCAGCAGGCCGGGGACACCGACCTGGGTTTCCGGGTGGATCCGCGCTTTGTAGATCTGGCCTGGGCGCTGAAGGGGACGGGCCTGATTGATTATCGCAACATCCGCGGGCGGTTCATGGAGGTGTGGGTTCCCCGATCCGACGCGGTGGTTCTCACCTTCACCTTCGAGGACCGGGTGCGAGCCCTGAACCTGCACCTGGACGGGGAGTTCAACTTTGGGGACCGTTCGGAGACGGTGGAGTTGGTCAGCGGGGTGTTCAAGGCCTCGGACCCGCGGCTGTATGACCCGACGGCCAAGAGCATCCGGTTTGACCTGGCCGGGACGGGCGCGGGCGCTGGCTGGGGCATCCCGTGGGTCATCCCGTGGGCCATGGGCACCGATGTCATCAACCTGTCCCTGAACGTCCTGTACGCGGGTGGGAGTCGGCTGGCGGCGGCGGAGTATCCCCGCATCACCATCTTTGGGCCGATCACCAACCCGGTCATCTGGAATGTCACGACGAATGAGGACATTGACCTGACCGGCCTCACCCTGGCCTCCCCGGCGGAGTGGGTGGAGATTGATTTGGGCGGGCCGGACCGGCGCGACTCCAAGACCATCCGCAATCAGGCCGGGGCAAGCATGGATCACTACCTCAGCCTGAACTCGGACCTGGCCACCTTCCACCTGGCCCCGGCCGGGGAGAAGCTGTTCAACGGGTCCTGGGCGACGGGCGAGAACGTCATTCGGGTGACGGGGACCGGGGTGACATCTCAGACTCTGGTGACTCTCAACTATTTCGACCGATACAACGGCGTGTGAAGGAGAACTTATGACCCAAAAATCTTGGCCGTGGTCAACGGTGGCGGCACTTGGTGACGGAGCGACACAACTCTCGGAGGCGGACAGCCGGCTGTTCCTGGCCACCTGGTTCGGGGTTCAAAATCCCGCCACGGAGGGCGTGTCCAAAGGCGTGGGCGGCGAGCTGGCCGTCACCGGCGTGGCGTCGCCGCTCAGCGTGGCCTCCGGGAGCGGCGTGTGCTATGGCCTTTACATCAACGACGCGGCGCTGGCCACGGCCGCCATTGCCACCCCGGCGGTGGGCACGACCGGCGGCCGGGTGGTCCTGCAAACCAACTGGGGCGGGACGGGCGGCGCCTTACAGGCGATGACGCGCGTGGCCGTGAAGAAATCGGCGGACGGCGTGGCGGCCATCCCCGCGCTGACCCAGGCGGTCGGGACCACGTGGGAGATCAGCCTGGCCACGTTCACCATCACCACGGGCGGCGTCATTGCGCTCACGGATGATCGGACCTTCCGCAAGTCGACCGCGCTGGCCACGCACTTCGCGCCGCTGGCGGTCCTTACCGCGAGTCTGGCCGCCAACGTGGTGAGCTTCGCGAAGATGGTTCAATCCGCGGCGGCGGGGCTGTCGGTGGTGGGCCGGTCCGCCAACTCAGCCGGCGACTTTGCCGAAATTGTGGCGGGCACGGATGGCCATGTGCTGCGCCGGTCGGGCACGACCCTTGGATTTGGCACGCTGGTGGCGGCGTCGTATGCGGCCTTGTCCGTGGTGACCGCGGCTATCAACGATTTGGCCGTGACCACCGGCAAGATTGCGAATGACGCGGTGGATGATACAAAGGCGGGGGCGAGGGTGCTGCAGTTCTATCGGCGGCAAGGGGCCTCTGCGACTGATTGGAGCCTCGTGGGGACGGGCAACCAGACCCCGGTGGCGGTCCGCATGCAGGCCGGGTCCGTCAAGGCAGTCATTACAGCCGGCCTCACCATGGGCCAGGTGACGGTGACCTTCCCTGTGGCCTTCTCAAACAAGCCTATCGTCATTCAGTCCGTCCAGTCAGCTTACCAATCCGGGTCGGCGGCGGTGGCGGTGAAAATCCACACCCTGATTCAGGACGGTCAGGACTCGGGCCTCTCCACCACCCAAGCGGTCATCAATGTAATGATGGATGTCGTCCTCGGGTACAACCTGGATGTAGACCTCTCCTGGCTGGCCATCGGGCCTGAATAACCGATGCCCTACGAGCTGTACCTCCGGCAGTACGACCGGACGGGCGCCATCAAGCACGCGGTCATCAACCCGCTCTGGGCGCGGTGGACCGACTCCGTGTCCGGCCAGGAGCCGCTCGTGTTCGCCCTGGACACCGCGCACCCTTTCGTGGGGGACATTGCCGAGTTTGACATCTGGGAGGTCCTGCTCAAAAACACGGAGCTGGGCATCACCGACTTCACGCGGGCGGGCGTCTTCATCCAGCGCGACTGGGACCGGGCGACCGACGATGACGGGCTTGAGATTGTGACCTTCACCGCCCCCAACCAGCGCCACATCCTGTCGTGGCGCCACATCCTCTGGTACGCGGGCGTGGCGGATCGTTCAGACTTCGCCGCCAAGAAGGCGGAGACGGTGATGAAAAACATCGTCAAGTACAACCTGACCGCCCTGGCCACGGTCGCCAACGGGCGCCAGCGGGAAGGCAATCTATCCACCGGGATGAGCGTGGACCTCACGGTGGCGGCCGACGGCGCAGCGGGCAATACCATCTCCATCGCCTGCATGGGGATGAATGTTCTCACCGCCCTGCAGAAGGTGGCGGAGGTGGCGGGCGGGGACTTCTCCCTGGACTGGGCGGGCGGACACGCCTGGACCTTCGCCTGGCATCCGGGCCAGCTCGGGGCGGACAAATCGGCCGGGGCCGACCGAGTCCTGTTCGCGACCGCCCCCGGCAACGAGACGATGCTGCGGCCGCGGCTGACCCACCTCGGAGCAGGAGCCACCACGGCCATCGCGGCCGGGAAGGGGGACGGGTTGGCGCGGGCGGTCACCCCGGTCAACGGGGTGGACTATGCCGCCAATTATGACCTGGAGACATTTGTGGATGCCCGCAACGAGAACACGGCCGACGGGCGGACCTATCGCGGGGCCATTGAGCTGGAGGCGGTCCGCGCCCGAGGGACGCTGGAGTTTGACGTGAACCAGACGGCCAATCAATTCTACTCCCCGGTGGCGGTGACCGGGCGCAAGACCTACAAGGCCGGGGACCTCGTGCTGGCGACCTACGGGGTTGAGAAGGTCCACAAGATTGACACCATCACCCTTGACTGGAAGCCGCCCAGCCGGGGCGAGGCCTTCACCGTCTCCGTGACGACGCGCGAGGTGCCAGGTGCCTGACCCCAACACCCTCGACGACCTGCTGCGCGGCCTGGTGGACGGCCTGGCAGGGCTGTCGGCGCGCGTGGCCAGCCTGGAGCGGCACGAGTCGCCCAACCAGGGCCTGGACGCGACCAGTAGCGTGACGTTCGGCTCGATCTATCCAGGCACCCAGGGCAACAGCCACCTGGTGGTGGTAGACATTTCCGCGTTGGCAGCAGGCGCAAATATTCAGGTTGACACCGGCGCCTCGGGCACGATTGCACTGGCGTTCATCATCAACGCCAGCGACGGCACGTTTGCGATTTACACGCTGCAGGGCGGCGTGCATGCCACCCAGGAAATCAGCGACCCGAGCGCGAAGTTCACCAACGCCAAGGGCGGCGCCGGCGCGACGAATGTTTATTGGGAGGCGGCCGGGGCCACCTATCGGCTCGAAAACAATTTGGCGGCCGGCGCCAAGAATTACCGCGTGCTGCTGTTTATGAATGGCTGACATGATCCTTGGCGTCGACGTGAGCCACTGGCAAGACCAGCTGCCCTGGGCGGAGTGGGTCGCCGGCGGCCTGGCCGTGGCCTGCGTCCAGACCTACCACGGCGATCACCCCGAGCCGCGCGCGGCGCAGCACCTGGCGGGCGCGCTCGCGGCGCGCGTGCCGCACATCGGCGCCTATCACTGGCTCTATCCCGGCCACGGGTCAACCCAGGCGGCGGCGTTTCTCAAGACGCTCCAACACGCCCACACCTTTGTCATGCTGGACGTTGAGGAAGATGGCGTCACCGGGCCGGACGTGCTGGCCTGGGTCGGCTACTACTCCGCCAACTGCGCGCTGCCGCTCTACCTGTACGGCAATAACCAACTGGCGGCCATCATCGCGGCCAACCCGCAGCTCGCCCGCTATGGCGTCTGGTGGGCGGCCTATCCGACCTTTCCCAACGAGATCACCACGCCGCCCGCCGGCAAGCCGCGCACGCCGCCGGCCCTGCGCATCGTGGCCTGGCAGTATGGTGGTAATAACGGCCGCCTGCCGCCCTACGACGGCGGGATAGATCTGAGCGTGTGGTATCAACTCCCGAGCGAGGTGCCTGTGTCTATTCAACTTCCAATGGTGCCGCGCGGCTCGCTGCTCGGCATCCATAGCATCGTGCCGGGCCAGACGCTGCCGGTGGTCAAGCAAGCCGTGGCCGATGGCCTGCCCATTCCCGCTGTCGTCATTCTCAACGACGGCGGCGTGTGCGTGGACATTCAGGCGGCCTCGCCAACGACCTGGCGCATCTGCCGCTACTACAACCCGGAGGACGACGCGCTGCAGGACGCGGTGACGTGGACGCCCGACCAGGTGCAAGCCTGGGCGCAGCGCCAGCTCGCCAAGATCCTGACCAACGCCAACGACGCGCAGATCGCGGCCACGCACTGGTTCATCTGCCACAACGAGCCGGACCAGAACGATCCCAACGCGCGCGCCTACCCGGCCGGCTGGGCGGCGATGGCGCGGGCCTGGATGGCGTGTATCGAAGTGACCGAGCGCGAGAACGTCACGCGCCGCGCGCAGAGTCGGCCGCTCATCTATCTGGGCATCGGTGGGCTGAGCCAGGGCACGCCGGAGTGGGAGGAGATGCAGGCCATGTTTGACGTGGGCCTGTTCCATCTGATGGCCAAGCACGGCCACCTGTGGGTGGTGCATGAGGGCGCGTGGACCGACCAGGGCATTGACACCGGCTACGGCGACACCATCCCCGGCGCGCCGGCCACGCCCAACAGCGGCAGCGCCTGCTTCCGCGTTGAAATCCTGTACGCCAACTTACTGCGGCCGGCGGGGATCAAGCTGCCGCTGCTGATTGGCGAGTGGTACGGCGGCGGGCGCTACACCAACCCGGCTTCTGACCAGGTGGCGCGCATGGCCTGGTATGACGGCCTGGCCGCCAACATCCCCGAGATGGTCGGCTTCTGCCCGTTCACGTCCAACCCCGGACCGGGCGGCGGCTGGAAGGACGCTGACTACACGTCGGTCTATCTATCGCCCGAGCTGGCGGCCTACCGCCGCTCGGTTGCAACACGGATCAATGGAGCCAACATGCCACTTACTCAAGCCGATATTTTGGGACTGCGGGAAAAATTCAACTCGCTGGCGGTGCAGGGGAGCAACGTCGTCGCGGGCGCCAACGCCGGGCTGGCGCAGCTCGCGGCGCTGAAGCCGGATGACGCCACGGCCTGGTGGCAGACTCTCAGGGCGCCCGCGCTCCAGGCCACGGCCGCGCCGAACAAGGTGCTCGTGTTCCGCCACTCGGACGGCACGCCCATCACCCCCAACCCGCGCCCGCACGCGGTCACCTACAGCCTCGACATTTTCTCGGTCAATCTGGCCCTGGCGCTGCTGCTGGTGACCGGCCCTGATACCGGGCTGGGCTGGTGGGTGGCGGCGGCGGACGTGTCCCCGGCGTAAGTGAGTGGGGCGGGTCACTGACGACCTGGTGGCGGTCAAAGTCATGTGGGAGTGCCGGGCGTGCGGCTTCGTCGTCCTGACAGCGGTGGATGATCTGGTGACTGCGGCCCGCATGAGCGCCATGCGCTGCGTGCTATGTGACCAGGGCGGCTACGTCCGGGTGGGCCTGGCGCTGGCGCTGCGGGTGGAGAAGGACACGAGCCGGGCGGCTGACGATGAGCCGGGCTAAGTTTTCCAAACGTTTGGAAACACTGCCGACGTAGGCAGTCAAAACAGAACCGCCCTCAGCTGAGGGCGGTTTGCATTTCCGGTTTTGAGCCCGGCCAACGGTTAAGCAAGTAGATCGTACCAGTGCGGCCCTGGGAATCCCGGATAGAACCAGCCGTAGGTCTTGGTCTCGACGAACACCCGCGCTTGCTCCAGTGTCAGACTGCCATCGTGGCGGTTCCACAGTTTTCGGTTGCACGAGTAGCACACCCACCACACATCGAGCTTGTATTCGTATCCGCGCCAGTGATGGGCCACGGTGCGCTTGAAGCGGTCAGCCTTATGCCACTCCCGGCTGCCGATTTCGCCGGTCACCACATTGCAGACCTGGCAGCGTTCGGCGCGCTGCAACTTGCCGGTGAGCACCGCCCACGCGACGGCGGACCGGGCGTTCCTGACCTGCTCCCTTCTGGCTCTATCCTCCATCTGTATCCCGCTCCATCCAATCCCCGGAAGGGCTTTTTCCTTGCGCAAGGAAAAACTAGTTAATCGCCTTGTTTTACCGATGAATGAAAAGAACATTCAAACATTCAGATTCATTCAAAAGTAACGTTCTGAACGTTTCAGGCGGCCTCGACCGGCTTAGGCGGCGGAGGAAGGGGCATCACCTCCCCGCGCTTGAGGCCGTCCAGCAGCGCGCCGATGGTGGTGTAGGCGGGCTGTACCAGGCGCGTGCGGCCCACGGCGCCGGCCTTGGGGCGTCCGGTGCTCGTGACGACGTACCCGAGCCGGTCGGGTCCGGCTTTGAGCAGGTTCACGGCGTCCTGCCACTCCTGCGGGTGCAGGCCCAATGCCGGGGCGCTCGGGATGGCGTTGGCTGCCGGCCCGACGATGGACACGGCCTGGGTGAGCAGGTGCAGCACCTTCAGCCGTTCGGGCGTCTCCGGCTCCCCAAGCTGAATCGAGCTGACCACTTCGCCGTGGGAGCGCACGGGCACCTCGCGGATGGCCGGGCTGGTGTTCTCCACCAGAGAACCGGCGGGCGCGGCGATCTGCGCCGTCTCCATGCGCTCCCACTGGCCCTGGCGGAGCTGGAGCAGCACCCCGCCGTACTGCATGATCCACAACTGCATGGCCTCGGCCTGCGCGCGCGCGGCTTGCGCGCGGAGCATCTCCGAGCGGGCGCTGAAGGCGTCCGACAGCCCGAACACGAGCGCCGCGCCCAGGCCTAGCAGGAACAGCACGCCGACGCTCAGCAGCAGCCAGCCACGGGCGGCGGCCACCTGGTCATCCAGGGCCTGCCGGCGGACGGCGGTTTCGGCAGTGCGGGCGAGCTGGGTGCCGGTGGCGGCCACGGCCACCATGAGCGACTGCGCCGTGGGCGTGCCGGCGGCGGCGGTCTGGTCCGCCTCGGCCGTGCGGACGCTTGCAGCGTTCGTTGCCAGGGCCTGGCCAGCGCCCTGGGTCAACGATAGCACCACGGCGGTCTGCTGGCCCTGGAGGGCGTCCTGCGTGGCATTGTGGGAGGCGGTGGTGCGCGCGGCGGCGACGGCGGCGGTGGCGGCGTTGGCCGTGGCCACGCGGGCGTCCTGCGTCAGTTGCGCGGACACGGCCACGGCGGTGTTAGTGGCCGAGTCGCTGGCGCGCTGGAGTTCGGCCGGGCCAATCGGGCCGCTGCCCGACGGGACCGGCACGGTGACATAGATCACCTGGGGGGGCTGATAGGTGGCGCTCCCACAGGCGGCGCACACGAGACTGAGTACCAATAGGATTTTGTTCACGGTTCGCTCCGTTCAGATTCGAGAGTACACTTTTGGAGCCGGTTCGCTCCGGTGCCCGGCGTCGCGTTCCAAGCGCGGCGTCGGGCGTTTTATTTCCGAGACAGCGCGGCCAGGCGCAGACTCTGCTCCACGGCCTGGCGCGTCCGGCCGGTGGTGCGCGCGATCTGCGCCACGCTGTAGCCGTGCGCGAACAGCGCCACGTCCTGCACCACAAACTCCGGCATGGGTCCGATCCGGGCCGGGGCCTTGACTACCGGCTTCTCCAACTGCCGGCGCGCCGTGGCCACGTGCTGCTTATACGAGCGAGTGCGCACGCGCTTGGCCATGCGTCAGTCGCGCCGCCCCGCGTTCGCGCCGCCCCGCGATTTTGGGCGGCGGTTAATGACTACGCGAATCATCGGCAACGCTCCTCTTCGCCTGCTGCCGGCGCCAGTCCGTCTGTCCCAGCCACTCAGCGGCGTCCTTTACCCACCGCGGCGGCAGGATGACCGCCTTGACGGTGCGCGGCGCGGGTTGCGTCCCATTGGCCACTCGGCACAGCAGGCCACGGTCCAGGCCGCCCAACTCCAGGCTGACAGCCCCCCAAGTGCCCAACTGGTCGTGCAGGGCGTTTAGCCGAATTTGGACCAATTCAGCGGCAGGCGGTATCTTTGCCCTGGCCAGCGTCAGGCGCCCGTCCTGGGGCGTGTGACTGGCAGTCACAGCCATATCTAGGGCCGGGTCACGGTAGCGGCGTCCGCCGCCCAGGTAGATTTTTGCCATTAGTCCTCCCGCCCGCGCGTGAGCCGCTCGATGAGCGCCACGAGCACCACCAGGGCCGCCCAGCCCGCGCAGCCGCTCACCATGGCCAGCGCGGCGGTGGGTTGCTCAGTCATAGCGGCTGGCCCTCGTCACGGTCGTGTGAAAGCTCACATCGGCGGCCAGGATCGGGCAGCCATGCGCGCCCAGCTCAAAGGCGACGGCGTTCTGCGGCTCGTTGAAACGCTGTGCCAGGTTGCGCACCAGGCGCCCGGTCTCCTCGTTCGTGATCCTGGTCAAGTCCATCAGGTACACCGGCTGCGGCGTGTCAAAGCCGGGCAACACTGCCGACGTAGGCAGTCCGCCTTTGACCGGGATCTCGTCCAGCCGCCCGAACACGGTCAGCCAGTGCTGGGCGCGTTCGCTGGCGGGGTTGATCGAGACAAAAGCGTTAGGCATGGTTCACCTCCAGGGCCGCGATCGCGGCCAGTAATCGCTTGCGCTGCCGGCTGGCGCTCACCGCCTGCGGATAGGTCGCGCCATACCGCTCGTGCATCGCGGCGTCAAACGCCAGCCGCTTCAAGGCCCGCCGCATTTCGGCCACGGCCACCTTGCGCGCCAGCCCATCGTTCACTGGCGCTGCTCCGGCCGCGGCCCGTTGAGGTGCGCCGGGTAGTAGTGCGTCTGCGGGTCGAACCACCCGCCATGCTCGTCCATCACAAACACGTGCGGGTGCAGGTTGATCTGCATGTACCCGCCCTTGCGCCGGCTGAGAGTCAGCTCGCAATCGGCGCGTGTGCTGCCGGGCGTGTGCCCGACCGGCGCTAATTCGATCTGCTCCCAGGCTTTGGCGATGGCGCTCCACTCGTCCGCGTTGGGCTGATAGTCGTGCTGGCGCGCCCAGGCTTGGACGGCGAACAGGCCCTCGAACGTGACGAGCCAGGCGTTGACGCTGAACGGCGCGCCCTGGTCCGCGCTGCGGCGGCCGTGGCCGGATGCGCGCGGCTGTGACCGACGCGGGAGCTTCGCCCGCTGTCCAGGCCCAGGCATACGTTACCCATGGGGGTCGGCCGTTGTCTGAGCGGTCGAGTGGCCGGCAGTGCCGGCGGGCTGGTCCATCTGCGGTGTCATGTTTTCGCGCTCCCTTGTGCCTGACTGAAATCTGGCGTAAACTCCCCCTTGCCCTTTCCTTCCAGCCCTTTCACGCGGCTTCCATCCGTGTGAAGGGCATTTTTTTTTGGCCGGCTACGGGTTCTTCCGCGAGCCGGCGTAGGCGCTTCCGGGTTATCACGCGCATGGCGCGCGGCTTCCTCCGCGGCCACTTCAAAGGCCACTTCGACCGGCCGCTTCAGCAGCGACTCCAACGTGCGCTTCACCACGGCTCTGAGCCGGTTATCCAGCCAGGCCACGGCGTAGGTGTTGGCCGCCCCGATGACATAGGCGTCCGCCTCCACGCGCAGCAGCCGGGTGGCGCGGACGTAGTTTTCAAACGTGCTCTTGGGGACTTCCATCACGATCTGCGCCAGCACACGCGCCCACAGTTGTTCGTCGGCGGTCAGCGGCACGACCGGCGCGGGTTCGGGCTCGTCTACTGCCGACGTAGGCAGTAATTCCAGCGCTGGAACAGGCTCCGGCTCTGGCAGCGGCTTCCCACCGCGCAGCGACCAGGCCAGGCGCTCGGGGAATGGCAGTTCGGCCGGCGGGATGAATTTCGGATCGGGGTGCTCACGGCGGTTGAGCTTCGGCCAGATGGTCGCGCCGCGCCCGGCCAGCGTATCGCCGCCGCGCTTCAGGACCGCGTAGGCAATCCAGCCCATGACCTCGCTCAGCCAATCGGTGTCGTGATCGGCCAGGAGCTGCGCGGCCATCTTGTCCAGGGACTGCACGTAGCCCCCGGATGCCTCCAGCGCCTCGATCATTTTTCCGCGCGCGGAAGCATCATTATTAACATCTATATATATATATGGTGATGTTAATAGGGCTTTGACTCCGTTTTTTCCGGAGTCAGACTTGACAGTGCTTGTTATGCCGTCTTTTTTGGGCGGCTCCAGTTGCCGCGGCGGACCTTCTCCAGAAAGTGACTCCGTTTTTTCCGGAGTCAGATTTAGCGCCGGCTGGTTCGTGTCAGGCAGTGACTCCGTTTTTTCCGGAGTCACACTTGACAGAAAGGCGCGCGCGGCCAGGGCCACCACTCGCCCGCGCGGCGTCAGGCGCCAGGTATAGCGGTCCACTTGCTCTATCAGCCCGAGTGGTTTCAGCGCGGCCAGGCCTGTCTCAATACGATCCTGGCTCCAATCCAGTGTGCTGCGCAGATAGGCGGCCGTGAACAACTCGGTGGTGCAAATCGAGATGGCCACCAGAATGTTGATGGGGTTACCCTTGACTGCCCTCAACGCTTGAATTGCATGGGCATCTGCTTGAGGATTCACTTCGCTCCCTTCCGTTTCCTAATCCGTGCGGCCCGGCGGCGCGCCCGCTGCGCCTCCGCGCCCTGTACGATGATGAGTCCGAGCACCACCTGGCGCGCCCATTCCCACGTAGGACACACCGCCACGGTGGCCGGCGGCCCGGTGCTCCCGTAGGCCAGCACATGCGTCTGACCGTCCGGCGCGCGCTTGCGCTTGAACTGGTGGGCGGTCACAGTGCGCCTCCCATCTCCGGCCTAGCGGGTTTCCAGACCAGCGAAACGCAGTTGAACAGCGCGGCCACCCGCTTTACTTCGAGCTGCGCCAGCTTGGGCGTGCCGGGCTGCGGCCACAGGCGCAGCACCGTCTCGATTTCGTCGTCCGACGGCCACGCGGTCCGCCGGCGGAGCTGGAGGTGGTTCGCCCCGGCCTGGTCCACGTACAGCCAGATGTCCAGCCCGCCCGACAGCACCAGGGTCTGCACCTGGTCCCGCTGGCGCAGCGCCTTGGTCAATGCCTGCGCGAGTTGTGCTTTGAGTTGTGCCATCGTCGACTCCGATCCAGAAGTGATCCTTGAGAATGTTGTGCATGGCCACCAGGCGCAGCCCGGCCACATGCTCAACGCCCTCCGGGACCGCACTGGGGTGAACGCAGCAATCGCTGGCGGCGTGGCCATACTTGGCGGCGTAAAACGTGGCGGCCAACTGGACCTTCTCCGCCAGCGTGCGCTTGCGGTCGTCGTCGTACCAGAGCATCCCGAAGTTCATGCCGGCCCCGACTCTTTCGCCAGCGCGGCGCGCCCGGCATCGGTCAGCCGCCAGTACAGCGCGCCAGTCGGCTCTATGTAGCCGGCCTTGGCCAAAGCGCGGCCGGTGTTGGTGTTGAAGCTCTCGCCCCTCTGGTCTGGGTTGTCGAAAGCGAGCCACCATTCTTCTTTGCCGGTGATCTGGTTGTGTCCGCGCCAGGGCTTGCAGCCGTTGGCGATGCGACTCAGGGCGTTGAATTGGGACTTGCTGAGCGGTTTCACATCGACCTCGTGCTAATCTCAAATACCAAGATGTCCTGCAACTCAACTAACTCTTTCTTCAGCTTCGATGTCACCCGCGGCGCAAACGCTTTCAGGTTGCCGTGAGTCAAGAAATGCAGGATGACGGAGTACATGAATCGGGCGACGCTCTCTGGAATCCGAAGCTCGATCATTCGTCACCGTCCACGAGCTCGTAGCGGTGCTCGCCGCGCGGCCCGGCGTAGCAGTAGAAGCCGACCGTGTCATCGGTGGAGCTGCGCTGGCCGCAGTAGACGCACTTGTACGGCGGGGTGCTGGCCCAGGACAGGTACTCGTCATAGCCACGGTCGAAGGTGCGCAGGATCACGCGCTCGTCGCCGGTGATGGCATACAGGTAGGCGCTGGTGACGTTGCTGCCTTCGTCGCTGTAGTAGGCGCGCTCCAACACTTCATAGGCGGCCGTGGCGGCCGCCAGATCGGCGAACGGAGTTTCTTCAGTCGCGCCGGCGGTGAATGTTTTGACTGAGAACGTGGTGACCACAACCAGGGCGTTCGGTGTCATGGCTTCCGCCCTTCCAGCAAATAATCAATCTCGCCTTCGAGCATCGGGCGCAGGACGTTGTGCGGCCCGAGCTGCGCCGTCTGCCGTCTGACGATTTTCAGCATGGCGCTGCGCGTGCCGCCCAGGGCGACGGCGTGCTCGAGCGCGGCCACCAGGTCCGGGTGAACCTGTTGCAGCGCGGCGTGCATGGCTTTGTCGATTTCATTCATGGGGTGATCCTTCCAAACGTTTGGAAACAAGCCGGGTGTTTGACTCGCCCGGCTGTCGGGTTTAGATTCGGCGATAGGGGGGCCGAAAGGGTGTCAGCCCTTCCGGCCCTGTCGTGCTGGAGCAAGCGCCAGGAGCGGCGCGGACTCGCGTTGTGGTGAGTCTGTGCCGTTTTGCGTTTAAGACGGCGGGAGGAATGTGGGATGGAACAAACGATCCGAGATTGGGAGATGAAGTTGCGATTGAGCGCCTACAGTGAGTGCACGGTGTCGAATTACGTGTACCCGTTGAAGCGACTGGCAAAAGCGCACCCTGGCAAAACGGCCGGCGAGTTTACTCACAGGGATTTGGAGCAGTACCTATCTGACCACCGCAAGGGCGAGACCGCCTGGAGCGACTCGACTTACAAAATGGCGGTGATCGCGTTTCGGGGGTTCTTTGAATGGCTCAGCGGTGAGCAGTCGCCAGCGCGGTCGCTGGTGGTCCCGCGCAAGGTCAAGCCCAAGCGCCGCCGACGCGCGTTGAGTGCCGCCAAATCGCGGGAGGTGCTGACCACCATTGACACCTCGACGGCGGAGGGCGTGCGCAGCGTCGCGCTAATTTCGCTGATGCTGGACACCGGCCTGCGGGCGGCCGAGGTGCTGCGGGTGCGGGTGGATGAGATGGACTGGCCGGTGCGCCAGTTGGAAGTTCAGGTCAAGGGCGGCCGCCGGCGCAAAGCCAAGTACAGCGTAGAGACGGCGGAAGTGGTGCGCTGGTGGCTGAGCTTGCGCGGCGCGCTGGCGCGTCCGGGCGTGCAAACCCTGTTCGTCAGCCTGGGCGGCACCAGGCCCGGCACCCAGATGACGCGCCGCGGTTTAGGTTCCTTGTTCACCCGGATTGCCAAGTCCGTTGGGCTGGACGAATTTTCGCCGCACGATCTGCGGCGGAGCTTTGCGCACCAAGCGTTGCGCGCCGGCGGACCAACGCGGGTGGTGCAAGTGGGCGGCGGCTGGGAAAACCTGCGCCAGTTGGAGCGGGTCTACTCGGCCGATATTTCGATTGATGACATGGAGCCGTATCTGCCGGCAGGCCTGGCTTTGCGCGGTGACTAGGGCCACAGGACCTATAACCGCTTGGTTGCAGGTCCGAGTCCTGCTGGGCCCACTTTCTGGAAAGTCTGTGAAAGGTTCGGCGTCCGCCTGAGCCCCTGCTAAGAGATAGGGCGGCGCTGCCCGGTGGCAGCACTTTCCAGGGAACAAGCGCCTGGCCGCAAGGTCAGGCGCTTCGTTGTCTCTTGGCTCGTGGGAATCGCAATGCTATACTTCGGGGATATTCAGTTGGAAAGGTTCGATGCGTTCGCCGCGCCCCTGCTAAGAGAACGGCAACCGCTGCCCGGTGAGGGCAGTCCTACAGATAAGCGCGCCTAAGCCACTTCGGCCTGGGCGCGTTTCTTTTTCGTCTGCGCTTTTTCAGCGAGATACGCTTCGACGTCGGCCACGGGAATCAGCCAGGGCGACGTCTTCTTGTGCGGCTCCAGCTTGCGAGCGCCGGGGAACTTTCCGTTCTTACACATCCACACAACCGCCTCGCGGGTTGTGACGCCCACCAATCCCCTCGTTTGGTCGGCGGTCAGATCTGGGGGTGGCGCTTGCTTTTTCATAGCTAACAAGATACAGTGAGAGTGTTCAAGAGTCAAGTACCAAGTATTCGAGTGGGGAGGCGACATGTCACAGCAAACTGCCCAAGCAACAAAGCCCATATTCGACAAGCAAGACCAGTGGAATCGTATCTTGCCGTTCATCATCGACGGCGAGACCCTGGCCGCTGTCTTTGACTTGAAGGGCGGTGGCACCGGATTTATCGGGGTCACCGATCAGCGCATAATATTTCTCGATCAGGCATTCATCTCCAAAAAGAAGGCCATGGTCAGCATCCCTTACCACCAGATCATAGCCGTGGCGAGCGCCAATGAAGGCGTCGTTTTCACCTCCAGCGAAATTACGCTGCTCACAGCGGCGGGCAAGTTCGAATTTGATTTCCGCGGCGGCGACAAAGCTCACTGGTGCTACCGCTACATCATGGGCCAGCTTTTGAACCAGGCCAATCCGCAGTTGAAAGGCTAGGCCCCTCATGGGATTTTTTATTGGTTGGCGTAAGCGTCTGCCGGGCGGATTCTCAATTGGATGGCGCAAGTGGTTGGGCGGTAGCCGGCGCCGTCAGGCCGGGACAGGGTGCGGGGGGCTGCTGTTGATGGTGTGCTGCCTGGGCGCATGTGTCGCGGCGCTGCCCAAAGCGGCAGCCACCGCCACGCCCGCGCCGACAATCGCCAGTACCGCGACATTGCCACCCGCTACGCCGACGCGCGCCAGCGCCTCGCCAACACTGGCCACCATCACCAGCACCGCAACCGCCAGCACGGCCACCAAGGCCGCCAGCGCCACGCCGGCCGCGACCGCGACGCGCGCCGCGCCCACCGTGACGGCCGCCAAGACTTCCACACGCGCGCCCGCGGCGACCGCGACCAAGGCCCCAGTGGCGCAGCCCACGGCCACGAGCGCGCCAATCATTCAGCCCAGCGCCACGCCCGCGCCAATCGAGCCCACGGCCACCCAGCCGGCGGCGAGCATCACGCTCGTGTCTCTCACCTCGCCGGCGGCGCGTAATAGCAATGCCACCCTGGTCGTGCAGGTCGCAGCAGGCGCGGCGTGTTTCCTGACCTACAAGGCCCCGTCGGGCGCTACCAGCGGAGCCGCTGGATTGGGCGCTGCAACTGCCAACGGCGCCGGGCAGTGTTCGTGGACCTGGAAGATCGGGCCGACCACCACACCTGGCACCGGGCATCTGTTCGTTTCGTCGGGCGGCGCCAACGCCAGCTTTGATATTGTCATTCCCTGAAACGGATCTGACTCCCATGCTTCGGGCCGCCGCTGGTGAATTGCAAGAGTCGCTTGGCTGGATATTTTTGTGGTTCTTTGACATGCTTATCGAGTGGCGCTGGAAAAGCCTAGATCAATTTCTGGCCGCGGCTGGATTTGTGAACCTGGGGAACGGGGTGTGGTCTCGCTCGCTTCCCGTGCCAGAGCCGCCCGGGAAACATTCACCCTGAACGTTTCAATCGTTCAAACCCCGTAATTTATAGGCGCAAGTGAACGTTTTCCTTGCGCAAGGAAAGACTGCCGACGTCGGCAGTTTTTCACGTATTCGGCCATTGACGCCCGACTCGATCATATAGATAATGGTCGATAGGAGTCAGAACCCATGTTCGGCACGCGCACGGCCCTTGCTACTCAGCGGCTCAACGCCTCCCCGGATCTGAGCCCCAACAACCGGCGGCTCGACCAGCTCGCCCGCGACCAGTTTGAGAAGCAGGCCCGCGACCTGTCGGCGCCGACGCTCACGCGCCCGGCGCTCATCACCCAGGACGAGGTGGACAACCTGCGCGCCAGCTTCCGCACCGGCGACGGGATGCTCGATGCGCTCGTCAAGATCACCAACAAGCGGCACGATTACTGGGTGGAGAGCCAGGGCGGGGGCGAGCCGTTTGACGTGATGACGCCTGAGAGCCGCCGGCTGGCCGAAAAGTACTTTGCCGATCACGGCGTGCGCCTGGCCGACACGCCGCGCGTCGCGCCGGACAATCCCGTGCGCGCCCGGGCGACCCCCGACGCGCTGATTGAGCAATCC